>Ga0209427_10008118_pt1 | contig 11833 bp, 10 predicted proteins | sample DeeMarSWOR136_30_FD_187465 | JGI IMG/M metagenome (GOLD analysis project Ga0209427, IMG submission 187465) | Marine sediment microbial communities from White Oak River estuary, North Carolina - WOR-1-36_30 (SPAdes) (version 2) | ecosystem: Environmental > Aquatic > Marine > Intertidal zone >... | reverse complement strand
CGAAAGTTTGGCCAGAAGTGTTGATTTGCCAGCGTTGGGATAACCCACAATCCCCACGTCAGCCAAAACCTTTAATTCTAAGGAGAGCTTTCTTTGCTCACCCTTCTTGCCTGTCTCATATTTTCTGGGAGCCCTTTCAGTGGGGGTTTTAAAAGAGGCGTTTCCCCTTCCTCCTTTCCCACCTTTGGCTGCTACCACGAACTGATCATCTGAAACCAGATCAGACAGAAGTTTTTTGTTTTCCAGGTCATTGATCAAGGTGCCCGGCGGGACTCTAATTACCACATTCTTACCCTTTTTGCCATTTTGATTTTTGCCTTTTCCATTCTCTCCATTTCCAGCCTGATAGGACCTTTTATATTTAAAATCCAGAAGGGTGGAGAGATGCGGATCCACCTTTACTATAATATCCCCACCATCTCCGCCGTTTCCACCATCCGGGCCTCCTTTGGGTACGTATTTTTCTCTTCTGAAGCTCAAGCACCCAGATCCACCATTCCCTGCTTTTACTCTTATCTCAGCATAGTCAATAAATTTCGGCATAATCTGGTCCTATAATTTCAACAGTTCCAGAAGAACGTCCTTTAAAGTGGCCTGGTCGATGTTTCTTTGAAGTTCTCCATTGTAGGCCAAAGAGATTCCGCCGGTCTCCTCCGAGACGGCCACGGCAATGGCATCGGAGATCTCGGTAATTCCGATAGCAGCTTTGTGTCTCATCCCGTAGAGTTTTTCATATTCCGGCCTTGTGGTAAGAGGGAGGGTGCAGCCAGCTGCCACTACCAAATCTCCCCTGATTATAGCAGCCCCATCGTGCAAAGGAGCATAAGGAGTGAAAAGGGTAATGAGAAAATCAGAAGAGAGCTGAGCGTTGAGCAGCCTTCCGGTTTGGACGAAATTCTTTAATCCCACATTTTTCTCCATCACCACCAATCCTCCATACCGGAGATCAGACAGCTTTTTTACGCCATCAATCAAATCATCCAGAGCTTTCTGTTCCTGATATCTATAAAATCTTTTGAACATCTTGGCGTGCCCTATTTGAGCTAAGGCACCCCTGATCTCTGGTTGGAAGACTATCACAAAGACTATGATCCCTACAGTGGCGATATTAGTTATCAGCCATTTCAGTCCTTCCAGTTCAAACCAGAATGCGCCGAAGGAGATGAAAAATAAAAGGAACAGTCCGGTTATGATCTGCGCAGCACGGGTCCCCTTCATCAACCCCAGAAACTTGTAAAAGAGAAATGCCACTATGGCTATATCTATGATATCAATCAATCCGAGCTTTATGAAACCTATGCGTAAAAGCTCCATCTTTTATCCTTTTAATATGGCATCTACCATCTGCGCCGCCCTTTTGCTCTCCTTTACCTCGTGAACCCGGAGGATGTTAGCTCCATTTAAAATGGCAACAGCTAAGCAAGCTAAACTTCCCTCAAGCCGTTGTTCTGTTGGCAGATCAAGCACCTTTCCGATGAAAGATTTTCTGGAGACGCCCAGCAAGATCGGTCTCCCCAGATGGGCTAATTCTTTAAGGTTTTTCAGTATCTTCAGGTTATCCTCTACCCTTTTGCCGAATCCGATTCCAGGATCGACTATAATCTTCTCCTCAGCTATTCCTGCGGCCTCTGCCAATTCTTTTGATTCATTCAAATAATCTGAGATCTCCTGGATCAGGTCAGTGTAAGAGGGATTCTCCTGCATATTCTTTGGAGTCCCTTTAATGTGCATCAAAACAACTGATACATCGTACTCTGAGATGACTTTTCTCATATCAGGATCGAACCTCAAAGCTGAGATATCGTTTACCAGCTGCGCACCTGCATCCAGAGCTTTTCTGGCAACCTCTGATTTATAGGTATCAATGGAGACGGGTATATCGATCTCTTTAACCACCTGTTTTATCACCGGGAGGACTCGCTTCAGCTCCTCTTCTTTTGAAATCGGCTCCGAGCCCGGCCGGGTCGATTCCCCCCCCACATCGATGATATCAGATCCCTCTTCTGCCATCATCAGGGCACGCTCTATCGCTCTCTTCGGCTTAAAAACATGCCTCCATCCGAGAAGGAATCCGGGGTAACATTTAAAACTCCCATCAGATGTGTGCGTGATGAAAGGTTCAGTATCTTGTTGCCAAGACTTAATTCGAATTTTCTGGATTTCACCTGTAAGGACATTCAAATCTTCCCTGATCTTTTAGCTTGAAGAAAGCCTTCCTTTGATCAGAGCCAAAGCTTCAGACCTGAGTGTTTCTTTTCTCATTTCCCCTTTGGCCGCAGTGGTAATTGTCAAAGATCCCGACTTTCTTATGCCCCTCATGGTCAGACATAGCTGTTCTGCTTCCACTATTACCAGGACTCCCCTGGGATTAAGAGAATTCATCAAAGCGTCCGCAATCTGGGAGGTCAAACGTTCTTGAAGCTGAGGACGATGAGCTATGATTTCCACCACCCGGGCTAATCTGGAAAAGCCGGTTATCCGATCATCATCCGGCAGATAGGCGATATGAACCTTCCCAAAGAATGGCAGAAGATGATGTTCGCACAGGGAATTAAAAGATATGTCCTTGGCAATTATCATCCCCTGGTGATTGGGAGCTGAATAAAGCTTTATTTCCTTTTGGGGATCTTGATTCAGTCCTGAAAAAATCTCCTCATAGAAATCAGCTACCCTTCTGGGGGTCTCCTTAAGCCCGTCCCGGTTTACGTCCTCCCCCACAGCATTCAGAATGACTTTAATGGCTTCTTTGATCTTCTCCTTATCCATGTTTTTTTTCTTCTTCTTCCACCTCCGGTTTTTCCACTGGTTCTCCCCGGATGATTTTGTCTATCTGATCTCCGTCCAGAATCTCTTTTTCCAGCAAAGCTTTTGCCAGTAAATGGAGCTTGTCCAAATTTAATTTCAAAAGCTCCTCAGCTTTTTCCTCAGCCTTTTCAACTATGACTTTCACTTCCAGATCGATCTCCTGAGCGGTTTTCTCGCTATAATCTCTGTGTTTTGAGATCTCCCTTCCCAGGAATATCTGTTCCTCTTTCTTGCCGAAGGTTAAAGGGCCCAAACGTTCGCTCATTCCCCATTCGCAGACCATTTTCCTGGCCAGCTCAGTAGCCCTCTCGATATCGTTTCCGGCGCCCGTGGACAGTTGACTGAAGACCAGCTTCTCTGCTACCCTTCCACCTAAAAGATGGACCAGCTTGGTCTCCAAGTAATCTTTGGAGTAGGTATGCTTTTCATCTACCGGGAGGTAATGGGTCAATCCAATAGCCAAGCCCCGGGGTATGATGGTCATCTTGTGCACCGGGTCGGATCCGGGAATGAGCTTGGATACCAGGGCATGTCCTGATTCATGGTAGGCGGTTAGTTTTTTCTCCTCCTCGGAAAGGGCTAAACTCTTTCTTTCAGTGCCCATCATCACTTTATCCTTAGCATCCTCGAGATCTCTCATAACCACTTTATCGTGATTCCGTCGGGCAGCCAGAAGCGCAGCCTCATTCACGATGTTAGCCAGATCAGCGCCACTCAGGCCAGGAGTTCCCCGGGCTAAGATGTAGAGATCCACATTTTCGGCTAAGGGGATCTTTCGGGTGTGGACCTTAAGTATGCCTTCTCTGCCTTTGACATCCGGGATATCGACCACTATCTGACGATCAAATCTTCCCGGGCGGAGAAGAGCTGGATCTAAAACATCCGGTCGGTTGGTCGCCGCTAAGAGGATCACCCCCTCGTTGGATTCGAAGCCATCCATCTCCACCAGAAGCTGATTTAAGGTCTGCTCGCGCTCATCGTGACCGCCGCCCAGACCGGCGCCCCGGTGGCGTCCAACTGCATCGATCTCATCTATAAATATAATACAGGGAGCATTTCTTTTACCCTGATCAAAAAGGTCTCTGACCCGGGAGGCACCTACACCCACAAACATCTCCACAAAATCTGATCCGCTCATGCTGAAAAAAGAGACGCCAGCCTCGCCGGCAACAGCTCTGGCCAGAAGGGTTTTGCCCGTGCCGGGCGCTCCCAAAAGCAATGCCCCTTTGGGTATTTTACCGCCCAGCCTTTGGAATTTGCTGGGGTCTTTCAAGAATTCAATTATCTCCTGAAGTTCCTGTTTGGCCTCGTCTGCTCCTGCCACATCACTGAAGGTAACTTTGGGTCTATCTCCTGCGAGGAGGCGGGCTCTACTTTTGCCAAAGGAGAATATCCCCTTTGACCCACCCTGCATCTGCCGAAAAAGGAAAAACCAGAATACGATGATTAAAATCCAGGGTAGGGAGGTTAAGATTATCCCGGACCAGTTAGTGGAGGGAGCTTCGGCTTTGATCTCAACTCTTTTTTCCTCCATTTTCTTCAGAAGCTCCGGATCCTCAAAGGGAAGATGAAGCTTGAATTTTTGGTATTGTTTGGTTACGTTCCCCTCGGTATGAGTTACGCTTTCTGAGAATTCCCCTTCCGCATCCTTCTCCACCAGAGTGACTGTTTTGATGTTTCCCCTTTCCAATTCCTCCATAAATTGAGTATAGGAGATGGGTAGGAAATCCTTTTTACCCCTGGCATAATATTGAAAAACCATTATTGAGAGCACAACCAGTATCAGCCAGAAAAAGAGGGTGCGGGAAGCTTTTTTCCAGGGGAACTCGTCTTTTTTGTCGGGAGGTTTACCGGGAGGCCTTCTATTACGCCTGTTCTCCCTTTTGGGAGATCTTTCTAAATTTTCATCTTTTCTTTTTTCCATGTATACTCACCAAGCTTATGGGTTAAACTCAAAGCTGTTATTCAACTCATCCTGGCAATAAATGGTAAATTCCTGTGCTGCTGGTTATAATCCAGACCATACCCTACTACGAAATCACCCGGTATTGAAAAACCAACATATTTTAAGGGCACATTAACTTTTCTACGTTTTTTCTTATCTAATAAAGTGAGGATTTCCAAACTTTTTGGTCCTCGGGTTAAAAGATTTTTTCTGATATAGTTAAGGGTTAAGCCGGTATCAACTATATCTTCCACTATAATTACGTCTCTTCCCTCGATATTGATACTTAAATCCTTCAAAAGCTTCACCACTCCGGTGGCCACGGTCTCAGACCCATAGCTTGCCACTGAGATGAAGTCGATCTCGTGGGGTATGTCCAGCTTGCGGATAAGATCAGCTAAGAAGATGAAACTACCTTTAAGTATCCCTACTAAAACGGGATTTTTTTTGGCATAATCCTTTGAGAGCTTTTTTCCCAATTCACTCACTTTATGTTTTAGTTTTCTCTCAGTTATTATCTTTTTGAATTTGGGTTTATTTGTTCTTCTTAACTTCAATTTTTAGGATCCTTCTGGTCTTAGACGTGACCTTAAAGTCCTCACTCATCCGGTACCCCACCACCCAGGCGATCTTATTCCCGGAGGTTAAAAGCATTACTTCATCCCTATCACACCTGGGAACTTTCGTGTCCACCAAAAAATCTGCTACACTTTTAGTTCCCCTCATTCCCAGAGGTCTAAACCTATCCCCATTTTTTCGGTTTCTGAGTCTAAAAGGAGGCGCTAACTTATTCATATCCAGAAGGGCTGTCCACTTATTTTGGCTTTTTACTCCTCCTTTTGCTTTGAGACAGGGTGAAACCTCGGAATCTATGCTTACTCCAAGTTTTCTCAGTTCCTTTTTTCCGGGCAGTGAAAGAGCGTAGCTGAAGTCCTGTGGTTTTCTCTGGTAGATGCTAATATGATCTTTGGTCACATCCCCGTATATGTCATCTATAAGATCGACCCTTTTGCCGGATTTTGCCTGGTCAATCAAGTTCAAGAGTGTTTCAACTTTGTCAAAAGTTAGCTGCATTAGATCCCCTTTGAGTCTTTTCACACAATTCCTGACCATAAATCTTTTCAAAGATTTATCATAACCTGAAAATCTTTTTAAATCAAGTATAATCTTATTATTCTGCTCCCTCAGCACAACCTTGGGATAAGCTTTTTCAGCATGTTTATTCAAAAGTCTTTGTTCTGCTCTTAGAATTGAGGCGGTCCTGTTTAAAACTTCCTCTATTTTTGGATTGAATTCCCTCTTTAATATCGGCAGAAGTCTCAGCCTTACTCTATTTCTTAGATAATCTGTTCTCAAATTAGACGAATCAATCCTAAAAGGGATTTTTTTCTTTTTCAGAAAAGCTTCGATTTGGGGCCTTTTTATCTCGATTAACGGTCTGATGATTTTTCCTTTGACCGGTGGGATTCCCGAGAGTCCCAGAGAACCTGAACCCCGAATAAGCCTTATCAGAACAGTCTCAGCCTGGTCATTGGAATTATGGCCTAAAGCGATCTTTTGGGCTTTGAGCTTATCGGCTAACTTGTTGAGATAATCATATCTTATTTTTCTGGCGCATTCTTCTGTTGAGAGTTTCAATCTCTTGGCTTCTTTTTCCACATAACAGGATCTGGTATAAAGCTTTAAGTTTAAATCAGAAGCCAGCTTACGCACAAACTTCTGGTCTTGATCAGACTCTTCTCCCCTTAATTTATGATTCAGGTGAGCGACAAACAAGGGCAGATTATACTCTTTTCTTAGCTCAAGCAAAATAAAAAGCAGAGCCACAGAGTCAGGTCCGCCGGACACAGCCACAAGTATTCTGTCTTTTGGTTTTAGCATACGGTAGCGGTCTATTGTATTTCTCGCTTTTGCAATTAGATCAATTTTTTTCATACTCCATTAATCCCTGCCAACATACTCACAAATTGTTATCTTTTATAAACATAACCTATAAAATCTTATTGTCAAATAAAAAGACTGTGATCTTGTGCTCTGATTGTTGCCTTGATGCTTCGGTAATTGACTTAGTGTTCTCCACAAAATGTGGGAACATTGACGCGATTATTCTGTCCTTTTGCATAGGCATTTCCCAACACCTATGCTCATGAAACTGCTTTATTATATGGAACTTCTTTTGTGGTCAAATGTAAGAATTCTTGATAATAAACAAAAGATGGGAGGTAAAAATGAATTTGTTTAATCAGCATTTTCTAAGGAGCTATTATTTTGGCTGGATTAGTAAAGTGCAGTGCATTGCTGTCGTTATTTTGCTTTTGCTCTTAGTCCCTGTTTCTGTCTATTCCAAGGATGCAAGTAATCAGGAGAGCATGGCTTATGCAGATAGCCTACTTGAGGAAGGGAAATTCACAGAGGCAGAAGATGCTTATTGGGAGATCGCCAAGAAAAAGCCGGATAATTATCAGGCAGTGCTTTCAATGGGAAGAATAAATCTATATAAGAATTCTTTGGAGGAGTCAGAAAAGTGGCTGAAAAAAGCAATCAAACTCAATTCTGAAGAGAAGGAGCCCAAGGCGCTTTTGGCAGAAGCATATTACCGTCGTGACGATTTCAAGAAAGCTGCACAACTGTTTCGTGCCCTGGATAAAATACCAATGGCCGATAAATTGCAGTATTTGAGCGACAGGGAGGCATACAAAATCGAAAGCGACGTTGATGTAACATCAGTTGAGTTTGTTCAAACCGATCCCCTGCCAATTGTGAGAATGCGTATTAACCAGGGGGAAGAAGCCCTGTTTCTGATTGACACCGGTGGTTGGGAGCTTATCATTAACACTGAATTAGCAGAAAAGGTGGGAGCGAAGAAATTTGGCGGACAATTAGCAACTTTTGCTGGGGGGAAACAGGATAGCACCTTTCATGGAGTGGTGGACCAGGTTGAGATAGGTGATTTCACCGTCAAAAACGTCCCCGTACATATCAGAAAAAGAGTGAAGGGATTAGGTCCTATGATGCGCCAGCCAATTCAAGGCGTAATCGGAACCGTATTTCTGTATCATTTCATTTTTACGTTTGATTATCCTGATGGCAAGTTGATTCTGCATCGCAAAACAGATGAGAATATCAGAAAGATGAAAAATCAGGTTAAATCTAAGGATAAGATAGTGGTCCCCTTCTGGATGGCGGGTGATCATATCATGGTAGCGCACGGAACAGTCAACCAGAGCAAACCGTTCTTATTCTTTGTGGACACAGGGCTTGCAGGTGGAGGTTTCACCGGAACAGATTGGCTGGTTAAAGAAGCAAATATTCAATTATCTGAGGAAACGTTTGAAGGAATGGGAGGTGGAGGCAACGTAACGGTAAGGACTGCTGTAGCGGACGAAATCACACTGGGCGATGCCAGGGAGAAAAAGGTGATGGGAATATTTGGCGCTATGCCTCCGGACTTCGGGGAAAAGTTTGGTCTTAGAATAGGTGGGATAATATCTCATGGCTTCTTCAGACCATATAGACTCACTTTTGACTTTACTACCATGAATCTCATTCTTGAAAGAATGAACGACCAAAGATTATTCAGAGCTGTTTGCATAAGGGAGGAAATGATAAGACAGTGGGGAATTCAAAGTCAGGGTATCTGAAGCTCCAAGACTTTCTTAGATATAACCCCTTGAAACGTAGATATAGTATATGTCAGTTGAAGATCTAGTCGGAGAAATGAATGAATACTACAGAGAGAACGTTCATTATCACGATGAATGTATGAGCTATACTGATAATCTCACTATGGAGAAACTACTGGGTCCGATAATTGATAGGATAGAGAAGGATATGAAGGATAAGGATGTCCTGGAAATTGCCTGTGGAACAGGTAACTGGACTCAAGTTCTATCAAAAAGGGCGCGTTGTGTAATGGCGACTGATATCAATGAAGCATATTTGATCGAGGCTAAAAAGAAACCTTATCAAAAAGATAACGTCGTCTTTAAAGTCGCTGATGCATATAGGCTGGATGGCATTGATAAAAAATTCAATCTTGCATTTGCATCGGACTTCTGGTCGCATATCCCGAAATCGAAAATAAAAACCTTTGTCGAAACATTACACAGTAAATTATTGCCCGGTTCCAAAGTTATAATGATCGATATGCTGCGAAGATCCGAACTGGACAGGTGGTTTTCACACATCGATGAAGAAGGTAATGTGATTCAAAAAAGGACTTTGCCCAATGGAAAAGAATATCAGGTGGTTAAGAATTTTCCCACGCGAAAAGAGTTATTGGATTGTCTTAAAGGTTTTGGTATCAACATGAATTATTTTGAGGATACAGAACTGCTGAGGTGGATTCTTACTTATATTATTAGTTAATGTGTGTATAAACTGATTTCTGATGCATTGGTAATAGGATTTACCGATGCAAATTAGCTTCGGGAATTTCTATTCCCGAAGCATCGGTCTTTTCTCTTGTTTTGGAATTAAGAATCTTTCGCAGATGAACAAGGCTACAAAACCCACAAGGATTCCTGCTACTACATCTAAAAAGTAGTGAAACCTTCCGTAGACTGTTGCCACAAAAAGACTGAGTATTAAGGGGGTAAGGATCCAGGCCAAGGTCCGGGTATACCTTATGGCGAAAATCATCACCACTAAAGCTACTGCCACGTGTGAACTGGGCATGCACCCCCCATGCAAACCTGCAACCTTTATCACATATTGAGCCACAGGGGTAAATATTATCCCCACCAGCTTGAGATTATGTATATGAGACAGGGCATATCTGGGGCCCTCTACGGGCGCGAAGATAAATCCCAGATATGAGATGTAGAATGCCACAGCACAGATTAAAAGGAACTGGTCAAACTCTTTTATTCTATCTTTGATATAAAGCGCTGCTCCCAGAACCGGCATCAGGAAATAATAGGAGAAATATGCGAACATCATATATTCGTTCAGAGTAACAGAGACTACCTTCTGAAGCCAGATAGTAGGATACTCTCCGAAAAGCTTCAGCTCCAGATGATTTATCCAGCCGTCAAACCAGCCGGGGAAAATGATATGAACCAAATGACGAATCTCCTCATAAAGGAAGGTGAAAAGAGCCATGGGATACCAGTGCCGGAAAAATCTTTTCCATTTGTTTTTCTCATCCGAAAGATAACGGGCGATCAAAAGGATAATGATAAAGATAAAAATATTGAAAAGTATATAATAAGGCCAATCGGGTTGATTGTTAGAGAACAAGACAATCAAAAAGGAAAGGATTGCCAAATAGATGATGGTAGCCCAATCGACTGTATATAAAGAGATTTTTCTTTTTGTCTCCATAGAAGCTTGCACCTTTTCAATTCATTAAATTGTTCTTCCTTTTTACGCACTCTTTACTCTAAACTCTCAACTCTTTACTCTTCACTTCCCCCTGCACAATTATCACTATCTCCCCTTTTACCTTTTTCTTCTCAAAATGACTTTTGACATCAGTCAGGGTTCCTCTTATGATCTCCTCGAATTTCTTGGTCAGCTCCCTGGCCACCACTATTCTTCTTTGCCCGAACACTTCAATCAGATTGTTCAGGGTTTGAATCAATCTATGAGGCGATTCGAAGAAGATCAAGGTTCTTTTTTCCGATGAGAGTTCTTTTAACCTTTTTACTTTCTTTGATTTCTTCTGGGGCAAAAAGCCCTCAAAGACGAACCTGTCACTAGGCAGCCCGGAGACTACTAAAGCTGAAAGAAGGGCAGAGGACCCGGGCACGGGCACGATCTTTATTTCCTCTTTTATGGCTACATTCACCAAGTAGTAACAGGGATCGGAGATTCCCGGAGTTCCCGCATCTGATACTATCGCCACATCTTTTCCGGATTTCAATTCATCGATCAAAAAGGGTGTCTTTTTTTCCTTATTGTAATCATGATAGCTGGTTATTTTGTTTTTTGTTTCAAAATGCTTAAGCAGAAGCCCGGTTTTTCTGGTATCCTCGGCAGCTACGAGATCAGCTTCTTTTAGCACTCGCAAGGCTCTTAGGGTAATATCCTCAAGATTTCCAATAGGGGTGCTGACCACGTACAACACACCCTTCTCTTCAGTTGTTTTGCCCTGAGCTGTCATTATATTTACCTTTACATAGAATTTCAGACGTGTGATCCCAGAGGCACCCAGTCTCCATTAACCTTGATCAGGGGGACTTTCCTGTATTTTTTATAGCCCCAGAAAAGTTCGTAAAGGTAGGGAAGACCTACCTTCAGAAATTTCGAGGGGCGAAGATAAAAAGAGGCGTAAGCTCTTATGATCAGATCTTTCATCTCCTGAGCAGAGGTCTGATTTAGCTTCATCACCGGCCTGCCCCCCCAGTAACATTCCCAATCCCTGGTGAGAAGCTTGTCCTTTACTCTCTCATAAAGCCTGGTCCCGGGATAGGGGGTAAGAATGGAAAACTGAGAGAGCTGGGGATTCAACTTCCGGGCGAATTTTATTGTCTCTTTGATCATCTCCCTGGTCTCATTCAAGGCTCCGATGATGAAGCTTCCCAGGACCCGGATACCATGTCTTTTCAATATCTCCATGGCTTTGAAAGCCTTCTCCACTGTGACTTGTTTACCCAGCTTATTCAGAACCTCCTGGCTTCCGCTTTCGAATCCCACAAAAACTTGATCCAGACCTGCTTGTCTCATCAATTGAACCATCCGCTCGTTTTTGACAATGGTATCAACCCGGGAAAAAGCATACCACAACAGATCAAACCCTCTTCTGATCATCTTCTCACAAAGTTCGGTTACCCTTTTGGGATTCAGGGTGAAATTATCATCCAGGAAGGAGATGGCTCTGTATCCATATTTATAATAGAGGTATTCAGTCTCCTTTAAGATGTTTTCAATGGATCTGGTCCTCCATTTCATTCCGGAGAATGCCGAGGAGGAACAGAAATCACAGTTAAAGGGGCATCCTCTGGAGGTTATCATGGATGCACTGAACCTACCCTTCAGGGTGTTGGTATACCGATCCAGAGGCAAAAGCTCCCTGGCAGGAAAGGGAATTGAGTCCAGGTCCTGGACAAAAGGTGCAGGGGGATTTTTCCTTATCTGGTT
>Ga0209427_10008116_pt1 | contig 11835 bp, 8 predicted proteins | sample DeeMarSWOR136_30_FD_187465 | JGI IMG/M metagenome (GOLD analysis project Ga0209427, IMG submission 187465) | Marine sediment microbial communities from White Oak River estuary, North Carolina - WOR-1-36_30 (SPAdes) (version 2) | ecosystem: Environmental > Aquatic > Marine > Intertidal zone >... | reverse complement strand
CCTTGACACTGAAGCCGCTTCCTTATACTTGGCAACTTAGTTTTATTATTACATTATCACGATTAATAGTCCAGAGGAAATCGTCCTTATGAAGGAGGCGTGACTATGGCCGAAGAAGACCGCAAATTCAGAATTGAAAGAGATACCATAGGCGAGGTCCAGGTCCCCACAGACGCCTATTATGGCGCTCAGACCCAGCGTGCGGTGGATAACTTCCCCGTAAGTGGCATCAGATTCCCTAGAGTTTTCATCATGGCCCTTGGCCTTATAAAAAAATACGCAGCACAGGTAAATGCAGACCTCGGGCTTTTAGACCCCCAACTTGCCACACCCATCATGGCGGCTGCTGATGAAGTGGCGGTGGGAAAGATGGACGAGCAATTTGTGGTGGACATTTTTCAAACAGGTTCGGGTACCTCTACCAACATGAATGCGAATGAGGTGATTGCAACAAGGGCCAATGAATTGCTCACTGGCAAACGAGATGCCAGGAAGCCCGTGCATCCCAATGACCAGGTGAATATGGGTCAGTCGAGCAACGACGTGATTCCCACAGCAATTCACATAGCTGCCCTGACCTCTGTTACCGAGGATCTCGTCCCGGGACTTGAGATGCTCTACGAATCACTCCGCAAGAAGTCCAAGGCCTTTGACAGCATTGTCAAGATCGGACGAACCCACCTTCAAGACGCAGTTCCCATCCGACTGGGCCAGGAGTTCAGCGGATATGCCCATCAGGTCAAGCTGGGTATAAAAAGGGTCCACGCAGTCAAAGGCTCGCTTTCCGAGCTCCCCCTTGGCGGTACCGCCCTCGGCACGGGCCTAAACACCCACCCGGAATTTGCCCACAGGGTGATTGACCTAGTCTCGCAGGACACCCGGTGTCAATTCACAGAAGCAGAAAATCACTTTGAGGCCCAGGCCGCCCGGGATGCGGCTGTAGAAACAAGTGGCGCGTTGAAAACAGTGGCAGTAAGCATGCTGAAGATAGCAAACGATATTCGATGGCTTTCCTCAGGTCCCAGGTGCGGTCTTGGGGAGATCAACATCCCGGCCCTCCAGCCTGGGTCCTCTATCATGCCGGGCAAGGTGAATCCGGTCATCCCCGAATCTGTCATCCAGGTTGCAGCCCAAGTCATCGGCAATGACATGACCATCACCATAGGTGGCCAGGGAGGCAATTTCGATCTGAATGTGATGCTTCCTGTAATTGCCCACAATCTGTTGCAGTCTATAAGGATCCTTGGTTCAGCGGCAAAGATCTTTGCCGAAAAATGTATCGATGGCACCATAGCCAATGAAGCACGGTGCACGGCCCTTATAGAAAATAGCCTGGCCATGTGTACAGCCCTCGCCCCGGTCATAGGATATGAAAAGGCGGCACAGATTGCCACGAAGGCCTCCAGAACCGGAAAGACGGTGCGAGATGTGGCGATGGAGGAAAAGGTCCTGCCCGAGGCACAACTGAAGGAGTTGTTGGACCCTATTAAAATGACCTGAGGTCCCAAGGGGGTACTGGGTATGCAAATTAGCTGGGCGGCTTGACGATTCTGTGATAGATTGAAAAGAATATCGGGGCGAAACCCCTAATTCGGACAACGCGGAACCAAATCCGAAATCAAAATATCGTAATTCAGGAGGGTAGCATTATGCAAGGATGGACAAAAAGGTCGCTGGTTTTGATAATGGTGGCGCTTCTGGTCTGTACCACTACAGGATTTTCGGCCCTCGCCCAGGGCCAGAAATTGGGAGAGGAAGTCTCGGCAGAGGGCATTATCGTAGACTTTGTGTTCCTCAGACCCATGGGTATCATATCAACCGCCGTGGGTACGGTTTTTTTCGTTGCCTCACTTCCTTTCAGCGGGCCTACCGGGAGTATTGGGATAGCTTTCGAGAAGCTGGTGGCGGAGCCTGCCAGTTTCACCTTTGCCAGACCTCTGGGAGAAGTGAACTAGTACTAGCTTGCAGGCCATAGTCGGGAAAAACCCGAATTTGGCAGCTGGGGCTGTAACCGTTCACGGGGTGGCGTGTTTTTTGGAACGTTTACCCGGGGTCTAATGAGCGATAAGGCTGTTGCCCAAATCGCCGCAATGTAGATCTCAGCGGCCTTCTACTGTTGCTGTGTGAAAGTTGAATGTGCAGTTGTTTGGGCAACGGCCCGATCGAACAGTTGACAACGACACCAAAATATACTATAGGCCGCTTCCAGTAATAGGTGATTTGCATTCCCTGGCTGCCGATCGGAAAGCGGCGAGAATGACCGAGGCTCAGGCTTTTAACAGATGGAGGGAAAAGTCATGTCTGCACAAGAAAAACCGCACACGATGGATCGAAGGCGCTTTTTGAAATTGTCGGGCATCTTGGGTGTAGGCTTCGCTACGACCGGGTTGCTACCGATTTCAGAAAGCGTGGCATTCAACAGAAAACTTTACAAGGTTACTAAGACACGCCCGGGTATGGGAACCTTTGTATCGATAACCCTCATGCATCCATCACAGGCCGAGGCCGAAGAGGTGATTGGAAAGGCCTTTGAGGAAATGGATCGGGTGATCTCCCTGATGGATCGTTACCGGCCGGATTCTCCGATAGGCGTGCTTAACAAGGAAGGGGGCTTGGCCGATCTGCCTGCTGATGTGGCCCGTGTGCTCGACCGTTCCCTCTATTTTTATGGGCAGAGCAATGGAGCCTTTGACATGACCGTGCAACCCATGGTTGACCTATACAAGCGGCACTTTGAGACAAAGGGCCTCCCGCCGACCCAAACGGACCTGGACAAGGTGCTGGCCTTGGTGGATGCCAGAGCAGTACAATTTGATGGCAAATCAGTTCGATTCAAAAAAGAAGGCATGGGAATTACCTTGGACGGTATTGCCAAGGGCTATATCATAGATTGCACAGCGGAGCTTATTAAGAGGCACGGTATCAAGCACGCCCTGATAAACGCGGGTGGCGATATCCGTGCTGCAGGCGGCAAAGAGAACGGTACACCCTGGAAGGTGGGAGTTCAGAACCCTGACAAGGAGGGGCCATACCTGGACATTGTGAAGATGAACGATGGTGCCATGGCGACCTCGGGCAATTACGAGATCTATTTTGATGAAGAAAAGCTATATCACCATATTGTGAATCCGAGGACAGGCCTTTCACCCGGGCAAAGCGACAGTGTCACCGTCATGGCCTCCAGTGTGATGGACGCCGATGCCCTTTCAACGGCTGTTTTTGTGCTGGAACCTGATGCGGGAAGACATTTCATTGAAGGGATGCCGGGGACCGAATGCCTTATCCTGGGCCGTGACAAAAAGCGCATCGCTTCAAAGGGCTGGCCCTGTTGAGTATGAGAGTGACAACCTACATGCGATATTGAACAAACTGGCGTGTTGGCATTTAGCATAGTGCCAAAAAAGCACTTACTTTACAAGGCTGACCTTCTTAGGTGTGTCAGCCCGTGCCGTAGAAGAGCTCAAGACAACAGAGCAAAAAGGCCGCCGGTTTTGGCGGCCTTTTTGTATGGAGTTATTCTCAGGGGCATTTACGTAGTCGTCAAAAAGAAAGGCTAACCGCGACCATCGCGATTAGCCCCAAGCAGGAGGAAAGCCGATGAAGAAATTTCTTCACGGCGATTGCTTTTGTGTTACGCAACAATGATGCCAAGCTGTGATGTCTGAGGGGAGATTTCATTTTGGCTGGGCACTACAGGGAGGGGGATAAAGGGATAACATTCCAGTTTTTATATAAAATTAATACTTCCTAGAATGGCTTTCTTCTTGAGCAATATTACCGAAATACCTTCAGCAAGTGTCTATTTGCCCCTTGCTACGCCTCTCGAATTGTACAACTTTTTGTACAAACCCCCGTCAAGTAATCCTTAACTAACTGATACCACTCGAATCGCACAAAGTGCCAACTTTTTATACAATCTCTCTCCCCAACCTCATTTAACCACCTGATGTTATGAATAATAAAACAAGGTGCTAACTTTTGATACACAAACCCCAGCATATGGCCCAGGCCATGTAATGGTTCGAAATCCCAGCCCTACGGCGGATTTGCAGAACGTTGCAGGCGGACTTACACAAGATTGTACTTTTTCAGGCGATATTGCAAATTGGCTCGTGGAATGCCGAGAAGATTGGCTGCCCGAGACTGCACATTATTAGATAGAGAAAGGGCTTTTTGAATCAGTTGCTTCTCTATGGCGTCCAGCGTTTCAGGAAGATTGGGTAGCTTTTGCCAGTCTATTGGAATTTCAAGGTCTGCAAAGCTTACAAGGTTCTTGGGCAGGTCGCCCAGGGTGATCTTGTTGCCCTCGCTGAAAAGCACGGCCCGCTCAATGGCATGCTCAAACTCCCTCACATTCCCGGGCCAGCGATGATTACACAGAAAGCGCATGGCTTCAGGGGAGAAGGCTATTTCTCCTTTGTTGGATTCTTGAGCAAATCTTGTTGCAAAGTAGGCTGCCAAAAGGGGAATGTCTTCGGACCGCTCCCTCAAGGGGGGCAGTTCAATGTGGACCACGTTCAGGCGGAAATACAGGTCTTCTCGAAAGCGGCGTTGTTCCGCCTCTGCCTTGAGGTCTTTATTTGTAGCTGCGATCAAACGCACATCCACATCAATGGTTCTGGTACCTCCCACCCTCTCAAAGCTCATCTCCTCCAGCACCCGCAGGAGCTTCACCTGCAGGGAGACTGGCACTTCACCGATCTCATCAAGAAACAGGGTTCCCCCATCTGCAAGCTCAAACCGGCCCTTTTTCATGGCAGTGGCACCGGTAAAAGCCCCCTTTTCGTGACCGAAGAGTTCACTTTCCAGCAGGGTCTCGGTGAGGGCTGCACAGCTGATTGCCACAAATGGTTTGCTGCGGCGAGGGCTGTTAAAATGAATCGCCTTTGCAATCAGTTCCTTGCCAGTGCCGCTCTCGCCCGTAATCAATACCGTGGCCTTGGTGTGTGCTACCTTCTGAACGATATCAAATACGGCCTGGATGGGCTTGCTTTTGCCTATAATGTTGTCAAAGCGATAGCGATTTTCTAAGGCTTGGACAAGCCGCCGATTTTCCTTCAAGACCCTGTATGTGCTGACGGCTTTGTGGATGATCTGCTTCAGCGTTTCATTCTGAAACGGCTTCAGGATAAAGTTGAAGGCGCCCAATTGCATGGCTCCCACGGCCTTTTCCACGGTTCCGTATGCTGTCATTATGACTACTGGCAGGTCGGGGACCTTTTCCTTGATTATCTTGAGAAGTTCTATACCGTCCATGGTGGGCATCTTCATATCTGTGAGGACCAGATCAAGGTCTGTAGTCTCCACAATCTCAAGGGCACGTTGGGCGCTGTCGGCCGTTAGTGTTTCATACCCCTCCTCTGACAGAAAGGCACTAAGAACCACAAGGTAATTTTTTTCATCATCCACAATAAGGACTGTTTCCATCGGTCTATTCCTAGTCGTTATTCGTTATCCAGCCGCAGGGCATAGCGTGGGGCGGAAAACCATATCCCTATGCGACATGCTCTATGCTCTATACGCCATGCGGTTTGCCGGTAGGGTGACCGTCACCTGAGCCCCCTTCTCCGGACCATTCTCAATCTCAATGGTGCCGCCGTGGCCCTCAATGATCTTCTTGACGATAGGAAGCCCCAGTCCGCTCCCCTTATCCTTTGTGGTAAAAAAGGGTTCCCAGATCTTGTTCAGGGTTTCATCGGGAATCCCGGGTCCCTCGTCGCCGAAAAGGATCATCACGGTATTTCTATGGGCAGACAATTCAATGCATATTTCCCCGCCTTCCGGCATCGCCTGCATGGCGTTCATCAAGATATTCAGAAATGCCTGATAGAGGAGTCCGGGATCGGCCTGTATCTCTGGCATATCTCTGGCAAATCGCCTATGGATCTTGTAGCTGTTCTTGTTAATCTCCAGAGCAAGGAATGTAAGGTTTTTCTCTATGACCTCATCCACTTTGCAGGGCATGAGGTTGGGTGCCCGGGGCCGGGCAAAATTCAGAAAATCAGTTACGATGTTGTTGAGCCGGTTGGCCTCCTGAACAATGACGTCTGCAAGCCGGAATTCAGGATCACTGCGGGCCAGCTTCTGTTTCAAAAGCTCGGCCGTGCTGCTAACGATTCCTAGGGGGTTGCGGATTTCATGGGAGATGCCGGCCACCATTTCGCCAAGACTTGCCAGCCGTTCAGCATGGCTCAACTTTTCCTTTAGAAGGAGTCGCTCCTGAGCCCGTTTCTCGATGATTTCTTCGCCTCGTTTGACAACATGGCGAAGAATAAGAAAAAGGATGCCCATAATGACAACTGAGGTGACAATAATCCTGTGCTTAAAGTGAATGATGGTGCGGTGATCCTCAGATAGGTCTTGAACAATCTCGAATACGCCTAGGATAGGCCCCTCGATGTTTGACAGGGGTTTTTCGGCCCTCAAAGGTACATAAGTTCGCAGCTCGCTTTCTATAGGGGCTCCGAACAGCATTCCCCAGAATCCTACTCTGCGAATTAGCTTGGAGCGTGATTTGCCAAGGAGGGCTTGCTGATAATCAATGCCTCCCAAACCTTTTCTCCCTACCAGTTTTTTGTCAAAGCTGTAGAAGATAACATTCTTTTCGCGGTCAAAGATGTTGACCGTATCCACACTAAAGCTGTGAAGAGTGTTCCTGACCACTTGGTCTAGGCGGTCAAACAGAACCTTGTTTCGTAGTTGAATGACTTGACCAAACTGAAGGGCTGCAGGGATAATAAACTGGAGGAAGACCTGATGGTTCAGGTTTTCTGCCATCAACAAGGCGTAATCTTCACTCTTTTTCAAGAGTACTGTTTCGGCCCGATTGGCGATTACCATGGACAAGACCAAAGAGCCCAGAAGGATTACAATAAGGCTGGTAAAAGTAAAATACTTGACGAGCTTAAAGGGTCTTATCCGTTCTATGTCCTTATCCTTTGGGTCCATCCCCTCTGCTCGCTATACCATCATGCGGTAAGGTCTTTGCTCCTGACGTTTTGAAGCGATCACTTGTGCTCTGTTCTCAAAGCCCTTTCGCCCCATCATCCCATAGGTAAGTTCTTTGCCGGCCTCAACGCCTGGCTGGTCCAACGGATTGATCTCGAGAAGGCCGCCCGCATACAGTGTCTGAACCTCAAGCAGGAACAGAAGCTGCCCCACAGTAAAGGGATTGATTTCAGGGAGCCTCATTGCGGTGTGAATGCGGCGGGCCTGTGTAAGGGCAAACTCGGTGGCTTGCTCTTCGGCTTGCATCAGGTCATTAAGCGTATGCCCCCCCAGGTAGCTGATCCCATCCATATGATTGAAGCCTGCGGGAATCTTGACGGTTTTTCGGAATTTTCCCACCGTAAGAAAGGTAATAACCTTGTCATAGGGGCCCTCCATGTAGAGCTGCAGTTGAGAGTGCTGGTCAGTAGCACCTAGCGCCTTTACCGGCGTTGGTCCTACATGCACTACCTGACCGTTCACGTCGAGTCGTTTGCCCAGGCTTTCTGCCCAGAGCTGGCGGTACCAGTCGGCTACATCCCGCAGGGCATCTGAATAGGCCATCATGACCGAGATGGGTTTCTTTTTTGCAGTGTAAGCCAACACCTGAAGTACGGCATTCATGGCCGCCGGGTTTTTCCACAAGCCTCCCTTTTTGCAAATCCTGTCCGCATTTCGTGCTCCGGCAAGAAGTTCAGAAATATCAATACCGGCTACGGCTGCCGGAAGAAGGCCAACAACGGAAAGAACAGAAAAACGTCCTCCCACGCCTGGATGAATCGAAAGGGTTTCGTATCCTTCCTCCCGGGCAAGGGCTCTCAAATGACCGTGCTCGGGATCTGTGGTGGCAATGACGTGGTTTGTGTGTTTCTTGCGGCCAAGCTTTCTTATGAGCCTGTCCCGCACTATGAGAAATTGGCTCATTGTCTCAGCTGTCCCGCCGGACTTGCTGATTACATTGAATACCGTTTTCTCAAGATTGACCAGGTTCAACAGTGCGCTAAAGCCCTCAGGGTCAATATTGTCTGCAAAGAAAACCCTCGGCAGGCCCTTACGTTTGGCCCCTGGAAGGAGGTTGTGCTGTGGATGAGCAAGAGCCCGAAACAGGGCAATGCCTCCAAGGGCTGATCCCCCGATGCCAAGCACGACAAAATTTTCACAGTCCTTGATGACTCGCCTGGCTGTCTTAGAGACCTGCTTTAAGGCCGCCTGGTCGTAGGGGAGTTCGTAAAACGGGAGGTCTCCGGCTCTCCTTCGCTGTTGTAGATCTTCATGCACGATCTTGAAAGGCTCTGACACGGTGTCGATCTGTCTTACGGTCAGGCCGTGCTGGTGCCCAACAGCATCGGCCATCATGCCGGCAAAGTCCAGCATCATCCTCATTGAGCGTGTCCAAGACTTGTCCTCCCAGCGTTTCATTGGAACTCCTTTCCTGCGGTGGTTAGGTAACCTTGGCCGTTCAAAAGGCCTATCCCGGCTTGGCAACTATCTGGGCCAAGTAAAGGTCCAGAAATCGTTTGGAGGCTGCGGATTTTATAATGGCTACCGTATCTGCTCCTTTGGCCGTACCTGCCACGGCCACAACCTCTTTGCCTTCGGCAATGAGGCCTGCGTCTGCCGCCTCCATAACGATCTCGCAGCAAACCTTGATCCCCTGACCCAACCGCCTCAAAGTGTTGGCGACAAGGAGTGTGGGATAGGACCCTGAAAACTCCTTTGCCAGGGCAGTTTCAATGGAGTGGGTCACGATCGTCCCTTTGTAGATATGCGCTCCCAGCCCGATTATTTCCTGATAGGCATCGTCTGAAAACTGATCTTGATTTGGCCCTAAGAAGCCTACTGAGTGCGCGACTATTACCAGGTTCACGTCCTCGCCCTGCAATGTTCGCGCTGCCATGGTACCGGTCTTACCTGAGGTAGATGCCACTACTACATCCTTATACTCCTCATCATGGACCAATTTGTAAAGGATGTCCATGCAGGCTTGGGTGTTTTGATGGCCGGGCTTTTCAAAATATTCAACCACGCGTTTCATAAGACCCCTTCAGAAACTCCCTGTTTGACATGCTGGGATCATAGGAGGTGTAAGCAGGAAAGTCAAGCTAAAGCTTTATTTTCATTGACACTATCACTGTATGCAGTTAGGCTGGAGCTGCCATCGGAGAAATGGACTGTACGAGTACTGGAGCATTGAAATCTCAGGCCCTTTCCATCACTCCAGTACTCCAATACTCCAACACTTCGGAGACACTGTATGAAGCGTATTCTCACCATTGCCGGCTCAGACTCGGGAGGGGGAGCCGGGATTCAGGCGGACCTCAAGACCATAACGCTTCTTGGGGGCTTTGGCATGAGTGTGCTGACAGCCCTCACCGCGCAGAACACCGTAAGCGTTTCAGCCATCCACGCTGTGCCTCCGGAGTTCATTGGACAACAACTTGATGCGGTCCTCTCAGACATCGGTGCAGATGCCGTGAAGACCGGTATGCTCTTCAATGCAGATGCCATTAAGGTGGTAGCTGACAGGCTATCGGCTTACGGTACCAAGAAGATCGTAGTTGACCCCGTGATGGTCGCAAAAGGGGGAGATGTATTACTCGTTCAGGAGGCCAGGGAAACCCTTGTAGCACGACTCATCCCCATGGCCCTTGTGGTTACTCCCAACATCACGGAGGCAGAGGTTCTTTCCGAGAGATCGATCAGGAGCAAAGACGATATTCATGGGGCGGCGCGCATCATACACGCCATGGGGCCCCAGTATGTTTTGATAAAGGGCGGCCACTTGGAAGGCCCGGCTACGGATTGCCTCTATGATGGGCAAGACTTTTTTGAGTTTTCCAAAGTGCGCATTGATACGCCCCATACCCACGGCACGGGGTGCGTATACTCTGCTGCCATTGCCACCCACCTTGCCATGGAACTGGAAATCAAAGAAGCCGTTGAAAAGGCCAAGAGCTTCATCCATGACTCTATCCGGTTTGGCTTCCCACTGGGTAAGGGGCACGGGCCTGCCAATCCTTTTGCCCGGTTTGCTCGCGAGCAGGAGAAGTACAGGGTACTTGAGGCACTCAAAGCGTGCTTGGCCCGTCTCCAGAAAGCCAGTGTGGGGGATCTTGTCCCCGAGGTTCAGTCGAACTTGGGCTATGCCTTGCCCTTTGCCGAAACCCACCAGGATGTGGCAGCTTTCCCCGGCAGGTTGGTTCGGCTGGGGAAAAGGATTGTCTCGGTTAGCGGGCCGGCTTTTGGCGCGTCCAGGCACATTGCCACCATTATCCTGACCATCATGCGTCATGACCCCGACTTTCGCTCGGCCATGAATATTCGGTTCTCAGAGGGGCTTATCCAGCAGTGCAAGGACCTGGGCTGGACGGTATACTCCTTTGACCGAAGCGAAGAGCCCCAAGCCATAAAGGAGCAGGAAGGGAGCAGTCTTGAATGGGGTACTGAAAGGGTGCTCTCAAAGGAAACCAGGATTCCCGACATCATCTTCGACAGGGGTGATATGGGCAAGGAACCGATGATCCGTGTGCTTGGAAGGAACCCGGACGAGGTGGCAGACAAGGTACTTAAGTTAGCTCAAAGCTCAAAGCTGAAAGCTGAAAGGTGAAAGCACGCTCAACCGCTTGTCCGGATCAGGATGTTTCGAGGATCTCTCTAACAGCAGTAACAACAGCCTCAGGGGTAAAACCGAATTTTTCCAGAACAACAGCCCCGGGTGCAGAAGCCCCAAAGCGATCAATGCCGATCACCTTGCCCTCAAGCCCTACATAGCGTTCCCATCCCATGGAGACAGCCGCCTCAATAGCAAGGCGAGCCTTGATCTTGGTCGGCAGCACTTCTTCACGATAACCCGCTCCCTGGGCCTCAAAAACCTCCCAGCTCGGCATGCTGACCACCCGAACCGCAACCCCTTCCTGGACCAGCTTCTCGTAGGCAGCCAATGCCAGATGTACCTCTGATCCGGTGGCAAGGATCAGGATTTCAGGCGTTCCCTGTGGCGCTTCTGCCAGGATGTAAGCCCCCCGGTGCACACCTTCGGCTGGCGCAAGCCCGGTTCGGTCAATGATTGGAAGCTTCTGCCGACTCAGGATTAAGGCCGACGGACCCTCCTGCCGGTTCAAGGCAAATTGCCAGGCAAACGCTGTCTCGTTGGCATCGGCCGGTCGCAGAACCACCAAATTGGGTATGGCCCGCAGGGCGGCTAACTGTTCAACAGGCTGGTGGGTGGGCCCGTCCTCTCCCACGGCCACAGAGTCATGGGTGAAGACATAGATGACTTGCACCTTCATCAGTGCAGCCAGGCGTATAGCCGGCCGCATGTAGTCGGAAAAGACCAGGAATGTGCCTCCGTAAGGCACAAGGGCCTGGCTTAGGGCCATGCCGTTTAGTATGCCCCCCATGGCGTGCTCGCGTATGCCAAAATGGATGTTTCTCCCGCGCGGATCTACCTTGATGACTCCCAGCCCTTTGATGTACGTCTTATTGGAGGGGGCAAGATCTGCAGAACCGCCCAAGAGCCCGAATAGCCTCGGGGCGGCAGCTTCAAGGACCTTGCCGGAAGCACTCCTGGTGGCTATGGGACCCTGATCGGGCTCGAACCTGGGAAGGTCTTCTTCCCAGCCCTTGGGCCATTTTCCTTCATGGCACTCATCCCACTGACGGCCCAAATCCGGATATTCCTTGGCGTAGGCGTCAAGAAGGCGTGTCCATTCTGCCTCCAACACATGGCCCCTTTCCTTGCACGTTCGAAAGTGAGCAAGGGTCTCTTCAGGGACATGGAACAATGTTTCAGGCCAGTTGAATCGTTCCCTGACCAATACGGCTTCTTCGGCTCCCAGAGGCTCTCCG
>Ga0209427_10008115_pt1 | contig 11835 bp, 12 predicted proteins | sample DeeMarSWOR136_30_FD_187465 | JGI IMG/M metagenome (GOLD analysis project Ga0209427, IMG submission 187465) | Marine sediment microbial communities from White Oak River estuary, North Carolina - WOR-1-36_30 (SPAdes) (version 2) | ecosystem: Environmental > Aquatic > Marine > Intertidal zone >... | reverse complement strand
TTGGTGAACCAAGTGTGAGTTTTGCTGGGCTCAGCTGTAGGCGTTTCACCTGAGGCAGTTGTTCCAGTTTCTTGATGATTTCAGAGAGATCATGTGAAGGCGTATGGACATAAAAACAAGGCTCATATGGCTCCTCAATTCGAGTTGCTTTACCGTTCTTCAGCAGCCAAGAGACCATGGTGTTCTTCTTAGAATCAGGGCACACGTCAAGGATGGTCCCGCTTGGCATACTCTCGCAGTTTCCGCAGTGTTTTTTCATGCTCCACTAAAATCGACATCACGATCGGTTCGAACGGGTTAAGGCTGCTGATGTTGCTTCCCGCAACTGCATGTTTCCGTGCATGGTTGATGAGCTCGTCGAACGCCTCCTGGTCGATTGTGCGGAGCGCACGCCTAAAATCATTCCATTCCCAGCCAAACGATTCAACGACCATACGAAACGTCGGAACTGTCCTGCCCATCAGATTCACATCCCGAATGCCTCAAGGCGACTCTGTCCCGCTGCGCTATGGAGTATCGTTGCGTTCTTCTGCTTCTTGACTAGCTCAAGAGCAGTATATCCTTCGAACTGTTTCATTCGTAAGATTTCGGTAGCGCTTTCATATAGTCGTTTCCCCAGACCTCTTGCTGGCGAAAGCGGCATCAGATTCAGGTTCGTACACACCGTGATGAGGGTATACTTAGTGGTAAGATGCTGTATCTTTTCCAGATCTTGGGAAAGCAGTGTCTGGGACTCCTGAGGGGAGATATCAGGATCGTGATAGAGCGCAGGAAGCATCCCTATTGTGAGAGTACGGGGGCTGCGTTTCTTAATCATCGGTTCAAGCAGTTCCTGCAGTATGGTGGAGAGCTGGTAGACGGTGAACGCTCTGCTCATCACTACGTTTTGTAACACCTCCTGTTGATTCAGCTCTAGCGTGCGTGCGTATCGCGTGATCTGGTACGGATTGGCGCACATCCCGGCATCGATGTAAATTGTTTCACTGTGGAACGTTCGATAGGTGTTGACGCAGAGCTGGTGTGGCAGATCTGAGATAAGGCTGCTGTTGCCGTCAACAAGGACCAGGTCTCCTCCCTTAAAGCCGCCGCACAGGCGGTCCAGCTCCGCTATCCCAGAAGAAACAATGATGCTTGGTCGTAGTATGACAGGAGCAACTGATAGGTTCGTATGAGAGAACTTGCTTTTCTGTACTAAACGGTTGTTGTTCATGGACTTGACCTCCCTAAAACAGGTATAGGAGAGAGAACATAAGCTGCTTTGCTTTAAAAAACTGAAATGGGGATGAGTGAAAGTATTCGAAGAGACGCCATTATTGTTTTTGTCTGAGAAGATGGTTCATCCGCATGGCATTCTGAAGCATTGCGTGGTTGTTGTTGAAAAAGACGTACACGGTTTTTGGGTTGTTACGTAGAATCCGTGTTTGTATCTCTTGAAGTTCCTGATCTGAATAATCATGGGAGTACCATCCAGTCCTGCCATGAATTCGCTCATAAATGACAGTTTGGCTCATAAGAGTCCTAGGCAGCTGTGGTGCATCAATACTGACTAGCAGAACACCATGTTTTTTCCCCCAGTCGATGCACTCGTTGGAAAAGAGTGTGGGATGCCGGAATTCGACAGCAAGCTTCTTGGATCCTGTTTCTTCGATGAATCGTTCTAGTGTGTTCAGATCGGTAAAGGAGGGCGGGAGCTGGAGGAGGTAGTAGTGGATCAGCTCTTCTAAAGGGGCAAAGAGTGTTTTGAACCGCTGAAAACCCGCAACTGCTGTTCTGTTAAGTTTTTGGTAATGGGTGATTGATCGATGGACTTTTACCACCCATGCAAGATTTTTCCCTTTCGTCGCCCAGGATCGCACCATATTTGGGTAGGGGAAGCGATAGAAGCTCATGTTTAGCTCTATTGCGTTTAATTGGGATTCTGTGGCATACCAGTCAAGGGACTTTCCTAGGTTCCAGTCGTAGGACCATCCAGAGGTGCCAATGTAGACCGATGTCATTAATTCAGAGAACTTATGTTGTCTTCTTATCCTTTTCTCTGTTCCTATTGAATATTTCTACTTCTTCCATATTAAACTATAAATACAAAAAAGGGAGTAAGTTATTTGATGAAGACATTTGGGGGGCGTGTGAAGAACACTTGGAAAAACATCTATTCTTTGCAGGGATCAGCTGAAGAGAAAAAGAAGAAAAGGACGTAGTTGATACGGCAGGTAAGGGCATCCTATGTGTTATCGATATTCTGTCCCAGGTCCTGATTCATTAATGAAACGTTTTTCTGCGTTGTTTTTAGAAAATGTATCGTTTAAAAGGCAGTACCATGCCTCAAGCTTTGATTTGCCACAGCTTCCGGTGATTACGAATGAACACCCGCAGCAGATCCAGTTGTTTACCTGGGGTTTTATCCCGTTTTGGGTCAAGGACTTTAATGCGGCTACAAGCATCCGGGTAAAAACCATGAACGCCCGCGCGGAAAGCATCTTTGAGAAACCCTCGTTTCGTCATGCGGCGGAGCAGAAACATTGTCTGGTATTAGCCGATGGTTTTTTCGAATGGCGGGAGTATCAGGAGAAAAACTACCCATATTACATCCGGTTAAAGGACTGGGAGCCGTTTGCGATGGCAGGACTGTGGGACCGTTGGAAAAACCCTGGGACCTCAGAGGTGTTTGAGACCTATACGGTTATCACCACGAAAGCAAATCCGCTTATAGAAAAAATCCATAACAAGAAAAAACGGATGCCAGTGATCCTTCCCAGAGAACATGAGCGTGAATGGGTTGTATCTTCACTGACAAAGCAGGACGCAGAGGCACTGCTAGTACCATTCGATGACCGGTTGATGGAGGCGTTCCCTATCTCTCGGCTGCTTACGTCTAAGCAGAAAAACCCAAATGTGCCTGAGGTGTTTGAACCGTTCACGTACCCAGAGCTTCAAAAGGGGCTTGGACAGAAAAACTTGCTCTAAGTGTAGGTTGTTGTAGTTTTTATGTGAAACGTATTTGTCGCTGAAAATTATATAAGCAGCATAGTTATTGAGGATAGGTCGTAACAAGATCTCAAATACAGTATATAATGGAAAGAGAAGGATGTAGAAACCATGGGCTTCATTGACCGATTGGAGAAAAATATTGTAAAGTTGGAGAAGAAGAAAGAAAAAGAACAAACAAGGATCGCGCAATTAGAAGCAAAATGTGAAAATAAAAAGATTACAAAAGCGGAGTTTAACTTAAAGAAACGGCACCATGATGAGCGTATTCATGCATATAGTGCTCGTATCCGCGTTCTGCAGGGTGGAATTGTCCGAGAGAAACAGCATATAGAAAATAAGGCTGAAGAAAAAGAGAAGAAAAAAGAAGAAAAGGAAAAGAAAAAAGAAAAGAAGGTAAAAAGGGAAAAAAAGGAAGAAACAGACAAGAAGTCTTCCATAGAGAGTGAAGAAGAAACAAAGGTTCAGTAAGATTTGGTTTTTAAATTACTTGGAATGCACTATTGGAAAAAACGTCAGGGTCCACTTGTTTTTTTCCCTTTGTTTTTGTTGATTAACACATCTTTTTTTATATTTTTAGAAATTAAAAGAATTTTATGTTAGATGTTAACATGTATTGAATTAAATTTAAATACTGATAGCAAATGACCGCTGGATTGTGAGTAGAGGGGAGAGTTATCCCCTTATCTTGTTTTTCATAATTTTTCCTCTCTCTCCTCTTCTATACATTTTTCTAGTAAATAAACAAAGGAAAACAAGACATTCACCTATTCAATTAATGATCTTTTTTTAAAAAATAAGAACTTTTCATTAACGTTGAACAACAAAGTCGGTAAACTGATTACCATGGCGCTTTTGTTTTATTTCCACCCTGCTGACCTTCGCAAGCGGTGGCCCTTTCCAGCACCAGTCTATCATCTTATCCAACTTCGTTTCCTCTCCCTCAAACATCGCCTCGACCTTCCCGTCATTCGTGTTTTTTACCCATCCGGTCAACCCTAGTTCATCTGCTTTCTCTTTTGTACTTGCGCGAAACCAAACACCTTGCACGCGACCTGATATAACGACATGTAACTGTATCTTCATACAATCATGTCCTATGGTCTAAACCGCAGAAGCGTCCGCGGAAAAGGAATTGTATCCTTTATATTGTCTGCCTTACATATCCAAGCGACCAGTCGCTCTACCCCAAGACCATAGCCTGAATGAGGGACGGAGCCGAACCGTCGTAAATCAAAATACCATTCATAGTTCTGCACGTTCTCACCCATCTGTTTAAGCCGATGTATCATCGTCGTGATATCATTACTTCGCTGCGAGCCACCGACAATCTCCCCATATCCCTCTGGTGCGAGCATATCAAAACACAGTGCAGTTCGTGGGTCTTTCTCATCCTTTGGTTTGTAGAACGCCATGATCTCCAAGGGGTAATTGGTCACCACTACTGGTGTCTTGAAATGGTTCATTAGCCTATCCTCCTCAATGGTCCGAAGATCTTTACCCCATTCGATATTCATCCCTTCTTTCTCCTTTAAAATCTCCAATGAATCGGTGTACGTAATCGTAGGAAACTCAGAACCAGTGATTTCTTGGAGTTTTTTAATATCCTGACCAAGAAACTGAAGGTCATTTTTATTTTTCTGCAGAACCTCCCCTAATATATACTGAACCTCATCTTTTGCCATTGCAACCACATCAGAAAGATCCATCCAGGCGGCTTCCATCTCTGCCATCCAAAACTCCGAGAGATGTCGCGATGTCTTTGACCGTTCTGCACGAAACGTCGGCCCCATGTTGTAGATTTTCTCCAAAGCAAAAATTCCCGCCTCCGCGTACAACTGCCATGATTGTGACAAATACGTCTTATCCTCATAGTATTTCACTTCAAAAAGCGTTGAACCACCCTCACATTGACTAGGCTGTAGCACCGGTGCATCAAACTCATAGAACCCCTTTTCTCTGAAAAACGCATGAATCGCACCAACGACCGTAGAACGAACCTTCAACACTGAAGTTAACTTACGCGACCGTATCCAAAGATGCCGTTTGTCAAGGAGAAACTCCGGACTTTGATCCTTCGTAATTGGGAATGGTTCTGCAAAATTCACCACGGTAAGCCCCGTTACCTGCAGTTCATAACCACCGGGAGCTCGTTTATCCTCCTTCACAGTCCCAGTGATTTGTACTGATGACTCGATTAATGCTTTGAATGCATCTTCGAACCCTGCATCAGGAAGATTACCCTTTTTTACCGTGGCCTGCAGTACTCCGGTGACATCACGAAGAATCATAAAGATGATATTGCCGCTGCTGCGAGTCCGATAAATCCATCCTCGAAGATGGATTGTTGTCCCAGTATGTTGTCCCTTTAATATTTCTTCTATCTGTGTCCATTTTGTTTCCGGCATAATTGCTAACCTACTAAGGGGGATATGTTTGTTGCATTTATCAATTACGGTGGCCACCCCTGATCTAACCATGGAAAAAATATACATATAAATGCACTCCTCGATATGAGACAATGTAATCATCTCAAGGGTTATCCTTAAATATAGCTTCTTTTATTATTGGCAATACTTTCTTGTAGTATTCAAAGTACTAAAATACTAAAAACAGAAAGCTTGTACGTTAAAACGGGGTATCATCTTGACAGAAAATGAAAACTCACCAGAAGAAAAAACACATTATTCAAATAACAAATCAGAAGAAAATCAACCATCTGAAAAAAAAGGTACTTCTGAAGAAATGAGAAACGAAACGGCCGCACAAGAACGCAGAGTAGCAAAACCAGATCAACAGAGGAAAAAAGAGAAGAAAGGAAAACAACCTGCTAAGGATGGGGAAGCCGGGAAGAAAAAAGAACATGATGAGAATTTTAACTATATCGTCCGTGTCGTAAACACCGATATCAACGGTGAAAACAACATCGTTCAAGGTTTAACCCAGATCAAAGGAATCGGACGACATATGGCAACACTTATTGCAGATACTGCTGGAGTTAACCGGAAGATAAAATTTGGGAATCTACCGGAGCCTGAAATCAAAAAACTCAAAGATGTGTTGGAGAATATCGATAAGTATGCTCCGGCATGGATGTTAAACTATCAGAAAGATATGTACACCGGTGAGAATATTCATTTAATAAGCACTGATGTTACCTCAAGAGTGAGAGATGATGTCAACATGATGAAAATGATACGATCATATCGTGGGGTACGTCATGAACTTGGTCTTAAAGTACGAGGTCAACGGAGCAGTTCGAATGGGCGGAAAGGTTTAGCATTGGGTGTATCCAAACGAAGGGAGGGACCTGCCTCAGCAGGTAAGAGAGAAGAGTCCAAGTAGTAATAGGAGTGACGTAGAATGAGCAGTCAGAAATTCCCACGAAAGAAATATGAAACCCCACTACACCCTTGGAAAGAGAGCCGAATTAAATCAGAACGGGAACTTATCAAAAAATATGGGTTGAAAAACCATAAAGAAGTCTGGAAGGCAAAAACATATCTGGGGAAACATCGTGAGCAAGCAAGGGAATTACTTGCGAAGGTTGGAACAACGAACCCGCAGGTGGAAAAAGAAAGCGACCAATTACTACTGCATTTAACCCGTATGGGTATCCTCTCCATGGGTGCCTCTCTAGATGATGTGCTTGCATTGGAAATCGAATCAGTATTGTCAAGACGGTTACAGACACTTGTGTATCTTAAGGGATTTTCCAGTACTCCATATCAGGCACGTCAGTTGATTTGCCATGGACATGTAGCCGTAGGCAAGAGAAAGGTAACGGTCCCAAGTTATATGGTTGAAAAAGACGAAGAGAGTCAGATTAACTACACGCCTCAATCACCTTTGAACGAAGTTTCACATCCCGCCCGGCCTAAGGGCGATATGTATAAGTCCGCTGAAATAGGGGCTGAGGTAAAAGCACCGGTCATAGAAAAACCAGTATCGGATGTTTCCCCCAAACCAGAGCTGGCATCGACATCAATAGCACCGGAGACGCAACCTGCGACTGAGGTAAAAGCACCGGTCATAGAAAAACCAGTATCGGATGTTTCCCCCAAACCAGAGCTGGCATCGACGTCGATAGCACCGGAGACGCAACCTGCGGCTGAGGTGAAGGTTCCCGAGAAACCATCACCTACACAGGTAGAGAAACCAATCGATGAAAAACCCGCGAAACCTGCGGATAAACAAAAGGAACAACCGAAGAAAGAAAAGAAAACGGAAGAGGCATAAGAAATGGCGCGAAAAGGGATTGCTTATATTTATTCTTCATTTAATAATATTATTATTACGGTAACCGACTCCACAGGAGCAGAGACTATTGCGAAATGTTCTGGCGGGATGGTGACAAAATCAGCAAAAGATGAAGGATCACCCTATGTAGCGATGAAGGTTGCACAAGTAGTGGCAGAAGTTGCGATTGAAAAAGGATTTGACAGCGTTAATATCAAGATTAGTGGGAAAGGGGGAAAGAAAGGTGGAAACCCTGGTCGAGGGGCTCAGACTGCAATACGGTCGTTGGTCCGTGCGGGGTTACGGATTGGTACGATTGAAGATGTAACGCCACATCCTCATGATGGATGTAAACCAAAAGGTGGAAAACGAGGTCGTCGTATCTAAGGAGTATATATGAAAGTCAAAACCGTTGAGCTGAAGGGCAACAAAGGAGTACTTAAGATAGAAGACACTGATGTTTATTTTGTAAACTCCCTACGACGTGTGATGCTTGCGGAACTACCAAAGCTTGCCATTGATAATGTGATTATCTACGATAACACTAGCGCATTGTTTGATGAACTAATTGCTCATCGGCTTGGATTAATCCCTATCCCTACCGATTTACAGACTCTTGTTTTTAGAGATCAATGCAAATGCGAAGGTAAAGGATGCCCAAACTGTACGGTCCGCTACACCCTTAGCAAAGAGGGAGACTGTGTCGTCTACTCAGGTGATCTGCAACCGGAACATCCCAGTTTTGCGATTACAGAAAACACAATTCCGATTGTGGAACTTATGAAGGACCAACGGGTGATTTTGGAGGTCGAGGCGGTTCTTGGCCGAGGGAGAGACCACGCGAAATGGCAGATGGTCCTTGCGCCAAGGTACCGTATGGAAACCAAAATTCAGGTTGATAAAAAACACATTAACGAGGTCAAAGCATTCGTCGAGGAACTGCCAAAGGATCTTGTCGAACTAAAGGGAGATAAACTGGAGCTTAAGGACCCTTCACAGAAATCAATTCTCGAGTCCTATCTTGAAAAACATAAGGCAGATTACATATCAATAACAAAGGACCCCTCGAAACTCCTATTCAGCTTTGAAACCGATGGATCAATGAGTGCGAAAGCAGCGTTACAGGAATCGATAAATATCCTAGCGAAGAAATACGAAGAATTCCGTGGATTGTTGAAAGATCTTTAATCCGGTTGACTAAACCGAAAACTCTTTTATCTGATTTTTCTTTTTATACTGGGATAACCACTGGGCCTGTGGGGTAGCTTGGTATCCTTGTGGCTTCGGGAGCCATTGACTTGCGTTCAAATCGCAACAGGCCCATGAAATTTCCATTATTTTCATTGAGGAAATTATTATTTTTGATAATAACGCATTTTCCTTCGAGAAAAGCGAGATATTTTGTTAATTTAATGTCGATAAATCCGCTAATCGGAACATTTAATTTCCTTGCTTTATCCAAATTCTTTATCAATTGTTTTATTAGTTCTTAACTTTTTGATATGCATAATATAAACACTCTTTTTCGTTTACTGTTTATTTTATATTCTTTTTTTGTTCTGATAAAAGTAGAGTAGTTGCTTAAACAAATTTTGCAATAAGATCATAATCACATTTATTTTCAGAAGTTCGCAATGGATCAATAAAAATTAATTTATTTATTAATAGTATACCAAAACCAAGAAATTCACTTTTTTTATCTATGATTAATGTTTCATATGTTGAGATAAAATCACCCGATACGATTTGCTGTTAAAAAATAACAGATAAGCAACTCACTTTTTGATTTTACCTGTTGCGAGTTAAAATAAAACTTCCCCCTTGAATTTCTCTTTGAACCTCTGCTCCTTACGGTCTTTAACATACTTCAAATCCTTGAGGTCTTCCTGATCATTCTGTCTCTCCTACCAATGCGTCTTGCATAAATAATGCCCCTCTGGAATCTCAAACCCCAGACCTCATAGGTATGTTTTTACTTGCCATTTTTTACCTTATTATACATAAAACATCACTGCTGCTTGTTCGGCATAGACATACATACACAACACACAAGATATATCCTATAAACATACAGGATCTATGGGCATGTGTATTGATGATGATGTAAAACAACAAGAAAGGCTATGTATCGTAATTGATTAAGCAAATATGGGGAAAAACACAGAGAATACTTGTATTGTATCTTGTTGTCTACAAATCATTTTTCGAAATCACCACACAATAATCAATAAAAATCACACATAATTCCCACACTTTTACCAAACAAAGAGCAACTCAATTCACAAAAATACTAAATACCCAATACGAAATATAATATAGATGAAACTCGTAAATAAATATACGTTTAAAAATTATTCATGATTCGTCGGATGGAGTCATCCTCTACGATCCTATTCTTATGAGAAGAACTTGCGAAGATCAATACATGAATCGTTGCATCTCCAGTAGGTTGGATGAAAAGATATTGAAAAAATAAAAGATGTATTTTTTGTTTATCCATAAATAAAAATATAGGATATTATATTGTTTTGTACAAATTACACTTGATAAGTATTATATATTCTGTTTTTCTTTTTATATTCTAGAGGTATTAAATGAATGACTATTTCATTGGTTTTATTACTGGAGTTCCCATCGGCACCGCAGTTGGTATCGCAATCGAAATCGCCATAGGGCTAAATCAGAAACCATGGGCAGAGCTCTCAGATGAAGAAAAAAAACTACGAAAAAACACTATTCTATTTGGTTTGATTACACTCTTATTAGGGCTAATTGTTTTTCTCTGGCTTATGTTGCCTTAAATAAGTAATGCTATGTTCTTGACTTGTTTTTATCAGAGCTACCTCAGTGATATCATTTTTTCCGAAATATTAAAATAAATGGCGATGAAAATTTTATTTTTGTACAAAAAAATTTTGTCTCTTTGAAATTAACGATAAGACAGTCCTTGCATTAAAGTTATTGAGATAACCATTGAATAATACTCATAATATTTGAACACGCTAGAAAATTTTCCTTGTTAATATATTCTAACAAATATATTCCAGCAGACGAAAATCAAATTACTTTACTACGTATTAAAACAATAATGAAGGGATGAGAAAGAAAAACCACTTTGTATTTTCTCAAGGAAAGGATTAATTCTTTGGGACAATGGATAATGATAACTGGAAGTGCAGGATGTTTTTAACATTACAGGAATCAAACAGAAGTCACCTGCGATATTAGCGTTGACGATGACGACATTTCCCTCAAATCTAGTATTTTCTTCAGGGGGTGCGACGACATTCACAAATACATTAACGGATTCCCCAGCAGAAAGACCTGTACCTGAAGATGGGGTGAAACTCCAATTCCCCCATTTGGGGTACGAAAGAATTTCCCAGGAGAGCAACGATTGAGAGTCACCACAATTGACTACCGTGAAATTCCCAATAACAGGAGCTCCCGGTTCGATATTATTCCAGTTCAATGTCCCAATACATTCTAAATCAGGACCTGTGTAGTTTTCACCGGACACCCAAGAAAGATTTTCATCTATTGCTTTATTGTAATAGAGGTAGTTGCCAATGTTAGAATCCCAATTGGTGACGATCATATCCTGAGAAGGGGAGTAACGATAGGTAACAACAACAGAGTCCAGAGGGATATTACTAATGGTTACCCAGCCTTCATCTCTGCTACTGGTATATTGCGATGGTAACAACAGCACACCGTCACAAGTCACTGTATCGATTCCCTGAATTTGACGATATGGAAGGTAAAACAGCCTTTGACCTATTGCAGGGGTGTAATACTGAGTAAAGGTCTGTTCAAAGTTTGTTGGACCTATATTTCCAAACACGATTTTTTCAACCACTGTTTCATACGCAGAAGTCCAGGTTGGTGTTGATGGAAGACTTGTTCCCTGATTGAGAAAGAGGAAGGTGTTTTCCCACCAAGCTCCCGCTGCAAGATCAAGGGTGTTATCTCCGTTCACATCAGAAAGAGCAACCGCTGATCCATAACCTCCGAAGTACTGCCAAGAGTGAGTGGTTTGAAAAAAGCCTGAAGGCAGTCCAGTGTATTGCTTGAACAACCCATCACCACCAAGTTGCGTGTTATCGGTGGTAAATAAATCCTGAATCCCATCACCGGTGACGTCACCTGCAGTAAGCATAATACCAAATTGATCTGCACTATCAACCGTGTACCAACTTGCCGAAGTCTCGAGTACACCACCGAGGTTTCGGTAAATCTGCGTCTGACAACCATCTCCGATACCAGTAAGGTCCAACCAACCGTCATGATCAGCATCAATCCACAAAACTCCCATGTAAATATTCTGATCAGAGGACTGCCAGCTTGGCAAGGACCCATAGGACCCATCTATGTTTAGGTAGACATATGTATGATAGTGATAGGAGTTATAGGACCAACCTGTTGCGATCGCAAGGTCTGGTCTACCGTCGTTGTTCATATCACCGAAATCCACACCAAAGGAATTACCGATGATATTAGCAGTCCAACTAGGATTGGAGGAAAGTACACCATTATTGTTTAGATATACACGAGCGATTGGCCCAAGCGAAGAATCGGTGCCAAGGTAGGAAACAGCGACATCATACCATC
>Ga0209427_10008114_pt1 | contig 11836 bp, 8 predicted proteins | sample DeeMarSWOR136_30_FD_187465 | JGI IMG/M metagenome (GOLD analysis project Ga0209427, IMG submission 187465) | Marine sediment microbial communities from White Oak River estuary, North Carolina - WOR-1-36_30 (SPAdes) (version 2) | ecosystem: Environmental > Aquatic > Marine > Intertidal zone >... | reverse complement strand
CCGGCAGCCCATGGCGATCTCGGCTGCCGCGCCAAAGCCGACGCCGTCAGCACCCATAGCCATCGCCTTGTAGGCATCCAGGCCGTTGCGCATGCCCCCCAGGATAAACAACTTGACTTTGTGATGGACTCCCATTTCCCTGAGAGCCCTCACGGCGGGAGGAATCAGAGCCAGAGTCGGGATGCCTACCCCTTGGGTGACCACAGCTGGCGAGGCACCTGTTCCACCCACCAGGCCATCAATAGAGACGGCATCCGCCCCCGCTTCAACGCAGGCTTTGACGTCCTCATACGGGCGGCTGGGTCCGAGCTTGAAGAGAATGGGCACTCTGTAGCCCGTCACGTCGCGAAGGACATCAACCATATGCTTCATGTCCTCTAGGTTCCGCGCGTCATAGTAGCGACAGGGGGAGAGCGCGTCACTGCCGACGGGGATGCCGCGCACAGCGGCGATCTCTTCTGTAACCTTCGCCCCTAGAAGATGGCCGCCCATGCCCGGCTTGGCACCCTGACCAATCTTGATCTCGACTCCATCGCCCGCACGGACATAGCCGGCCGAGACCCCCCAGCGGCCGGTGGACCACTGGACTACCAGGTGTCCGCCAGGCTCCCAGCGCTTCAGCGTCCGCTCTTCGTTCTCGTACCCTTTGATCAACCAAGTTTCATCTTTCAGCAACCCACCTTCGCCCGTATTGCTCACGATGCCGGTCTGAGCAGCGCCGATAGCCAGAGCCATCCTCGCTTCCCGGGACACCGCGCCAAAGGACATGGCTGCGAAGAACAGAGGATACTGCATCTGGATTGGTCTCTCGCAGCTATCCTCGCCGATCACAACCTCCATGTCGCACTCTTCCCGGTACTTGTCAAGAGGGGCGGGGGAGGCAATCTGGGAAGGAACAACCGTGATATTGTCAAAACTCGGGGCAAAGCCCATGGCTCCAAAACCGCGTAGAGCGTATTGTCCCGTCTGTGCCTTCTGGTGAATCTCCTCTACCTGCGGGAAGGTCCACGGTGAACGCACGAGGAATTCCGACTCCGCCGGATTGATACGGATAGCATCTTGCGGGCAGAATTCGGCACAGATGCGGCAGCCAACGCAGGCGTTATAGTTCGCCACGCGCACATGGCCGGTGGCGTCCATTGCATAGACGTCATAGGGGCAGACTTGGACACAAGTGGCGCATTTGCCAGGCATCCCGGCATTGATGCAGCGATCTTTCATTACTGTGACACAGAATGTCCCATTAACCGGTGGCATACAGCATCTCCCTATCTGCGATCTCCTTCTATCACTTGGCCAAGCTGTCCGGCTGGGCGGGCGCCTTTGCCTTGTAGAAAGGCTTTTCAGACAGGCGGCCAATCTTGTGGAAGGCTGCCGGGTTGGCCTTGATGCTGTACTTGTCGAAGTAGCCCCGCAGCTTGGCCAAGTCGGCTTCCGTCATTCCCTCTAGTCGGGTGTTGTGCCCAAGGCTTTGCCACTCCCCGCCAACGTAGATACTGCCGCGGATCAGGTAGTTGCCCAAGTTCTTGCCAGCATTGCCGACGATGACTACATCACCATCAAGCATGTAGGTTGCGACATCGTCGCCCGCGTTTCCCTGAACGAGAACTGTTGCACCCTTGTTCATCACAGCGGTAAAATCGCCAGCATCCCCCTTGATGACCACAGTGCCGCCGTAGCAGTACGGAGCCGCAGCATAGCCGGCATCGCCTTCAACGATCACTGTCCCCCGGGTCATATTGTCGGCCAGATAGCATCCAGCATCTCCTATAAGTCGAACAGTGGCCCCGTCGTTCAATACAGCTAGATAGTCACCGCTGTCTGACTCGATGACCACTTCACCACCTGTGAGACCCGCTGCCAGGCCATTCAGATGAGACACCTCGCGAACGATAACTGACCCATTCAGCGCAACTTCCCTCAGCTGCCCATTGATCGCCCTCAGACTACGCCCAGTACCCACCAGCACCGGCCTGGCGCCTGGTGGCCTGGCAACGGTTACCAAATCGCGCCTACTAGCACCCATGGCAATTGACATCAGACGCCTCCTTCGCAGAGGTGCCCCTTTGAGGAGCACCGTATAGATGCACAAACTGCTTTCTGACCTGGGCCCGCTTGTTGGGATCGCTCAGCGCGTCCAGCATCAGGATACGGAACTCATCAAAAGCCTGAGCCCGCGCCCGCCGGCCTTTCTCCGTCTTGGCTGCACTGAGCGCCGCTTCGTCCACCTGGGCGATCGTCTCCAGGAGACGAAAACGGATGGCGTTCTGGACAAAGGTCTCGCCAGCCGGCGTGCGGGCGATAAGCGTAGCGTAACCTGGCAGCGCGCCGATGGCCCCCACGGCGAAATCGGCCGACTCGCCCAGGTAGTCCGTGCAACTGGCGCAGCCGTGCCTTGTGAAAGGCTCGACTTCGGTAAGCGGGATGATGCGCTCTGTGCCATCCCACAGCGACACCACCAGTGTATCATCAGTTGCAGAAGTGGTCAGGCCCCGGACTTGGTGCCGAGAGATGCCCATTCCGCGCTCAAGCAACTCAGTCACCATGTCTGGCATAAAAACACCTGTGCAGAAGCGAGCAATGATGAGACGCACCGCCTGCTGATAGGGCCATAGGCGCCCGTTCTCGGCATCTATCAGACGGCGCGCCCCTTCGGCCACACAGGGGGGGCCGACAATGGCTAGCTTGGTCAAGCCCAGCTCAAACACGGCTTCATTTAGTGCACTGAGAACTGGCGCCCACAGGTACTGCATCCCCACGCTGCTGACGATTTCATCCATGGTCGTGGCCACGCGGGCGAAGGGCATCACCGTCCAGGGATCCATGTCCAACATGACCACGCCGTCAATCAGGTCGGCTGAGCGAGCGGCAACCAGGACGGCCTGGATAACGTCGTTGGGTGCGCCGCTCTGGACGATACCGGCCGATCGCACAGAGAGCTTGGCGCGGGGTTCCATCGGCATCCAGTCCACCAAGCGGGGGCAGCTCAGCTCGCAGAACTTTTCGCAGACCTCGCAGGTCCGCAGCTTCAGGCGGGAAAGACCCAGCACCTTCTCGCGTTCCTCCAGTATGGGATGCTGCTCACCGTCCCAATAGAGCACGCCCTTGGAACAGGCCGCCACGCATACGCCACACCCGGAACATCGCTGCAAGGCCCATACTTCCTCCTGCAATCTCGTGGCCATGTTTTGTTCTCCTCCGCCGATTCAGTGAACCCGAAGGGGGCTCGCTCTCAGCGCTCGTATGAGTTCTACAAAGCCTGTGATCTTGTCCACGAAATCGTGCGCATCGTCCGGGGTGATCCACTCCAGACGCAGGCGTCTAGGATCGAAGCCTCCCTCTCTTAGCAGCCCACGCAGCGTGCTGAACCGCTCTTGGGCAAAGCGGTTGCCATTGACGTAGTGACAATCGCCAGGCGGACAAGCTCCCAGGAAGACCCCGTCAGCCCCGTTGAACAGCGCCCACAGGACGTGGAGGGGGTCGAAGCGAGCCGAGCACTGCATCTGGATGAGCCGCACCTCAACCGGGTAGCTCAGCTTTCTGGCCCCGGCCAACTCAGCAGCAGCATGGCTGCTCCACTCGCACCCGAAAACCAGGATGCGTGACGTCCCATCACGTGACCCGGTCGCCAGCGCCGCGTCAATCTGCGCCAGCACCTGCCCATCACCGTGAAGCGGGAGGGTTATGGCCTTGACCGGACAGGCGACGACGCAATTGCCGCACCCTTTGCAGAGCAGGCGATCAATCTCAGAGAGGTCCAGCAGGCCCTCGCCCTTGCGCATCGAGATCGCACCAAAGGGACAGGCCTCCACGCAGGTGCCACAACCGGTGCAGAGATCCTCATTCACAACGGCCACCGGGGCTCGAGAAGTGACGCTCCCAGCCTGCAGATGGCGAACGGCGTTGAAGGCGGCGCTCACGGCTTGGAACTCGGCTTCCATCCAGCCGGTGGGGAAATGGGCCGCACCGCATACATAGATGCCCCGCTCAGCGTGGTTCTGCGGCCGCAGACGGTAGCGTACCTCTGGAAAGAAGCCATTCCCGTCCTGAGCAATGTTCAGCATATGTGCAACCACACCCGAGTCAGGCTGCGGGAGCAGCGGGATGGCCAATACGACCCGGTCGTAGGGCAGACGGTGGCTGGCTGCGGTCAGCTCGTCATCCACCTCAACCGCTTCATCTGTCACTACCGGAGGAGACGACGGCGCATAGCGCATAAATCCCACGCCAGCCTGGCGCGCCTTGAGCGGTTCACTGTCATAATCCTCTCTGCCCAGCAAGTACAGGTCGCGGAAGAGGATGGTGACGTTAGCCTGTGGGTTGGTTGTCTTGAGCTCCATTGCCTGCTTCAGCGCAACTATGCAGCACAGGCCCGAACAGTGCGGGACTGCATGATTGCGCTGACCGGCGCATAGAATCATGACCACGTCCTGTGGTGCACGGCCAGAGCTGGAACCGCCCTCCATGTACCGCAGCTCTTGCTCAAACTCCAGCTGTGTGACCACGCGCTTTCCATCATAGCCGAACAGACCATGGGGCCGCAGGGCGCGGGCGCCAGTGGCAACGATGATTGCGCCCACCTCGACTGTGGCCTCAGCGCTCTGCTGACGCTCTCCGCCATTGACTTTGACCGAGTAGCATCCTACCGTTCCGGATACGCTTGTGACTTGACTCTGCAATAGAACGTTGATCCGGGGATTGTGGGTCACGGCTGTGACCTTCCGAGCCAGGAACTCCCTTGCATTGCGCCGATCAGGACAGAGCGTGTGCGCCTCGCACAGCATCCCGCCCAAGTGCGGCTGTCGCTCAACCAGTGTGACCGGAACTCCCTCATTGGCCAGCGTCAGGGCGCTCGTCATACCAGCCAACCCCCCACCGATCACCAGTGCACCTGGCACGACCCGAGCCGTGATGGGCTGAATCGGTTCACACCTAGCCGCTCGCGCAATGCCCATGCGGATGAGGTCCAGCGCCTTGAGCGTAGCTGCCCGTGGTTGATCTTGATGGACCCAGGCACATCCTTCGCGGATGTCCACCAACAGGAACCGCTCAGCCTGGAGACCAGCCTGCTGACATGCAGCTCGGAAGCGCGGTTCCATGGTCTTGGGTGTGCAGCCAGCGACCACCACCCGATGTAGCCCATGGTCTGCAATCGCCTTCTGGATACTCTCCAGGCCGTCGGGCGAGCAGCCGTAGGGCAGCCGCCGCACGAGAGCTACTTCCGGCAAGTCGTGGACCGCCCTCTGCAATGCATCGGCATCCAGAGCAGACGCTATCTGTTCGCCACAGTCGCAGATGAAGACGCCCAGCGTGACCTCGCTCATGACACCACGCCCTCTGCGATCGCGGTTTGGGAAGCACCCTCTGGCGATGGATGTGCGGACGCGTCCGTCTCGGTGCCAGCAAGCAGGGCCTCATGATCCGCGAACTCTGGAGCCAGGTGGCGATAGCCGCACAGACGACAATCGATCGACTGGAACTCCGAGTCCCATAGGTGCACCGCTTGCGCACCGCCGTTGATGTCCTCCAGAGTGAGTGCCCCTGTGGGGCAGACCAGCACACAGGTGCCGCAGCCAATGCAGGCGTTGGAGGCGATCCGGAAGGGAGGGCTCACCTCCTTCTCAATGCCGCGGTTGATCACGCTGATGGCGCCCACTCCCACAATCTCGTGGCAGGCCCGCACACACAGCCCGCACAGAACACAGTCGTCCGTCTCCAACCTGAAGCGCGGTTCCCCAACGCCCAGCTCTTCGGCGAGCTGGCGGATGATCGGGACGTCCCGGGCCGAGGCCATCAGCAGCTCGGTGGTGATGCGCCGCGAGTGCAGCACGGCCTGCGAGTCGGTACGCACAACCAAGCCATCCGTGCAGGGATAGGCACAAGAGGCCACGAGCCGGCTCTTTCGGCCCACTTCCACCTCGACCACACACAGACGACAGGCCGCAAAGGGCTGCATTGCCTCGTGGTAGCACAGGGTGGGAATGTGAATACCGTGTTCCCGTGCCACCTGTAGGATCGTTCGGCCAAGCTCGGATTGAAACTCCTGACCGTCTATGGTCACACGAATCATCCTCAGCTCCTAGCGAACCACGATGGCATCGAAATTGCAGAGCGACTTGCAGAGACCGCACCGGGTGCAAAGGGAGAGATCGATGACATGAGGCTGGCCTTTCTCACCATAGACGGCTCCAGCCGGGCAGTTGCGCGCACAGATCATGCACCCTGTACACAGCTCTGCAACGACGTGGTAGGTGATTAGACCCTTGCAGACCTTCGCTGGGCACCTTCTCTCGTAGATGTGTGCCTCGTACTCCTCGCGAAAGTACCGGATGGTCGTCAGCACCGGGTTAGGCGCCGTTCCACCCAGGGCACACAACGATGAGCGTTTGACCTCCTCGCCCAGCTCAATCAGGTACTCGATATCCCCATCACGCCCCTGCCCAGCACAAATGCGCTCCAGCGTCTCCAGCATAGCTCGCGTGCCGACACGACAGGGGACACACTTGCCACAGGATTCCTCCTGGGTAAAGTTGAGAAAATAGCGGGCCAGATCGACCATGCAGGTGTCCTCGTCGCAGACGACGAGACCACCGGAACCCATGATGGCCCCCAAAGCCGTCACCGATTCATAGTCAATCGGCACATTCAGATGCTCTTTGGGGATGCACCCCCCCGAGGGACCGCCAATCTGAGCAGCTTTGAACTCTTTGCCGACGGGCATGCCCCCGCCGACATCATAGATCAACTCACGCAGGCTAATGCCCATCGGGACCTCGACGAGGCCCGTATTGCTGATCTTGCCCACTAGAGAAAAGATCATCGTTCCCTTGCTGTTCTCTGTGCCTACACTGGCAAACCAATCGGGGCCGTTTCGAACAATCAGAGGAACGTTGGCCCAGGTCTTGACATTGTTGATATTGGTTGGCCTCCCCCACAGACCGCTCTGGGCAGGGTACGGAGGACGGGGCCGGGGCTCGCCGATTTCGCCCTGAATCGAGGCCATGAGCGCCGTCTCCTCACCACAGACAAAGGCTCCACTGCCCACCCGGATTTCGATATCAAACCCCAACCCAGAGCCCAAAATGCTCTCTCCCAAGAGCCCATACTCATGAGCCTGCTCGAGCGCGATCTTCAGGTTCTGTACGGCCAGGGGATACTCATTGCGGATATAGACATACCCCTGGGTAGCACCGATGGCATAGGCACCGATTATCATGCCCTCCAAGACGCAGTGAGGATTGCCTTCGAGAATACTGCGGTCCATGAAGGCGCCGGGGTCTCCTTCATCTGCGTTGCATATGATGTATTTGACTTCGCCTGGCGCGTCGCGGCAGAAACGCCATTTTGCGCCGGTATTGAAGCCGGCCCCGCCCCGGCCGCGCAATCCCGAAGCCTTGACCCCGTGGATCACTTCCTCCGGTGTCATCTCGTACAGCGCTTTGCTGAGCGCAGCATAGCCATCGTGTGCGATATAGTCCTCGATGCGGGAGGGATCAATCTGCCCGTTGAGCTCCAGCACTCGCCGCATCTGTTTGGCATAGAAAGGCAGCTCACCTTCGTGAATGATGGGCTGTCCGGTCACCGGGTCCACGAAGACCAGTCCGTCAATGATCTCGCCCTGGGCAATGGTTTTTGCCACGAGGACTGGCACGTCATCCACAGACACCATGTTGTAGGCGATGTTTTGTGGGTCAATGCTGACGAGCGGACCCAGTTCGCAGAAGCCAGGACAGCCGGTAGGTACGACTTCTATCTCGCCAGACAGCCCTGCCTCTCGGAGAGTCTCGCAGAGGCGGTCCAGCACTCTGCGGCTGCCAAGCGCGCGGCAGCCGGTGCCATCACAGACCCGAATGCGCCGCCGCCGTGGGTCCATGCTATCCCTCATCTTCTGGCGCTGCGCCACCAGAGCTTGCGGGGTGCGCATCTTGATCATGGCTGCTCCCCCAGTTGAGTTGTCGCGCGCTTGAGGAGCCTGTCCACCATTTTGGGGGTCATGCGACCTTGATAATCGCCATCGAGGACCACAACGGGGCCCAGGGCACAGCAACCCAAGCAGTTGACAGTCTCCAGGGTGAACTGGCGATCCGCTGTCGTCCCGCCCGGCCCAACACCAAGTCTGGTCTGCAGACGATTTAGCACCTGTACTGCGCCTCGGACGTGGCAGGCGGTGCCGGTGCAAACATGAATCGTGTGCTCTCCCCGAGGAACCAAGCTGAAGGCATGATAGAAGGTAGCCACGCTATAGACCTGGCTCAGCGGTAGGCCTAGCCTTTCACTAACCAGGATCATCGCATCCTGGGGCAAGTACCGATACTGCGTCTGGATCTCTTCCAGGACTGCCATCAGAGAATCCTCACCTTGGCCCTTCGCCAGTGCCTCGGCGAGCTTGGTCGGTTCGAAATCTACCATCGGATCATCCTCGCAGGAGCTGTCATTGCAACCGGGAATTCTTGACGCGCTCAAAGCCTGGCGATTGTTGCGCCCCGCGCGCCAAAGCGAGGTCAAGCAGCACTGGCACTAAGGCAACACCGCGGCCACCGTTGCCCAGAGACGGCCCGACAGAGCATGTGCATAGTGCTGCCAACTCCTGCATATACATAGCACAAAGCCCATGGGAATCCCATAGAAAGACAAGGGCTGCGGCTGAAAAAGCCATGAAAAAGCGGGCTTTGCCTTTGGCAAAGCCCGCTCACTTCGAAGAAAATGAAACGCGGGATGAGGGGTCTAGTCGCGCCTTATTCGGGGCAAGTCAGCATATAACCCACGCCTGGAGTCGTCAGGATATACCTCGGTTTGGCCGGGTCAGGCTCGATCTTGCGACGCAGGTAGCGGATATATGCTCTCAGATAGTCAACGTCGTTGACGTACTCCGGCCCCCACACGGCGCTCAGCAGTTGCTGGTGCAACATCACACAGTCTGCGTTGAGGGCCAGCTCGCGCAAGAGTGCATACTCGGTGGGAGTCAAGGCCACCTCCTGCCCACCGACAAAGACACGTCGCTGTGCAAAGTTGACGCGAACCTCGCCGCAGCCAAACTCCGCTTCGGCCTTGACTTCTTCGGGATGCTTGCTGCGGCGCAACACTGCACGTACGCGCGCAACCAGCTCCTTTGAACTAAAAGGCTTGATCAGATAGTCGTCGGCCCCAACCTCAAAGCCTTTCAATTTGTCGGATTCGCGGGCCTTGGCAGTCAGCATGATGACGGGCACGGACGAGAACTCACGCACTCGGCGGCAGACCTCGTACCCGTCCATGTCCCGCGGCAGCAGAATGTCCAGAAGGATGAGGTCAGGGCGCTCCAGAGCCACCACCTCCAGGGCTTTCCTGCCGTCACCCGCGGCGACCACGCGGTATCCCACGGCCTGCAGAACCTCTCGCACCAGTCTGAGTAGGCGAGGTTCATCCTCCACCACCAGAATACAGTCTCGTTGTTCCACCAGAGTCACCACCTTAGTCAGCCACTGTTCCGATCGAGTTGCTGAGCCCGCTTCGTGGTAGGGTGAAGTACACGGTCGTACCCTCACCCAACTTGCTCTCGGCCCAGATGCGCCCACCATGACCCTCCACGATGTTGCGAGCGATGGGCAGCCCAAGACCAGATCCGACTACATGCTGTCCTGAAACGTACTTGACGCGGAAGAACCTCTCGAACAGCCGGTTCAGGTGTTCTGGGGCAATCCCCTGCCCTTGATCGGCCACGCTGACGATGACCTCGTCCTCGCCGGCCTCACCGCGCACGACAACCAATCCGCCTTTGGGTGAGTACTTGACCGCATTGTCAACCAAGATGAACAGGACACGGCGGATACGTCCGGAATCGGCATCGACGACCGGGTAACCCGGCGGAAAGCTCACCATGAAACGATGCTTGTCGCCATGTGACGCCATTTCATCAACCACGTTCTCGGCCAGACGAGCGAGCAGGGTTGGCTCTTTCTCAATCTTGAGTCGGCCTGTGTCCATCAGAACCGCATCCAACAAGTCGGCAACAAGCTCGCTCAGTTTCTCGCTTTCCTCCAAGATGATCCCCAAATAGTCACGTTCCGTGTCCGCATCCCACTGCACCTCATCAAGCAACAATGCCGACGCGTAGCCCTTGATCGATGCCAGGGGGGTCCGCATCTCATGGGAAAGGGCCGCCATAATGTCCTGCTGCAGCCTGCTTGCGTTCTCCACGGCCTCCCCGCTGCGTTTGGCCTCCAGAGCCAGGGAGGCGCGATCAGCTGCCACAGCCAACAAGCCGACCAAGGCCTGGGCCAGTTGGAAGTCAGACTCCGAGAAGCGTGTGTGTCCCCTCCAGTTCTCTAGAACTATCACTCCGATTTTGGTGTCGCCACAGATCATGGGAACGCAGACAACATGGCAGGGCTGCTTGGACTCGAAGATTGCACGTGCGTAATGGGCTCGATTCTCGGCAGCCATGTCGACCATGGCCTCGGCAACCTGCTGGCGGTTTGCATATAAGGCGCCCTGCCCCGTTTGGAATGCCCTGCCAACGATGGATTCGCCGTTTCGCAAGCTCATCTGACACACGGCATCGGTATCGTAGCCAAGGACACATTTGGGCACCAGTCTCCCCGGTCCTGGCTGATAGACAAAGACAGCGCCGGCCTCGGCCGCCTCGAAAACGCCGAGGAGTTTCTCGAGCGCCTGCTGGAGCAGTGCATGCAGATCCAGATTGCCAACGATGATGCTCGAGAGCTCACGCAAAGCCAGGAACTCTTCTGTTCTGTTCCTCCCGCCTACTTTTCGCTGTGCAGCCCCAGGCTGAGGCTGTCGTCCAGAATCGTTCGATCCCATCTATAGCTGCCCTCTTCATTGCAGATGACAGGGAACACAGTGTGCTCAGTCACCCACAAGTATAACACAGGCTATACAGCCTGGCTAACGAGCTACCTGTCCGCGGTAGCCCGAGGAGCGACGTATTCATCAAACGTGCTGGGGCGGGGGCGTCTAACACGCAACGCATATGCCGCCTGCGGCATTCACACCTGCCGGCCACCAAACTTGAAATGATCGCTATACTAGACGTCTCGAACGCCCTGCCCCTTGCAGGCGGCGCATGGTCTGAATGGTATCCGCCTCCGCAGGTGTCTTGTCCGGGCGGAAGCGTACGATGCGCGCAAAGCGCAGGGCCATGCCCGACTTGTACTGTGGGCTTTTCTGGATGTTGTTGAACGCGACCTCGACGACTACCTCCGGCTGCACATAGACCGTGCCGCGCGCCTCGGCGACCTTGAGGTCCAGCAAGCGTTCGGTCATCTGCTGGAACTCGTCATCGGTCAGGCCCTTGAACGTTTTGCCCACTTCCAGCAATTCACCGCTCTCCTCATCGCGCGCCGCCAGGTCCACAGTACGCTCAACGGTCTCCTTGGCGCCCCGCAGATACACTTCCGACCACACCTGCACGACCTGGTCGACCAGGGTCTCCGGTCCGCTGACGGTAACCGTGATAGGATCGACGGCCGGCGTACGCGCGATGTAACCTAACGGCGCAGAATCGACGACCTCTACCTCGACCGGAAACTGACTTTGAACCAGCGGCTCGAGCCGGACATTTACGCTGCTGGGGCGTGGTTCGACCACCACGACGGCGCGGTCCGACACTTCTACGTTGACAGGTACGTCGTGCAGCCCAGGCTCCAGGCCCTCGAGATCGATCCAGGCCCGAAACTTAGCGGGCGTGAGATCTTCCCAACTCGACTGCGGTGCACGCAATCGCAGCGACACACGGTCAGGCACCTCCCCAAAGCTGGTGGTGCCCGGGGGCAGATTGACAACTTCCAAGGGGATACTCTGGGGGTAGGTGTCCTCGATGGGTGGGTTCTGCTCTCGC
>Ga0209427_10008109_pt1 | contig 11839 bp, 10 predicted proteins | sample DeeMarSWOR136_30_FD_187465 | JGI IMG/M metagenome (GOLD analysis project Ga0209427, IMG submission 187465) | Marine sediment microbial communities from White Oak River estuary, North Carolina - WOR-1-36_30 (SPAdes) (version 2) | ecosystem: Environmental > Aquatic > Marine > Intertidal zone >... | reverse complement strand
CAGGAACAGACTCTCGAAACAAGACAGACCCAGCTATTCATGCAAATCTACCAGCAGTTCAACACAGAAGAGACACATAAAACAGTCATGGAGCTCATAAATCTCGAAATTAAGGACAACGATGAATATCTCCAGAAATACGACTCAATCGTCAACCCAGCTCACTACGGTAAGAGAGCCTACATATGGTATAGCTTCAATACGATAGGCGAGCTCCTCCGCATGGGGATCATTGAGCTTGAACTATTGATTCGATTACAATTGGATCTAACGGTGATCCTCATGTGGGAGAAGTGGGAAGACGTAATACGGGCTACGAGGGTAAGGGAAAACATTCCCGATGTTTGGGAGGGTTTCGAGTATCTATATGATGAGATGAAGAAGTTCCGTGACGCAAGAGGGTATCCTGAGATAACAGGTCCACAACCAAGTTAGAACCATCTTAGCGCACCGAACTTCCTAAACCCCATACTCTTTTCTTCACTTCGCCCTAATGCTAGTCTTGATCTAAGATGGTTGAGATCACGTACCAGATGGTTTTGAGCACCCTCCAGACCGCGGGAATCCTAGTGGGAATATTCTACTACATCATGACCCTGCGAAACCAGACTATGCTCAGAAAATCACAGTTCCTCTACACTATATACGACAAACTTACAAACGCAGAGGAGATAAAACGAGTGTATACCGATTTGTTACAATGGCAGTGGGACGACTTCGAGGATTTTGAGAGAAAATATGGGCTGGACGTAAATTCCGATGCTTTCCACCAGAGACACGCTATGTTCAACTGGGCTAATTTTATCGGAAACCTTCTGAAGAAAGACTTAATTGACCTCGATTTGGTATACAAATTCATACCGTTTGCTTTCCCTCAGTTGTGGAACAAGTTCAAGTCCATCATCGAGGAACATAGAGTTCGGTACAATTTCGGTCCCGACTATAATGCTGGTTTCGAGTATTTAGCCGCAGAGATCGAAAGGATTCGGGAGACAAAGGAAATAGAACCAACGAAGCCATTTGCAGAGTCTATAAAGCATTAAGAATACAAATAATCTTATCCTCACATCACCATTTCTTTATCTGGTATCTAATAATGTCAGCACACGCACATTATGAAATAATGGGTGTCTCGATCGCTGTCGGATACTCTGCCGTCCGCCACACGCGCTGCGTTGCCTTCCGATAGCTCTCCGGCGGCGCAAACATGATGTTAGGCACGAAGGTCTGCGGATTGCGGTCGTAGAGTGGGAACCAGCTAGACTGCACCTGCACCATGATCCTGTGACCTGGCAGGAATGTGTGACTCACCTCCGGCAAGGGGATACGGTACTCCAGCACCTTATCAGGTACCAACGGCTTGGCGACAGCGAAATCCTCACGATACCGCCCACGGAAGATATCAGCCGAAAGCATCTGCTGATAGCCACCAAGCTTCGGGTTTTCAGGCACCTCATCCGGCCATACGTCGATGATCTTAACGACCCAGTCAGAATCACTGCCACTCGTCGAGGCAAACAACCTCGCTACTGGCTGACCCGCGACGCGCAAGGGCTCCTTCAGCGGCTCCGTAGCCCAGACGAGCACGTCTGTACGTGAGGCAGTGTGGCGTTGGTCGTCCACCAGCCACTCGCCCCATGTGGACCCCGCTGCGGAACTCGGTATTGTAGGTCGCTGCCGGTATGGCACAGGCTTTGCGGGATCTGATACGTACTCATCGAAGGCCTGCTTTGCGGCGGGTGCCTCGAAGCCCAGCTTCCCATCTTCCTGCACATAGAGATCACGGGAATGAACCTTGTAGCCTTCCGTCCGCTTAGGCGGCCAGTCGTCGTATCGGTGCCAGGCATTCGCTCCAGTCTCGTAGGCGAGCACACGCGGGATATCTGGCTTCGGGGCGTCCTTCAGGTAGTGATCCAAGAACGGCTGCATCACGTTGCGCCTGAACCAGCCGCCAGTGTCCCCCTCGAACTGCAGTGGACCGAGGCTACGTGCATCGCGGCGTCCTTGCCCGTGGTTCCACGGTCCGAGCACAAAGTGTACGAGCTTGCCCTCGGGGTCCTTTGGCGCAAGCGCCTTGTAGATCTTTGGTGAGCCGTAGATGTCCTCCTGGTCGAAGAGCCCGCCGACGATCAACATCGGCACAGTGAGGGGGTGTTGGGCGAGCACCTTGTCCATGGCCTGCTGCTGCCAGAAGGAGTCATAGGACGTGTGCGCCGCGAGCTTCTTCCAGAAACCGATGCTCTCCATGCCGCGTGAGGCGGCCATCGCACCTGCGTTACCCGCGCGAAGATATGCGTCATAGGTGTCGTAGCCTCCTGACCACCACTTGATCTCGTTCTTTCGGGTCGCCTCCTGATTGTAAGAGTATGGTAGCGCTGATTCTTGGCGGAACGCGCCCATGTGGAACCAGTCGTCACCCATCCAGCCGTCCACCATCGCGGCGAATGGTACCACGGCTTTTAGCGCAGGGTGTGGATTTATCGTGCACATCAAGGTTGTGTAGCCTTCATAGGAGCCTCCGATCGCGGCTACACGACCGTTCGACTCTGGTGTGTTCTTCACTAGCCAGTCTATGGTGTCGTAGGTATCGGTTGAGTGGTCGGTGCCTGTGGTGTTCAGGGGCCCCGTTAGCGGTTTGTTCATCATGTAGCCGCCCTCTGAGCCGTACTTTCCACGCACATCCTGGTATACGATGATGTAGCGCGCCGCAGATGTGGTATCGTTCATCTGGGGCACGACCATTGAAAGGCTTGAGCTGTTGAAGCGGAGGGTTCGCCCCGCGGCATTGTAGGGCGTACGCGTCATCGCGATGGGCGTGTTTTGTATGCCTTTCGGGACTAGGATTATGGTCTTGAGTTTTACACCGTCGCGCATGGGGATCATCTCTTCGCGACGGGTGTAGTCGAAGATGTCTGTCTTGGGTGTGAACTTCTCGGGGATATCACTGTCCGAGTCTTCGGAGAAATCATCTCTAGGTTTTTTCAAAGACAATTCCTTCTAGTAGAGAAAAATAGGTTATTAGGTAATTAATACTTCTCAGACCGTGTAAATGAGTGGCTAATCACTATTCGGGGCTAGGTTCCACCGGGATATGATCATCTTCCGGTAAGGTCTAGAACGAATAGGTGGTAGATGACTGCTGAGCTGATGCCTAAAACTCCAAGGGAGACGCCGAGGCCATTGTATCCATATGATAGCAGGGATAACCCGCCTATGGCCCCTCCAAGTGATGAGCCCAGGTTAGCAGCAGCTGAGCTCACGGACATCATCGTCCCCCTGAACTCTGGCACCTGCTCCAGTGTCAGGCTGTCTGAGGCCGCGTATCTCACGCCTGCAAAAACGCAGACCAACAGTATGATTATCATGGATAACCAGTAGAGATGCAGGTTGAGGTAGGTGAACGATAGCATCCCCAGGATGACAGTGGATAATACCGTGAAGTTCTTCCTCCCAAACCTGTTTATCAGGTATCCGCTTGCGAGGCTGCCGATCAGGAAACATAGCGCCATGCCCGAAAGGAGGACTGAAACCCAGCTCGTCGGCATAACGAACCTTTCCCTGAAGAATGATGCGCCGTAGATCAGGTTTGCCTCCCATGCAGCCATCGCCAGAATCGTACCCAGAAGACATGTGAAGGCAGATCTGTTGGAGAATATCTTCTTGAATCCCTCCATGTAATCCGACCTGCTGACCACAGGTTGAGCGACACTCGTAGCGGACGGTACGCCGATGAGGGCTATCGCTAGACTAATGATGCAGATGGGTAGCATGTACCCGATGAATGCCAGCCGCCATCCCCCGTAACCCGCTAAGACGCCGATGAGCGGAGCTCCTATGAGATACGAGGATGCCCCGCCGGCGAGGATCCATCCAATTGCGCTCGACCTCTTTTCGAGGGGTAGATGCTCCCCCACAAGCGTATTACACATGGGAGGAACCAAGGCCATCCCGAGGCCTGAAAAGGAGTATGACAACAGCATAAGTGCAAAGCTGGGAGCAGAAAAACAGCCCAGTGCCGAGATCGTGAAGAACACCAACCCCGTTATCAGAAGCGATTTGTGTTTGTAACGCACGCTGAGAACACCTGTCACAAGGGCGAATATCACTCCGATTATGAAGGAGGCCGTTGACAATTGACCGGTCACTCCGACGGGATATCCAAATGTTTGCCCTATGTCTATCAGGAGGAGCCCTGCTATGAGCCCGTGAGGCTGCGTGGCAAAACGCGATAGGAACAACGAGGGGAGGAATAATCTTCCATGTGTAACACCTTCAATGGGATTAGAGTCACCGTTCATACTCTAACACCGCCTGAGCAACTTCACAGTTCTTCGGGCTTGTGCCGTGACAATGCCTTTAGGATGATGATGTTCGCAACATTAATGGCCTCTTCATATTCTATGCTGAGATGTTCGAAGATCCTATCCGTAAGCCAACCCCTCATCCTCTCACGATTTTCAACGGTAATCTCTACATTCTCAAGAAAGGGAAGACCCTCTACAGCAGTTTTATAATCCTTTACAGATCGATCAGTTTTATGTGTCAACTGAAACTCAAAAAAGAAGGGATGACTCCCTTTATTTAACAATTTTCTAAAAGAAACGAATGTAGGCATCTGAGTGGTTTCGAGAAAAAAGGGGTAATTGTATCGTCTTCTGGATTTACATTTCAGTGAACACTTCAAGGACTGCGTGGGTCAGTTTATTCCTGTCTCTGGGAGGCATCTTCGAGTTTGCCTCCAGAACAGCATCGTAGGAGTCGGTCTTGATTATCCAAGCGTAGTGATATCTCGCTTGGTGGGAAGTGTACAGCTTCGTCGACTTGATCTCGTCAGCTTCTTCGCAGATCTTTTTCCAGGCTTCGTTGAATTTTTCCAGTTCTTCTGGGGTTCCGAACCAGTCGAAATAGTTTATCACTATCATTTTTTCTCATCTCTATTTGGTTCTTGGTGCTAGTATAGCTCCTCACCTGGGAGCTGGGGCTCCTTGAACACACACGGAGTTCTCAAGGATTCCATATGAGTAAAAGAGCCTTGAAACGAAAAGAATGTCCTCGACATATAATATTTACTCATTAATTTAGGCTAAGCTAAATTATAGGAGGGATTAAGTTAAAAGGTTTAGATTTAAACGGCGGATGACCAATTCCCCTCATTTACGTAACTATTTTATATACAATATATAATGGATATTCGAGGTTTTACTTGTGGTTCACGATTTACCTCAGGCGAAATCCTCAGCTCCAATGGGGGAGCAAAAACCTCGGAGATAGGAGGTGAGTTGTTGTCTATTAGTTTACGTAGATTTGGTGTAAGGCGCTTAGAAAATGATGAAATAGAGAAACTCCTTGAAGAGGCTAGGATAGCAAGAGTCTGCTGTCACAATGAAGACGGATCCATACATGCGACTCCTGTCTGGTTCAGATATAATGACGGATATATCAGTATAGTAATACACAGAGAAAGCCGTAAAGCAAGAAACCTAAAACGCAACAAGAATGTAACGATCCTAGTTGATGAGGTAAGACCGGCAAGAATGGTAATGATCTACGGATTAGCGGAGCTTGATGATGTTGATGTAATTAACAAGGCTATCTTAGTAAACGAGAAATATCAAACCAAGGAAGATGCGAAGGCAACTGTTGAAGGATACTTTAAAGATACCGACCTGATATTAACAGTCAAACCAAAACGCATGATAACATTCACTATGTAGACCAATTCTTCATTTTTTCTTGAAACCATTCAGACGCTGATTCTAGTGAGGATAAGAGTAAATATTTAAAAACACCAGAACATATCTTGCGTGCGCACTGGTAGATCTTACGCTCCCACATTCGAGAGGTATGAGGGTTTTTAGAGAAAAATCCATGTTTTATGGTAAAAACTAAGAAAAGAAGTGCTAGTCAACCATGATTATAGTCAACTTTTATCCAGACTTAATTAATAGCTTATAGATATTCAGATGTCCAAGGACATATAGCTGCACGCGCGCAAAGGCTCTATTTCTCTGAAGATATGTACAAATTTTTTAGATTTGATTCATACTGAATTCTGGGGTATGAAGAAGAAGCGGAGGTTCGGCATCCTCGTCTTCTCAAATTCCATGTGTCTTTCTCTTACTAAAATAATACATATCAATTCACAATATTCAACTCTCATATCTTTTATTAACTTCAATACTTAATATGAAATTCAGATGGACATTAAGAAAGTGTTTGTAATTCTCGTTTTATGCCTATCGATGTTAAACGGAGTACAGGCATATGCGCAAGAGTTGGCCCCTATCTCCCTCAGTCTGACCGTCTTCCTTGACGGAACCGTTGATGTGGAATACGTCGTAGAAATCGACGCTGATTACGCTAGCGTTAATCTCACCCTCTTCGGCGACGAGTACAGTAACGTGCTCGTGAACGATGCGGACGGGCTCATCTTGGATTGGGAGCCGGTTGAAGGCGGTATAGAGGTGGACTCCATCGGGGCGGACATGTTGACCGTCTCTTATTCGACGCCGAGTCTAACCAACAAGACGGGCTCCCTGTGGTCGGTGTTCGTCACCTCGCCCGTCAACGCGATCTACATCTTGCCGAGGGATGCGGTATTGGTCGGTCTGACACCCGCCCCGCTGGGCATTGCGATAGTCGAGAACAGAGCGGAGGTGACCATGCCCAACGGGACGTCGAAGGTCTCCTACCTTCTCGGGACGACGGGCACGAGGGAGCGCGCCCTCGTGCTGCTGGATAGAGCCGAGGAGGCCCTCTCGGAGATAAAACTCGGCGGCATCATAATCAGCGAGGCCGAGGACCTCCTCCAACAGGCGAGGGCCGCATTCGACGATGCCCAATACTCTCTGTCGGAGAGCCTGTCGAACTCGGCGGTCGAGACGGTGGAGGAGATCGAGGCGAAAGCCGCCGACGCCGAGGATGCGATCGACGAGGCGGACGCTCTCATCCAAAGGCTATCGAGCGAATTAGGTTCCCAGGCTTTGAGCGAGGCGCAGAGCGAGCTGGACTCGGCGAATAACGCCTTTTTAGAGGGAGAATATGACTCCGCACTCCTTTTTGCCGAACAGGCGTTCGAAACGGCTCGGAACGTAGAGGTCTCACCAAAAAGAGCCCCGACGGTGTACCTCGTCGTATTTGCTGTCTTGATAATCGCTGTCGGGGGTTTCATCTACTGGAGGAGAACTTCCTCAAAAGCCGTGAGTTTACCTGTCCCCGAAAAGCGCGTGAAAATCGACCTCGATAGGGTCTTCAGAGAAAGGCCTCACCTCAGAACCGAGGACAAGGCCGTTCTGAGGTTCGTCGACGAGTCCGGCGGCGCTTTCATCACGGACGTTAGGAACCGTTTTGGCATCCCCAAGTCAAGCGCCTGGAGGATGACCAAGCGGCTTGAAAAAGAGGGGTTGATAGCGGTCTCCATGGTGGACGGGGAGACCTATATCACCCTCAGAGAACAAGGCGAATAAGGCTTTTCGGAGGTTCCACCGGGTTCCATCGTGTTCCTCCGGGGTCTTATTATCAAACGGTCCCCCTATATGGGGCAGTGAAACGTGATGGATAAGAAGAAGCTTTCGCTGCTGGTGATGACCCTCCTAATCACGTCGTTCGCAGCTAACCTGCCGGCCGTTCACGCAGAGGCGAGCGTAGACCCCCGGAAAAAGGTAGCTGAGGCCATGCTTGAAGTACTGAATAACACAGCCAGCCGGATAGGCGACCTTTTCGACACGCTCCAGGAGATAGACGTTCCAGAGGAGGCGCAGGAAGCTTATGACTCCGCCACAGCCCTCAAGGAGGAAGCCGAGGGCCTCTACGATGAGGGCGAGTACGGTGAAGTAATCGATAAGGCAACGGATGCGCTGAACGAGTACGGCAAGGCGGCTTCTCTTCTGGTCAGGGCTGCGGAGGAGGAAGACGAGGAAGAACCAGAAGAGGATGATGACGAGGAAACGGAGGGAGGCATGGGCCTGTTCATCGCGTACGAGAAGGCCTTGGACCGATATGAGAAGCTGAGAGAGATCGCCGGGGACCTTGAGGATGCAGATATAAACGTCACCAAGGCCGTCAGCTTACTGGATCTGGCTAATGAGACGCTGGCGACCCTTGATATCCAGCTTAACGAGGGCAGCTTCGACGAGGCCGAGCACAGCCTCTCGGAGGCCCAGGACCTGCTGGGAGAGGCCAAGGGTCTTCTGCAGAGCGCTAGCAACGAGAAGAAGAAGGATAGGACCAAGGAGTTCATCGACAGGACCGCCGAGCGTATCCAGCACCTGCAGGAGAAGCTGGACCAGTTCCTCGGCGCCCAGGGCGTCCCGGAGGATGAGGCTCAGGCTCTCAGGGACGAGTTCGACGCCCTCCTCGCGGAGCTCAAGGAACTCGGAGAGGACGTGACCGACGAGGAGCTTGACGAGATAATCGACAGGCTCAACGAGATCGTGAAGGAGTCCGAGAAGATCGTCGAGGAGAAGGCGAAGCTGGAAGAGGACGTGGGAAGGAAGCTTTACAACATCAACAAGCAGGAGTCAAAGTTCGACAGGTTCGAGGAGAAGATACAGAAACTCATCGATCTCGGCGCAAATACAACTGAGCTTAACAGCACGCTCGAGGAAATCCAAGACCTCTTGGACCAGGCCCTTGACGACCTCACCAACGAGAACCCTGAGGCAGCGGAGGAGAAGATCGAGGAAGCCGACAGGATGCTGGATGAACTCGACAGACGGATAGATGAGCTGGAGAGGGAGGCTGAGAGGGCCAAGGAAGAGGAGGAGGAAGACGAAGAGGACAACGATAAGTTCGCTGAGGAGCAGGCAGAGCTAGGGGAAAAGATACAGGAACTCATGGATAAGCTCGCTGAGCTTGATGAGGACACCACCGACCTGGAGACTCAGCTAGGCAACCTGCAAGAGAGACTCAGCTTGGCGACTATCGAGGAAGAGCTGAAGGAAATCGAGGACGAACTTGACGAGCTGGAGGAACAGGTCGAGGACTTGATCGAGGGAGAGGAAGACGATGAGGACGATGATAAGTTCGCTGAGGAGCAGGCAGAGCTCGGGGAAAAGATTCAGGAGCTCAGGGACAAGCTCGATGAGCTTGACGATGACACCGCTGACCTGGAGACTCAGTTGGAGGATCTACAAGAGGAACTCAGCCTGGCGACGACCGAGGAAGATCTGGAGGGCATCGAGGGCGAACTCGACGAGCTAGAGGATCAAGTCGAAGGCATGATCGAAGGATACGAAGGGGAAGATGAGCCTGAAGATGAAGAACCCCCTGAAGAAGAGCCACCGGAAGGAACCGGTGGATAAGTGATTCGTGCCTTCGTGTTTTTTAATCTTAACACCTGTATGAGCTCGGATTTGTGACTGAAATTTTCTTGTGCGCTGGCGCGCGCAAACCTTGTAAGGTTTGTGCCTTGAGAGCCTTATAGGTATTAAAACTTAAATCGTTTAACCTTGAGGGTTTCTTCAGTAAAAATGATTCTGAGCACACGTAAAAGCTGATTAAATGTAATCTCTTATAACGCGAGGAATAATGTAGATTAGTAAAACATCAAGCATTTATAGCTAACTCTCTTCACAGATGAAAATGGATACCAATACTTTAATTGCAGTTAGTGTTGATGGTTTTCTTGTAATCTTCTTCATTTACGCCCTTCTTGATGTATACAGAATAGCACCAAGCAAAGCCGTTAAGCCGCTAAGACCTGAGGTAAGGGAGGTCATGAAGCCTAGACCTGAGGTCAGGGAGGTCGTGAAGCCTAGACCTGAGGTCAGGGAGGTCGTGAAGCCGAGACCTGAGGTCAGGGAAGTCGTGAAGCCAAGATCAAGTCAAAATTTAATTGACATAGAGGGGATCGGATCAACCAACGCTTTAAAGCTGAGGACAATAGGTATCGAAACCACAACCGACCTTCTTGATGCCTGTGCAACACAAAAAGGTCGGGAGGAGCTTGCGAAGAAGACTGGAGCGTCGCCGAGACTCATTCTCGAATGGGTGAACCTTGCGGGCCTCTTCAGTACGAAAGGCGTCGGTGAAGAATACCCAGATCTCTTGGAAGAGGCCATGCGTACACAATGAAGAGAAGAAAAGCATGCTAGGTTTTTTTGGAAATTCTACAATTCAAGCCGTAAATAGTACCCTTCCCAACGCTCTGAATCCCTCTTCCGCACGTTTTACAGCCCATCTCAAATCAAGTATAGTTAAAATTTTTTTTGATTTTTTTTACTCTAAAAAATAGAGCATGTTCCATATTTGATTTTACGCGGCGCGCGCCGAAGGAGATGTGCGCTTGATGACGGTACGGGGTTCCCCATGGGGCGGTACCGATTTATGGGCACGCCCGTGTAGTTTTGATCTGTATGAGAAGGAGATTCGAGGGGGTCCTCTTTGATTTCGGGGGGACGTTGTACGACTATCATCCGTCTAATTCTGTCATCTGGTCGCGCATAGCGAAGAGGCTGGGCGTGGAGATCTCGCCGGACGATCCGCGCATCTGGGAGGGGATGAGGAGGCAGGATGTTGAGGCAACCAGGCGAGCCGAGTCCTTCTCCAGGCTGTCGCGCGAGGAGATTCACGCTTTGAATCTCCACGTGCTGGCTGCTATGGGTATCGACGGGGAGGGGACGATGGACCTCATCGGCGAGGAGTTTGACAGGAGGGGGCACGGGTACCGGATAAACCCCGAGAGCAGGGAGACGCTGGAACGGGTCCACTCGATGGGCCTCAAGATCGGCCTGGTGTCCAACTGTCCTCCGGAGTTCGGGGAACCCCGACGGCTGACGATGAGAGGAGACGGGGTTCTGCGTTATTTTGGCGCGATCATCCTCTCGGGCGAGGTCGGGCACGCGAAGCCCGAAGGAGAGATTTTTAGGATCGCGTTGGACTCGCTCGGGCTGCGTGACGCCTCGAGGGTCATGAACGTCGGGGATTCTCTTTTAGCCGATGTAATGGGGACGCAGGATGCTGGATTGGTTCCCGTTCTCTATGACCCGTTGGGCTTCCACCCCGGCGAGGATATCATCACGATCCGGAGATTATCGGAGATATTCCGGTACCTGACGTGATGCGCGATGGCAAAGGGCCTTTTCTCAGCTGACAATAATCTGTTAATTAAAGAAAAATCTATAAAATAATAACTAAATAACTTAACCATGAGCGTAGAATCATTTCATTATGGAGTAACTCCTATTCATACTTTTCAACATGCTCAGTACCCATTACTACCATGGCAAAGGAGACGTACAGAGCGCTTAGATCAAGGTACAGGTTTTTTCTATCAAGAAAATGAGAATGACTATCTAATTACCAATCGTCATGTAGTCATTGAAGAGGAGGAGAATTATTATCCGAATGCCTTCGAAATTATACTTCATACCAGTCAGACAGATATCCGAGAGGTAAGAGTAGTTCACGTTCCTCTATATGACTCGGATTTGAATCCACTATGGTTTGAATATACTCACCTTGAAGACAACTTCGTTGACGTTGTCGTGATAGATCTTCAAAACTACCTTAATGACAGCGATGTTTTATTTCGGTGGAAGGGAAATGATCTCCCGTCAAGAAGCCAAATCCTAGCTCAAGAGACTCAAATTAGAGTGCTTGGCTACCCGTTTGGGTTTCATGATGAATATCATAATTTACCGATAGCTAAACATGCGACTATTGCCTCACCATATGGAATTGGTTTTGAAAACGAACTTTACTACTTAGTTGACGGTAATTTACACCCTGGAATGAGTGGAAGCCCTGTGATAATACCTCGCTCAGCACTTCGTGTGAAGGACAGTTCATTTATCCATTCGTTTCTTGGTGTCTTTTCACATGGGTGGAAAACAATTGT
>Ga0209427_10008107_pt1 | contig 11840 bp, 8 predicted proteins | sample DeeMarSWOR136_30_FD_187465 | JGI IMG/M metagenome (GOLD analysis project Ga0209427, IMG submission 187465) | Marine sediment microbial communities from White Oak River estuary, North Carolina - WOR-1-36_30 (SPAdes) (version 2) | ecosystem: Environmental > Aquatic > Marine > Intertidal zone >... | reverse complement strand
CCCGATGAATCCGGCAGCAATGTAAAAAAGAATTCGGTACCGAGGGAACCATGTGGCTAGAAGGGTAGCCATCATAAAGGCATAGAGTGTATGGGCGCTGGGAAAGCTAGGGTCCAAAATCTCTCCCGGACCTTTAGAGAGTTTAGAGAGTGTTTCCAGATAAACAAGGGGTCTCTTTCGCTGAATGAGAAATTTAAGGCCATAAACCACCCCTGATTGGAATCCATAGAGGAGAAGGAGATAAAGCAGAGTTTTTCTCTTCCTCATGAGAATGAAACAGAAAACAAGGAAACCAATGACGGCGAAATGGCTTCCCAGATGAGTCAGCCAGGGAATCACCTGATCCAATACCGGTGAACTCCACCATCCATTGGCCCACTCCATGAATTTCAGTTCCCAAGACATCTCTCGGTCAGACCCCTCGACAGGTTAAGGTTGAGGTTAAGGTTAAGTTGCTACTCTGCTAACGCTATGCTCTATGCGCTCTGCCCTATGCTTCTTTCACTTGAGCGGTAACTTCGGAATGATGTCTGCCAAATTTTGACGTGAAATGCAGACACTGGCAATTTGATCGAGATCGGAGCACGAAGAGTTAAAAGCGACAGAGAATCCTACCATTTGAAACATATCGACATCCCCGGCACTATCTCCAATGGCGATCACCTCCTCAGGCCTGACATCAAATTGTTCTAGGATCTTCTTCACCCACTCTGCCTTCTTATCATAGTAGACCTGAATCTTCACTTTTCCAGTCAAAACGCCATTTTCATGGAGAAGATCATTCGAAATGGAATAGTCAAAACCATACTTTTGATGGACCCAATTGGAAAGAATGGAAAGGCCGGAGGAAACGACCGAAAGTTTCAATCCTTTCTGTTTAAGATAGGCGATCAGCTCATCAGCTCCAGGATGAAAAGGGACGGTCTTAACCATTTCCAATAATTCCTGCACCTTCATCCCTTTCCAAACCTGCGCATCACGCTCACAAAATTCTTCGTATGATATCCGTCCAGCCAGAAATTGCTTTTGATATTTTTCTGCAAACCCGTACCACTTTCCTAAACGGATATGAATATATTCCCAGATGGACCGCTCCCGGGTTAGCGTTCCATCCAGGTCAAAAACGACCAATTTAAAGGAATGATTTTTCTCTTTCGGCATCTTTCTTCAAGAAGGACGGGAGGAAGTATCTTAGTTTTTTATAAAACATATAAGAAGATTATTCGATAGGCATTTTAAAAATCTCATCTAGAGGGGTCTGCTCGGCTGCCCTGAAGAAGATAACCCCAAGGACCACATCTGCTACGGCTCCTAAGATAATGGCCAGGGGTAATAAAAAGACCGCGACGAGGCAAATTCCACTAATGATCGTGGTATAGGAATATGCTTTTAAAAGGCCATAGAGATCACTAGAAAGGCGCAGAAGCCTTGTGGCAAACATAATGGAGAGAACCCCAAAGAAAATCAATGCGATGACAATTAGAATTCCCATAAGGGATTCCAGTCTTTCGCTTCCCAAGGATAAAAGACTGAGCGTAGCCAAAACAACATTTCCCCAGATCATCAGAGAAATATAACTGTCGACATCATGGAATTTGAATCGGATGTTTAAAAGTTTTCTCAGGGAAGAGATGACATATAAAAATAGTCCCAAGCCAACGACTGTCAATAGCGCCTGGGAAAGTCTAGGGCCCATCCCTTCTGCAGTGTCCAGGAACCAGGACATGGCAAGGGAAGGAATGGCAATCAATGCATTCGTGATGGAGCACCAACCTGCGAGGTCAAGCTGTTTTTTTGTAATCGCCATCTGTTCTCCCACGGACCTAATTGGCAAATTTAGCAGAAAAAAGGTGAAAAGAATGCCTTGATTTCCTTGACATTCTATGAAACCAGCCTGAAATAGTCAATTAGATTCAGGGGAGCTTATGGAGGATGTATTTAATCACTTATTGGATTTTCTTTTTAGTTTCTTAGCTGATTTTTCAACTGATTTTCTAACCCGCTTTTCGTTTGTTTTCTTGGTTTTTATCTTGGTTACTTTTTTGCCTGTTTTCTTCACTCCTCTCTTGATTGATTTCTCATTTATTTTCTGACCTGGTTTCTTAGCTGGTTTATTGGTTGTTTTCTTATCAGGTTTAAGTTCAATCACTCCCAAATTTAGATCAGAATATGTAACGACCTCCCGCTCAGAAGTTTTGTACCCTTTATGTCCTATCCGTATCATGTATTTCTTGCTTGCTTCAAGACCGCCAAATTCGAAATCTCCGAAGCCGTCCGTCTTGCATTCTAGGCTGTCTTTTCCATCGGTTAATATTACCTTAATTCCCGAAGCGCATTCGCTCTGATTATCTCCGAGCACAACCTCTCCGGCAATAAATCTCTTTGGAAGGTCAATGTATCTTACATTTGGGTTAAGATCAAAAGCCCGATTTAGCTCTTCCGTTTTGGACGATGCGACCAATTTTGATATTTCGCTGTTCGGATCGTCAAGATCTCCGAATACAAGAGCTCCACTGGGACAGGCCTCGACACAGCGCGGCTCTTTCCAGCCTTTGGCCAGAAGATGGGCGCAGAAAGTGCACTTTTGCGGGATATCTTTTTCCTCGTTCCAGTAGATCAAACGATGCGGACAATATGAGACGATTTCTCTGTGGCCCTTCGCCTTTTCGGGATCGATTATAACAATACCATCAGAACGCCTGTAAACCGCTCCGTTCGGAGATTTGTTTACGCATGGCGCATCCGAGCATTGAAAACACGGAACAGGAATATAATCCACCTTTACCTTCGGCGTGACCCCTCTCTCTTTTTCAACGATCTTCATCCATGATTTTCCTGCAGTTGGCTGCGCGGCGGAGAAAGGAAGATAATCATTGCCCTCATATTCATCCCTGCATGCCAAAAAACAGCTGTAACAGCCGTTGCATTTATCAATATTTATTAACATTCCATATCTTGCCATGATTAGGCTTCCCACTTAACGATTTCGATAAGACATGAATTAGGCGTCATTCCAGGCGCGTGTTTTGAAAGCATTCTTGAAGAAGTTAACATATTGACACATCCCCCGCGGTCAATGGAACTTGCCTTGCCGGGCTCCAGCGGGTCATAATTTGCCGACGAGGTGTAGCTGTGCACGACCCCTGGCATGATGCGTTCCGTAATGACAGCAATGCACAACACTGCTCCGCGGTCATTGTAGAGCTTGATAATATCGCCGTTTTTAATTCCCCTCTTTGCCGCGTCTTCAGGATGCACCCGCGCCGGCCACCACGCGAAACCGTCTTTTATGATCCTGTGTGTTGATATTTCGTTCAGCCATTTGGCATGTTTGTCATAATGGGTATGGAATGAAAAACGGGGATGAGGACTGATAAGCTGAAGCGGATACTTTTTATACAGTTCGCTTCTGTATCCTTCCCAGCTGAGTATATGATGCGGAACCGGTGGTCTCTCATCATCGTCCGGAAAATGCTTTAAAAGACTCTGTGATTTAAACTCTATCTTGCCGCTATAGGTCCCCAGCTCACCAGCCTGATCGGTGTTTCTTTTTGGATTCAGCGGGTCCGGCGTATCGCACACCCGGCCTTCGTAAAACCAGCGCAGCGCCGGGGTCGGTTTATAATTATCTGCGGGGTTTATTATAAGATATCCTTTTTTGTCGAATTCCTCCCAACTGATAAATTTCGGGAGATCCGATATCTCAAAAAACCTCTTTGCCCAATCAAGATCGGTTTTTCCTTCAGTATATTCATCTTTCATTCCCAGTCTTTCGGAAAGAAGCGTGAAAATTTCATAATCCGGCTTTGATTCCCATAGAGGTTCAATACACTTTTTCATCCGTACCACAACCCTGTAATTATTGCCGTTGCTTCCGTGAATGCTGTATCCGCCTGCCGCCGCGTTTTCACCAATATCTTCGCGTTCAAGACTGGTACATGCCGGAAGAACTATATCAGCGAAACGTGTTTCTCCGCCCCACCAGCAGTCCTGGTTTACGACGAATTCGAGTTTCGGGCTCTGATACATTCGGACCCATTTGCTTGTATCAGACATCGTTGCTATAAAACTGCTTCCATATCGATAAAACATCTTAACCTCAGGATAACCCGGCATGGGATATTTGTAATGTATGAACTGCTGTTCAATAGATCTGCCGCAGAAACCCTCACCGTCCCATTCAATAGGCGGATCGAGTATTGCTTCAGGCAAAATTAATCTGTATAAGCGCTGTTTGGTGGGATTTACTATCTGTTTATCAGCAGCCCTTGAAATCCCCATCCTAGAATCCGGATCAGCATACCCGGGAAAAGAAATACTTGTATCAGAAGGGGCACCCATTGTGGTTCCCCATATCGCGATCCCCGGCTTTCCGAGTCCCTGCATGGCCTGAAGCAGTACCATCATTCTCGCCCATTCTGTTGCAAAAGCCTGCCTGGCAGCGCCCCCCTCCCCGCCCCTTGTGCCGGCGGAAAGAACCGTTCGTTTTGACGCCCACTCCCTGGCTAAAGCCCTTATTTTCCTTGCCGGAATTCCCGACTCTTCAGCCGCCCATTCGGGGATTTTCGGTTGTCCATCATCCTTACCCAGTATGTGCTTCTTGAATTCCTCAAATCCAATAGTGCGTTTATTTACATAATCCTTATCGTACGTATTTTCCGTGATCCATATATAAGCTATTGCCTGCGCTACCGCGGCTCCGGAACCAGGGCGAAGCGGGAACCAGGTTCCATCCATGTGAGCTGCAGTGTAATTGAAATATGGATCAAGAAAGACCATTTTAATGCCTTTTTCCTTTAGCCACTGGCGCCAGATCACGGAGTCCTGTCCCGAATATATTGCTCTTGTAGAATCCGGATCGTTCGACCAGAATACGATCATCTCTGTATTCTTTAAGACATCCTGAAGAAGATCATATTGTTCCGGCATTCCAAGGCGCCAGAAGAATCCCCATGCATGTATCGATCCCCAGTGCCAGCCTTCCCAGCTGTCAGGGTTGTCGAAAACAGGGGTATATTCCAGCATATCCATAAAACGGGAAAAAGGTCCCATTTTATAGCCCACAATACCCCAGTTATGGTGTGACGATGTTAGGCCTGTTATTGCCGCGCCGCCATATTCTCTTCTTATCCTTTTGATTTCGCCGGAAACGATATTCATCGCTTCATCCCAGCTTATTCGCTCATAACCAGATATCCCTCTCTGTTCCTGATTCCTTTTGCCGTTGGGATCAAAATCCTTTCTCTTCATAGGATATTTAATACGGTCTTCGGAATACAACCTGTCTCTTTCAGTAAAAATAAACGGTGCTATATTGAATTTCTTCGGCGGTGAATACGCCTTTCCACCTGCTTCGATGGTCCAGGGTCTAAATTCTTTTTCATCTACCTGTAAAGGTCTTATTCTTACGACTTTCCCATCTCGAACATAAACCGAAATAGGACCCTCATTGGTACAGCTTGTAAAAACTTGTTCTGGCATTAATCCCCCTGTAATTCACTATGTATCCCTTACCCTGTCACTGGTAAAGGCGATGGTATCATAACCCCCTGATCTTCCAAATGGCCGTTTATTCCTCCACGATGCCCACAAGACGAACCATACCCCCATGCACGGATCCGGTCGTGCGGACAAATTCGAGTTGAAACACTTTTTCTGCCTTCCTAAACTGGGGAATTTTTGCTGTCTTGGGAAGAGTACGAACCTCTTTATAGGATAAGATTTTTATCCGTGTGCCTTTTGCAGCAATAATGAGGTCTTCGATCGAACCATTCAGTATCGGCCTTTTTAATCCAACTCCCTCGGTTACAAACGTTCCTCTTCCGCGGTCCCGGTAAATCAACCCAATTTTCATCAGTTCCGAAAGAACTTGAGGAACCGTTACCAGGCTGACTTTATACTCCATGCAGAGCTCTCTCTCTGTTGACAGGCGTTGATTTTCCTTCAACTCGTTCGAGAGGATATTATTCTTGAGGATATTTAGAAGCTGGTAGTAAAGTGGTGTTGGGCCTCGATCAAGTACGATACTCTATGACTCCCACTCTCTGTTGTAAACCTCTAATAAAACAATGTTATTACAATGTCAACAAAAAAATACGGACTGTCACCTATTTAAGGCATGGTTTGTTTTTAGCTTTCAATTTTAATGACTTACTTGGGTTATATTTAGTAACATTACATCTAGACTTCACCCCCCAATAATACTTGAGCACGGGGATAAGGGTTTTTGCCATTCGCACGCTCATCCAATGTTTTTTTCCTCTTGAAGGTTTTTCAGCAATTTTTTCAAATCTCACAGCCCAGTCTTGATTGGTGGGAAAGATTTTCTCTCAAAATTTACACTCATTAATATACATGGCAAGGGAAAGAATGGCAATCAATGCATTTGTGATGGAGCACCAACCTGCAAGGTCCAGTTGTCTTTTTGTGATGGCCAATTGTCCCTCCTTTAGGAGAAGTGCTCGAATGGTAACGAATTGAACGAATGAGACCTAACTATTTGAACCGAATGCTTCAAAGATTCCCTCTTTGTCAGATTTTTCTCTCCAACCCAGCCCAATACTTCTCCCTGAGTTCTCTCTTCAGAATCTTACCCTGTGGATTCTTGGGCAAAGCGTCGACAAATTCAACCGATTTGGGAGCCTTGTAGCGCGCCAAGTGTTGCTTGCAAAATTCGATGATCTCATCCCCCGTAGCCTGCCGCCCCTCTTTTAAAACAACCAGAGCATGAACCCGCTCTATCCATAATTTGTCAGGCACACCAATCACAGCAGCCTCAGCAACCGCCGGATGCCGGTACAAAACCTCCTCTAATTCACGGGGATAAATATTTTCCCCTCCACTAATGATCATGTCCTTTTTCCTGTCAACAATATAGATGTACCCCTTCTGATCATAATATCCCATATCGCCCGTATGAAGCCATCCATCGGCCATCGCATCGTGGGTTTCATCCGGCTTATGCCAATATTCCACCATGACCACTTTGCTCTGCACAATGATCTCTCCTATCGTGTGGGATCTCACATCGTTGTTATGTTCATCCACGATCCTGACATGCACCCCCAGGCAGGGTTGACCGCAGGAAGCCAGCACTTTCTGTTCCTCAGGAGACTTGTCAAGGACTTGATGATATTTTTTTGGCATAAATGTGATATCTGGCCCCGATTCCGACTGACCATAACCCTGCATGAAAATCGCTCCAAACCGCTCCATCCCCCTCCTCAACAATTCTGTGGGCATGGGAGAAGCGGCATACCAGATCCGTTTAAGACTGCTAAGATCGTATTTTTTAATGTCGGGTAGAGCGAGCATGGTGACCAAATGGGTGGGGACGATATGAACATCCGTTGCCTTCTCTTCTTCAATGGATTGGAGGGTCGCTGCGGGATCAAAGGATCTCTGTTGCATAATGACATTGCTTCCTCCTGCGTAGAAGAAGGCCCAGAAATGGCTGTATCCACCAACATGAAAAAGAGGTAGGATCATAATATGTTTATCAGCGACTTCCAGACCTAATTCCATGGCCCTCGTTTTGGTATTTTCAATAATACGCCCTTGGGTATAAAGGGCGCCCCGCGCTACGCCTGTCGTACCACTCGTGTATAAGATAAGAAATCGGTCTTCTTCTCTCACCTGAACATCGGGCTCTTCTTTTGAATGAGCCAAGAGCATGTCCTGGTAGGAAATCATACCCGGAGCGGACGTCTCCAGAGAGATGTAGTTTCTAACCTTGGGGAAGCGTTGGCGTAGTTGGCTTACCGTTTCTATTAATTCACGTCCAACAAAAAGTGTGTTGATTTCTGAATAATTGATTAGATAATCCAGTTCACTGGCCTGCAACCGAGGATTGATTGGGGAGATGAGGAATCCAGCCTTCATGGCTGCTCCATAGACATCCGCATATTCCAGGCAATTCCATGACACAACGCCAATCCCTTCCCCTTTCTTCACTCCCATGGAATGGAGGGCGTGGATCAGTCGGTTCACCCTGCCATTGAACTGAGCAAAAGTGATCCTCTCTTTACCATAGATAAACACCTCGTTTTCAGGATAAAGGAGGGCATTTCTATAAATGATGTCGGCCCAAGTTCCTATGACATACCGGCTTAGTTCCTTTAACAAAAGTTTTTCTTCCATTTTACTCCCTTACCGAAAATGATGTGGATCCCCTTACCTCTTAGAAGGTGTGAAGAAATTGATTTTCACGAAGGGCGAGCGGGGATATTGAGAAAGTTTTAGAGCGGTACCTTTTTATCGGCAACTGCTAACGATGAAAAACTTGAATCATTCTCGTTCACTTGCAGAGCCTTGTGACCCATGCCTGTCAAAAGCCGCGATTCTAAAACTTTAGAGATATCTCCGCTTGACCGTTTCTCGTAATTTTCACACACCTCCTTATCCATCGGGGGTGGACGTTACCTCCATTGTCGCTTTGGGATTTATTCTTCCCTTTCCTGCAACCTCTGGCGTTGGCGGTAAGCTTCAATATAGCGTCTTGCCCGCTTATCGCGATCCAGGACCAGGTCAGCAGCCAAAACGGCTGGGCGCACCTTGGCCACATCCACAATGAGACAAGTTGCACCTGCAGCAATTGCCATAACGACGAAGGCATTGTTTAGCAAGGCACGATCAGGCATACCAAAAGAGACATTGCTGGCTCCCAGTGCCAGATTCACTCCCAATTCAGCCTTAATCCTCCGAATCGCTTCTAAGACCGCAGGTCCTGAGCTGGGATCGGCTCCCACGGCGAAAGCCAGGCAATCAATCAGAATGTCCTCTCGAGGGATACCCGCTGCCTCCGCACGCTCCACTACCTTATGGGCGAGGGCTACTCTCTGCTCCGCATTCTTTGGGATCCCCTTGTCGTCCTGCGCCAAACCAATGACCGCTGCTCCGTATTCCTTGACCAGAGGGAGCATCTTAGCTAAGGAGCGCTCCTCACCGGTAACCGAGTTGATGAGTGCCTTACCCCTATAAACTTTAAGCGCAGCTTCTAAAGCCTCGGGGTTAGCACTATCAAGGCATAGGGGTAATTCGACTGTCTCGATCACTGCCTGCACTGCCTGAGGAAGCAGCACCACCTCGTCCACACCGAAGGTCCCCACACTGACATCAAGAATGTCAGCCCCCGCTTGTACCTGAGCCAAGGCTTCACTGCGGACCATCTCCAAGTTGCCCGTCTTCAAAGCCTCTGCTAGTTTCTTCTTGCCGGCAGGATTGATCCGTTCGCCAATAAGCACGGTGGGCCGTTCATCACCAATGATGACTTCCTTTTTAATGCTTGACACTCTGGTTTCCATCAGTCCATTAGCTCCCTCTTGCCGTTTATCATCCTATATCGCCCTAGGTAACTCGCCTCAATGAAGGTCTGCTCAAAGTTAGGGGTACTGCCTAATTCAATATACTTGACTCGCGAGGCAACCGATTGCGCCTCAACCCGTTTCCTAAGGGAAATCAGAGCCAGCTTGGCTCCCATGCCGGCAGCGTTTCCTATCTGCCGGAAGCGATCGAGAGGCAGTGATGGCAACATACCAATGGCCACGCCACTCGCCACATCAATGTAGGTGCCAAAGGCTCCGGCAATGATCACCTGTCTAATTTCGTCTTCAGTGCAGCCGTTCGCTTCCAGAAGCACCTGGATACCAGCGCGAATGGCCGCCTTGGCGAGTTGCAATTCTCTTACATCATGCTGGGTGATCGTGATCGCTGGCTGCCCGCCTCGTTCCTCCTCATCTATTACCACAAACTCGCGTTCCCCTTGACCGGTACGAACCCGAGGGTGATTGTCTAAAATCCTGCCGCCTTTATCGATGACTCCAGCGAGATAAAGCTGGGACAGACCATCAAGGATACCAGACCCGCAAATACCAATGGGCGGTGATTGATCAATCGTCTGGTACTTGATGTTATCCTCTGTTATTCTCAAGCGTTCGATAGCTCCAGCAGCAGCCCGCATCCCATCCTTGATATGGCCACCTTCGAACGCGGGGCCCGAGGCACACGAGACGGAAGTGATCTCCCCATTTTTGACTAAAGAAACTTCGGTGTTCGTCCCGATGTCCAGAGCCACGATGGGTCCCTTGGCCTGCCAGACTTCTGTTGCTAACAACATCGCCACATGGTCGGCACCAATGAAACCGGCGATGTTAGGCAGTAGGTGCACATATCCCCCCGGAGCCATCCGTAAGCCCACGTCACGTGCCCTAACATCCAAATCCCTGCTGACCACGGGGACAAAAGGAGAAAGCGCAAGTTGCCTCACTGGCAAACCGAGGAACAGGTGGTGCATGGCGGTGTTGCCTACGACAACTGTCTCAACAATCTCCTCTAGGTTGGCGCTAGCCTCTGTACACAGCTTAGCGATCAACTCATTAATACCTTCAACAGCCAACTTCTGAAGCTCCACACCTTCCTCCGGCGAGTTGATCACAGCGGTCATTCGGCTGATGATGTCCTCTCCATAGCTGATCTGCGGATTCATCATCCCTCTGGCCGCTAATGTCCGGCCGTCGCTCAGATCAACCAGATACGCAGCCATCTTGGTGGTGCCTAAGTCTACGGCTAACCCCAGTGGATGGCTTGGCCAGGGAAAGAGGGCGATCACTTCGCCATTGCGGACGATAGGCTGGCACCCCCAGTTCAGCGACCGCAGCTTGTCAGAAAGGATACGGAGGACATCCACACCAACCTTGGCGGATTGTAAACCGTGTTGTTGGCTTAGCTCTTCAAGCAAGCGGTCAGCATCCGCAAGAGGCGCAGATAAAGACGGAGGTGCTAATCGCAAGCGGTAGGCTCGAACGGGTGGCTCGGGATGAACGGTTATCTCTAATCCCTCCACCTGGACCCGCTGTGAGGTGGTCATGGACTCAGGGGGGACAGCCAATTTGCAATCACTGGTGGGATAAGTCTGACACGCCAGACGCCACCCTTCCTTCAGCTCCTCAGATGTGAAGACTTCTACTTCATTCGAGGTTGGTTCGGAAACAGTTCCACTAAGAATCTGTACCCTGCAGGAACGGCATTTTCCCTTGCCCCCGCATATGCTGCTGATACCCACCCCGAGCTGTCGAGCACAAGTTAGAAGAGACTCGCTCTTCTGACACTTCCCTCTTCGACCTACTGACTCAAAATCAATGGCATAAGCAGTCATTCTATTCCTAACTTGACTCTGTTTTATTTCTCCAATGACTCATGTCTTCTATAAGGACAGGTTTCCCTGAGGTTACAGTGGGCACAGATTTCAGTTCGTGTCCACGTTTTCATGTGTGGCCCTATGCCAATGACCATGGAAGCTGATTTGCGCGGAACCATTATTCCAGAAGAGGTCAGGCTCACGCCAACCTCCCGTGCCGGAACCATTTTAAGCAACTGCCACTGTTCCGCAATGGATAACCCGGGCATCCCAGGGCTGATCGGGCTGCTCGCCTGATGGCTACGGGATGATGCCTCGGCTATCATAAATTTGCAGGCTTCCTCAGTGAGGGAGTCCACTGCTGCGCTCCCAATACCATCCAAAAGCACACCCCGCAAAGGTTCGTTCCGGTTAAAATAGTTTGTTACCTGTTCCTCCAGCTTGGGGCCGATCGTGCAGAGCACAACGGCAAGCTCTTTCGCCTCTGGCAATAGTGAAGGTAATAACGGGCCATGCAGCACTTCATTACCCCTGAAGGACAATTGCCTTCGACTCATCTTAGTGATAGGGTAGATTTCATAAACCATCGCCGGTTCCAAGAGATGGGCATTCTTGGCACTCGCTGTTAGTTCAAGAACTAGACTTTTAAATTCAGGCCTGATTTTAGAATGCCCCCTGAATCCCACTCTGCGCAGCACTTCCTTGG
>Ga0209427_10008105_pt1 | contig 11841 bp, 8 predicted proteins | sample DeeMarSWOR136_30_FD_187465 | JGI IMG/M metagenome (GOLD analysis project Ga0209427, IMG submission 187465) | Marine sediment microbial communities from White Oak River estuary, North Carolina - WOR-1-36_30 (SPAdes) (version 2) | ecosystem: Environmental > Aquatic > Marine > Intertidal zone >... | reverse complement strand
GTCTTGATAATGGGAATACCGCCGCCCACCGATGCCTCGTACCCGAGATCCACCTCACTCTCAAGGGCTGCCCCGAATATCTCGGCCTGGTGCTCGGCCAGAAGCGCCTTGTTCGCCGTTACCACGTGCTTTCCCTCTTGAAAGGCCCGCAGCATGAGCTCTTTCGCAATGGATGTTCCGCCGATGAGCTCAACCACGATCTGAACTTCAGGATTCGCGATGACGTCGGCCGCATCGGTCGAAAAAACGGCACCTGGAATGCCGAGCTCACGCTTCTTCGAGGCATCTAGATCAACGGCCATCGCAACCTCCACTCGAACGCCGGACCTGCTCTCCAGCAGGTTACCGTTGTGCCGCAGCAGCTCGTACACTCCGGAACCGACGGTCCCGAGACCGAGAATACCGATCTTGACGCTTCTCATCTTTTTTCACCCCGTTACCATCACTGATCCGCTCACCGATTTCAGAGATGCTTCTCTATTTTTTTTAAATCATCCGGAAAATGAGTACCCTCACTACATTATTAATGTAGTGAGAGAAATTTGAATAGGTAAGGAGTGGAAAAAAACATAATGTATACACGGGCAATGTACTATTAGAAAAATTTTACATAAAGGCGCCTGCGTTTCCTCCCCCGTAACCACCTCCCGAATACTCTCATGAAAGCACTGTCGTATATTCAGGTACGCATTATTCGGAAGAACCTATTTTTTAAGATACTCTTCTATGTAGCCCTTCACCTTATCGTATTCATGGAAGACTCTGAAATGAGGAAACTCGCGCACCACATTGTCGGGAGGCCTGAACAGGATGCCCAGGTCCGCCTCTTCGAGCATGGTGGTGTCGTTGTAGGAATCCCCCATGGCAATTACCCTGAAGGCAATCTGTCTGAAGGCCTCGATTGCCCTTCGTTTTCCGTCGCGGATCCTAAGATGGTAATTCGTGATGGTGTTGTCCCTATCGGTTTCGATGGAGTTGCAGAAGAGCGTTGGATAGCCGAGCTTTCGCATGAGGGGCTTGGCAAACTCGTAGTAGGTATCGGAGAGTATGACCGGCTGAACCTTCTCCCGGAGCCAGTCGAGAAACTCTGCGGCGCCGGACAAAGGATCCATGGTGGCTATGACCTCCTGAATGTCCCGAAGCTTGAGCCCATTTTCCCTCAGAATCGCCATACGCATGCGCATGAGCTCGTCGTAATCTGAGATATCCCTGGTGGTGAGACGAAGTTTCTCGATACCCGTCTTTTCTGCGACTGCTATCCACACCTCGGGCACGAGAACACCCTCGAGGTCCATTGCAACGACGGTTGGTTTCCTGTACATAAGGCGCTACCCCTGATGTTGATCACGAAGAGAATGCCTGGAAGGTAACGCCCGGGTCAGGGGTTCGTCAACGTATATGACGGCAGTGTCCTACTTGGTGAGATAGAACTCAACTCTCCTGTTCCTGGCACGCCCTGATTCTGTCTCGTTGTTGTCGATGGGCTGCATCTCGCCCTTGCCCTCGGTGGTAAGCCGCTCCTTGGCAACGTCGTTCGCAACGAGATACTTGTACACCGAATTGGCCCTCCGCTCGGATAGACCCTGGTTGTACTCCTCAGTTCCGATGTAATCGGTGTGCCCGACAATGCGCACCTTGTAGGCCGGGAACTTGTCGAGCTTGGTTATGAGGCGGTCCAGTATCGCGAAGCTCTCCGGGAGCAGGTCAGCCTTGTCGAACTCGAACTGTATGCTGTTGATCATGATCTTGAGGCCCTCCGGCGTACGGATGACCAGAATGTCCGTGTCGTATTCCCGTGCCACGCGTACCGCGTTGCGGTACACATCAACAGCGTTCAGCTCGGCGTGGTAGGTGGAGGCGGAATCCAGGAGCACCTCCCACTTCCCGTCGGCTTTGCGGTACGTGTACGGGTCGGGAGGCACGAAACCGGCCGGCATCTGCACCGGGTCGGAGAAACCTTCCCAGTGAATGGTCTGCTTGACGGGGCCTGTGCCCGACCATCGCTTAATGGGCGTTTGATAGTCGACCTTCTTGTCCCAGAGGCGGTAATGGGTGATGTCCCAGGACTCCACCCCGCTGCGGTCACGTACGCCCACATTGATGTACATGGTGTCAGCTTCTCCATCACCATCGGGTGAAAAAAGCTTCGGTGAAACGACGAAGAGCACGTCCGGGGGTGTGTTGTCCACAATGATGGTGCGGTACGGACTTCTCGGATGGTTGCCGCTCTCGTAACGTAATGCGATGGTGTAGGTGTACTCGCCATCGGGAACGATGTTACCCGCATCGTCGGTGCCATCCCATGAAATCGACCCGCGAGGCGCCCCCTTCCCTTCGATCAACCGTACCCGCTGTCCCTGGGTGTTGAGGATGCGAAGCTCCCAGTCGATGAGGTCCCTGGTTGACGATAACTCGGGCATGAAGGACACATTGTCGAAATGGCCATCACCGTTCGGCGAGATACCCTCCCATGAAGCGGTGAGACTCACCTCTTCATAGGTGGTGGTGAGCTTAATATCAGTGACTTTCCGCTCGCTTGCGTTCCCTGCAGCATCCTTACCGCGAAGCCGATAGCTGTAGAGCCCCTCGGGAATAAGATTGCCCTTGTTGTCCTTGCCGTCCCACACGATTTCGACCGGCGGGGTTCCTGTCCACTCGAAGCGTCTCACCACGTTGAGGCGGGCATCGATGATCTCACCCACGTACACATCGTTTTTCTTGCCACGCACGTTCTGATAGATTGTGATCGTCTCCTTGACACCGTCATTGTTGGGAGAGAGGTTCAGCTCTTCAATGACGAGCTCGATGGCAGGCGGCTGCGTGTCGATCTCCACATCCTTGGGTTTTGACACGGGGTTGTTGCCCGTGTCGTAGAGTACCCAAAGGGTTGTCGTGTACACGTCGTCGTCCAAGAGAATTCTTTCTGCATTGCGCCCGTCCCACGTGATACTTCTTGGCAGATCGGGACTGGTGTTCCTATGGTCGAAACCCCTGACTACGGTGCCCTCCCGGTTTTTTACATCGAGACGCCATTCAACGATGCCCTCCCTGCTCGTTGCATTGATCTCGAAGCGGATCGAGTCCCTTTCGCCTTCACCCTTGGGAGAGAAAACAAAGTAGTCAGGCTCGACGGAGACCTCTTCGAAACCAGTCCTGAGCTTGAGGGGACCTGCCTCTGCCGCCGCGGTGTTGCCCACCTCATCGCGTCCTGTAATGAAATACCTGTAGGTACCTTCGACCGGTTGCGTGTTGCCGTCACCCATACCGTCCCATACCATGGTCTGGGGAGGCACGGTCCCGTAATCGAAGGACCTGAAAGTTGCCCCTGCAACGTTGTTTATCTTTGCCTCGAATACATCACCCTCATCTGACTTGATCTCGTGGATGACACTGATCGTGTCCTTCACCCCATCGCCGTTCGGCGAGAAAGCGCTGTCGCTCAGAGAAACCTTGATGGACGGCGGGGTCGTGTCGATCCGGATGAACTTAAAGAACGACTCCGGGTAATTGCCGCTGTCGAACCGGAGGGCAAAGCGGACCGAATAGAGCCCGTCGGGCAGGACCTTGCCATCCGCATCCTTTCCGTCGAAGCTGATGGTTTCAGGAAAGATCTTCTCTCCTTGATACGTTCTGACTACCTTGTTGTCCCGGTCGTGAATCGTAAGCTGCCATGTGAGAAGTCCCTCGATGCTGCTCGAGAACAGCTTGATCTCGTTGACGTCCAGATAGCCGTCCCCGTTCGGCGAAAACGCCCGCAGCATCGGTGACACGGAGACCTGCTCGTACCTAGTCTTCACAATGATCCCATCAACGGAAGACGAGGTCCGGTTTCCCGCCCGATCGAAGGAGGTTATGGTAAAGGTGTACAACCCCTCGCTGACCACAGCACCGCTCTGATTCGTACCGTTCCACACGAACTGTTCAGGAACACTGCCCCGGTGTTTCTCCTGATAGACCACGTTCCCGTCCCTGTCGGTGATCGTGATCGCCACCTCGTCATCGGGCTCGATGTTGGCGCTCTTGATGTCTATGGCCATGACATCTTTGACGCCATCGTTGTTGGGTGAGAAGAGCAGGTCCTTGACTGCCGGCTCAGCCGATACGATCGGGAATACGGTATCGAGGATGAGTTTTCCCTTTTCCGTAACCGTGGTGTTGTTGTTCTCGTCCCACACGGTAAGTGTGTAGAAATACTCACCGTCAGGAACCAGATTCCCCTCCGAATCCTCGCCGTCCCACTCGATGTAATCAGGTATCTCCACCTCCTGCTTCTTGGAGAATACACGCTTGAAATACTTGCTGAGCGTCATCTTCCGGATCTTCCGCACGTCCTGGGCCTCAAAGGTCTTGACCGGTTTGCCGTCCGCATCTGTGATGACGAGCTCCCAGCCAAAGACCATGGTGTTGTCCTCGATATCAAGGTCGAGTTTAGCCCGGTCCTTCACGCCATCGTGGTTTGGTGAGTAGTAAACATCAGCCACCTCGACGACCGCCTTTGGCGGTTTCTTGTCATATGTGCCGAACGCGACGCTGACACCCACGTTGTGCACCCACTCCTCGCCTCCACCCCACTCTGTCTGCAGAACGGAATAGGCAAGCTGCAGGTCCGTGTCCTTGATTGAAAAGTTCAGGTCGGCGCCCAGGGCAAGGGGAGACAGTTTTTCGATGCCGAAGTTGGCTCCCACTTTGATGGTGAGTACATCGAAGAAGATGTTATCCAGACCCACACCGTAGAAGTCTCCTATGGGATTGAAGGCGAGCATGGCATGGCCATATGCCTTGGCATGGTAGAATCCCGCCCGCAGAAACTCCAGCTCACCCCCAAGGTCCACGGAGAGCGGTGGGAAGCTGTCGTACCCGGTGTAACTGATGTTCTTCCCCAGATTCTTGAATGCAAACCCAACCGAGTAGTCGAAGAACCCGAAACCTGATCCGTCGAGCTCCCTCTGATAGATGGTGCCGAGATCCAGGGAGGCAACCAGCTCCGACTCAGGTCCACCGCTCGCATAGCCTATGTTGAGCGCGGTACCGAACAGCCACTCTTCGCTCACGGCCTTGGAGAAGGTACCCTTGAGCCAGACCACGTCTCCCGCCGTGACCCCTGAGGGCGAGGTCAGGACGATTGCGTTCCCCGTGATGACACCGATATTCGTGGGAAAACTGCCGCGCAAATTGACATGTGTGTAATCGCTTCCCAGGCCACCCAGGGTCAGGTCGGTGGTGACACGCTTCAGGTCACCGTAGGCGGCTGGGTTGTAGAGATTGGAATCCATACGCATGAAATCCGCTATGCCGGCGGCGCCGAGCGGGAAGTAGCTGATACCGTTACCGAGATAGAAGTACTGTGAACCGGGTATCTGCTCTGCAATGAGGCCAGCGCCGGGAAGGATGGAAACAATAATGACAAGAAACAGCCAGTGCTTCTTCATGTACACCTTCCTCCTTTTCCAACACGAACAGTCGGCCACATCTGCCCGAGGTTTACCGCTGAGTCAGTGCGGCGATCCAGAGGTAGTAGAACTGGAAACCGCCTTCTTCCAGAATGCGTTGATCAAGGAATGTCTTCGGAAGTGAAAGGCTCACCCTCCCGATGATGTCCCTAAAGTGCACCTCCCGCTCGAATTCGACGAGCACGGGCTGTGAGACACCCGCCCTCTCTGCCAGGAGATTCACCGCATCATCGAAGTAGCCGATGTTGTCTATGAGTCCCAGTCCAAGAGCGTCGGATGCAATATAGATGCGGCCGTCGGCAAGGCGTTCAATCTCATCCCTGCTGAGGTTCTCTCTCCCCCTGTCTATGGCATCGATGAACCGCTCGAGCATACGGTCAACCACACCCTGCATCCACTCGACCTCACCCTCATCGACCGGCTTGAAAGGGGAGAGTGAGTCCTTATGCTCCGCGGTTTTCACGGCGACGTATTCAACACCATATTTTTCCATGAGACCCGTAACATTGAAGCCGTAGAGAATAACACCAATGCTCCCCGTGATGGCGGTGGGATAGGCCACGATCTCATCACTCGCTACGGCCACATAGTAACCCCCCGAGGCAGCGACCTGCTTCATGAGTGCCATAACAGGAATGCCCGTTTCCTCCCTGAAACGGACGATGTGTGTGTACAGCACATCGCTGGCCGTGACTCCTCCCCCTGGGCTGTCGATGACGAGCAGCACACCCTTGATGGCGGTATCGGAGCGTATGATATCCAGTCTGCTTTTCACCGCACTGACAGGATTTTCGATGTAGCCCAGAAAGGAGTCGCGCTGATCGTACTCGGTGATGATGCCTTCGATGTGTATGACTGCTATTTCAGATTTAGCCTCGTTTCGGTAGGATGGGAGTTCGGGTTCTACATAGACCTTCCGGTACCCCGCGTAGGTCTGGTCCAATCCCCTGCCGGAGACCGCCGCGGCTCCCACGACGAGAAGCACGATGAAGACGAGGCTGATGAGGAGGCTGACCGTGAATATCCCCACAGCGACAATCTTGACGATTGCGCCTGTCACGGGACTCGTGAAGAACCCCCGTCTCCGTTTCAGATCTTTATCTCCCCCATCAACCATAGAAGCGCTCCGCTACACCCACAGAGAACCTTCTCGATGTAATCTATAATACCTATTTTCCGGGAAAGTGAGTACAATCTTATGATAGGATATCGCTCCATCCATGTCAAACCGATCTTTTCAGTCGTAGAGGGACCTGATTCTTGCAGGAACAAAGAGTTGGGTTACTCCACCTTGACGCCCTTCCAGAAGGCCACGTGATCCTTGATATGTTTCGCCGCGTCCTTGGGCTCAGGATAGTACCAGGCGGCATCCTCGTTCACCTCCCCCTTCACCTCAATGTGGAAGTAGCTTGCGAGACCCTTCCAGGGGCAGGTCGAGCGCGTGTCACTCTCCTTGAAGTGCTCACGTTTGATCGAATCGGGGGGAAAGTAGACGTTGCCCTCAACGATCTGCACGTTATCGCTCTCGGCAAGTACTGTACCGTTCCATATTGCCTTTGCCATAGTTGACTCCCTTGTTTATCTATGGGGTAACGGATGTCTGTGTTTCACAGTGCTTTCTGCACGTTCGGGACCGTGTCCAGGGGCTTCACATTGTACCACGCATGCATGACCCTTCCCTCCTCATCGACGAGAAAAGAAGAGCGTATGATGCCCATGAGCTTCTTTCCGTACATCGATTTCTCACCCCAGGTACCGAAGGCCTCGGCGACCCTGCGATCGGCATCGGCAAGGAGGGGGAAATTGAGGTCGTACTTTTTCTCGAATTTCTTCTGCTTCGCCGAAGTGTCCGGACTGATACCCACAACGGCAATGTTCAGACCCGACAGGTCATCTAGGGAATCCCTGACACTGCACGCCTGCTTCGTGCATCCCGGTGTGTCGGCTTTCGGATAGAAGTAGATCAGAAGCTTCTTACCCCTGAAATCTTCGGAACTGACCAAATTGCCGTTTTGATCAGCCAGCTTGAAAGCCGGTATCCTGTCACCTGTTTTCAACCGTCCCATGCACTGCTCCTTGGTTTGTGATAATCTGTATACACCATACATTAATGTGCTGAGGCGCAGGAAAACAGGTATTTTCTTTTTCACAAGGTGTTCCTATATTAAAAATACGTGAAGACCGACGCGGATAAAGTGTTCATGCAGATCGCAGGAGGATAGAGATGCCCATATACGAATATTCCTGCAGGGACTGCCGTTCCGTTTTCGAGGTGCTTGTAAGGGCGGCGAACGAACGGGTGGCCTGCCCCTCCTGCAACAGCGAGAAGGTGTCGAAGCTGTTCAGCACTTTTGCCGTTTCCTCGAGCAGCGGTTCTTCCGTAAGCTCCGGTTCGAGCTGCAGCACCTGCGGCGGCGGTAACTGTTCCACATGCCGATGAAATGCGCAAGCCCCGCCTTTTTAATCCCTTCACTATAATCCCTTCAAAGGAAAGCACACACCCCCCTTGAACTCCGACTGAAAAATTTCTCCTTGAATATGTGCAGTATACACAGGTATACAACTTTCGATTGACAATGCTGGAACCGTTAGATATTTTCTAGGTCGATTTCCGCACCTCGTATCTATCACAATACACAAGAGAGGAATGGAGGCACTGTTCATGGCTGATGTGAAGAAACTCATGGTTCCCTGGCTCGAGAAGTGCGAACCCTACTTTTCCGAGCATATCGAACTGGCTTGGGAGGACGCGAGCCTCTCCCGCATGATGTCAAACGAGGGTCCCTTTCCCCCGCAGAAGGCCGTGCTCGATCGGCTCATCGAAGGCGCAAGGATGTGCCACCGCTACCCTGACTCGCTGAAGCACATCAAGAACAAGATCGGAAAGCTCAACGGGGGCCTTGGCGCTGACTGGGTGCTGCTCGGCAACGGCTCGACCGAAGGACTCGACATGACTATGCGCGCCTTTCTGAAACCCGGCGACGCTCTCATACAGTCAAACCCCTGCTACGGCATCTACACCAAGCGGGCAGCCATCATCGGGGCGGAGACGATCAGCATCGATGCAAAGGACAACTGGGAATACGATATCGATAAAATCGAGGCTTCCATCAGCGGCAAGACAAGGGTTATCATCCTCGCCAACCCGAACAACCCGACGGGAAACCTGATCGACGACAGCGTGTATGAACGGCTCGTGAAGCACGATATCATCGTGATCTGCGACGAAGCCTACATCGAATACTCGGGACTCGAGAACTCGAAGGTCCCCATCATGAAGAAGAACCCCAACATGGTGATCTCACGAACCCTTTCCAAGGCATACGGCCTTGCGGGAATGAGGTTCGGGTACCTGCTTGGCCACCCCGAGACTATCGAGATCATCTCCAGAACCATCATGTCATGGAACATCAGCACCATCAGCGCCTTCGGCGCTTTCGCCGCTCTGAAGGACCAGGAAGGCCTGAAGGAGAAGATCAGGCTGACCAACGAGGGGAGGGACTACATTGAGGGTGAACTGTCAAAGATCGACGGGCTCACTATTTTCCACACCTACGGAAACTACATACTCATCGATGCCACCCCCACGGGTGCGAAATCGGCGGAAATCGTGAACGGTGTACTCGAGCGAGACAACATCATACTTCGCAAGGTGAGCCCCTTCAAGAACAAGACCGGGCTTTTCAGAATCACCATTGGCACCAGAGAGGAGAACGAACGCTGTGTGAAGGCGGTGAAGGATTTTTTCAGCTCAAGAAAATAGCAGAGCACTTTCATCCAGTATGCCTGGCCGGTCCCCTTCAGGGCCGGCCTTTTTCACCTCTTCAGGTCCCGCACCGCCTGACTTGCCACTTCCCGGTCGTCGAAATGGATGGTGTGGTCTCCCAGGATCTGATAGTCCTCGTGCCCCTTACCCGCGATGAGAACGATGTCGTCCTTGCGCGCGAGCTCCACGGCACGGTAAATAGCCTCGCGGCGGTCGGGAATGATGATGTGGTCGTCGCGGTTCAGGCCCTTCTTGATATCCTCGATGATGGCGAGCGGGTCTTCGCTGCGGGGGTTGTCCGAAGTGACGATCGCAATGTCGGAGTGCTCCTCCACGATCCGGCCCATCTTCGGCCTCTTGCCCCGGTCCCTGTCACCGCCGCAACCGAATACGGTGATGATGCGCCCCCTTTTCAGGGCATTGGCCGACTCCAAGAGATGGACGAGCGCGTCGGGTGTGTGGGCATAGTCCACAAACACGTGAAACTCCTTCCCCTCCACGGCGCGGTCGAAACGCCCCGGTATTCGCTTCACCTCTTCCAGGCCGCGGTCGATCGCCTCATCGTCGATGCCCAGGCTCGAAGCACAGGCCACTGCGGCGAGGATGTTGGAGATGTTGTGCACGCCCACCAGGCTCGTACGGTACCGCCGGTCGTTGATGCTGAACATGGTGCCGCTGATGGAGAGACCTGCCCCGTGCCCCCTAAAGTCCGCTCCCTCTCTCGTCCCGTAGGTGATCACGGAAGCAGGGGTGCGCTCCATGAGCCGTCTCCCATACTCGTCATCCAGATTGATGATCGCCATCCTCTCCTTGCGAAGCCCCTCGAAGAGACGGGCCTTGGCGTCAAAGTACTCCTCCATGGATGTATGAAAATCCAGATGGTCCTGACTGAGATTGGTGAACACGGCACAGTGGAAATCGGGGGGGAACACCCTCTCCATGACTAAGGCGTGGGAGGAGACCTCCATGATAACATGGGTCATGCCCTGGGCGGCCATCCGCCAAAGCATCTCCTGGATCTCGATCGGGTCCGGTGTGGTGTTGTGGGCCTTCAGCTCTTTTCCCGCCCAGCGGTACGAAACGGTCCCGATTACACCTGGATTGCGGCCCGCTTCCCGGACCATGCTTTCCAGGAGATAGGTGATGGTGGTCTTCCCGTTCGTGCCCGTGACGCCGATAAGGGTGAGGGATTCAGCGGGGTGCCCGTACAGGACCCGGGAGAGAAGCAGTGCGGCTCGTCTCGGCGATGGCGACGCGCACACGGGGACTCCAACCTTTCCCTGCACATTCCGTGCGATCCCCTCGTCCACGACCACAGCCCGTGCTCCCCTGCGCAGGGCATCGTCTATATACCTCTTTCCGTCCTCCCTGTACCCCTGTATTGCGATGAAGATATGGCCCTCGCCGACCTTCCGGGAGTCGGTGCTCACACCGCAGATGTCCGGGTTTTCATTACCCCCGTACCTGAGGCAATCGCAGCGTTGTAGAAGTTCACGAAGTTTCATGTTCTGTATGCCCCCATCCATGTGCGGGACTATCCTGTATGCGTGTCACCGTGCGCTATTTGTTGCGCACCCCTTTTCCACGATAGTATACTGTACTTTGTATTCTTCGAAAACCACATTCAGGAACAACCGTGATGCGTATCATCATCGAGGACGTGCTTACCCTGACCATGAATAGGGAGAGAGACGTGGGTCGCTACTCCATACTCCTCGACAGGGGGCGCATCAGGAAGGTGACCAGGGGAACCATCAAGAGAAGGCCAGAGGACCGCATCATCGACGGAAACCGCCTGATCGCCGTTCCCGGCCTAATCAACGGACATATACACTGCGACATCACCCTCGCCCGGGGCCTCGGAGACGGGCTGACGCTCTACGAACAGGACTTCGATTCCAGGGTGAGCCGGAGTCGCTGGTTCAGGGAAGAGCTCGATGGGGAGGCCCGGCATCTCTCCCGTCTCCTCCAGTATGCCGAAGCCGTGAAGGGGGGGACCACCTTCATCTGCGACGTGCCCTTCTGGTGGTACGGGGACGACCTCGCGGCCCCTTTCAGGGAAGTGGGTGTGAGCGGTGCAGTGGTGCTCGACTTTCGGAAGGATTTTCTGACCGGCGAGCAGGTGGAACGGGAGGAATATTTCAGAGCGGCCGGCTCTCTCAGGGACCGCGACATCCTGCCCATTGCAGAAGCTCCGGCCGAGGAGGGATTCGAGGACGACCTCTTGCTGCAGCTTAGAGCCTGGGCGCGGGACCTGGACACCTTCATTCACCTTCACCTTGCCGAGACTACCTGGCGGAAGGACATCATGAGGGAGCGCTTCAACCGGTCATCCGTCGTCTACCTCCATGAAATCGGTTTTCTCGATGACCGTGTAATCGGCTCCCATGGTGTGTACCTGGATGAGCGTGACAGGCAGCTGCTCCGTGAGAGCGGCGCCCGTATCGTGAACTGCCCGGCGGCGGAAATGAAAATCGCTGACGGCATCGCTCCTGTTGTGGAACTCATGAGCCTCGGGGTCCCCCTGGGCCTCGGGACCGACGGGGCGCTCTGGAACGACGCGTCGGACATGTTCGCGGAGATGAAGTCCCTCATGCTCCTGCAGAGAGTGGCGAAGGGGGCAGG
>Ga0209427_10008104_pt1 | contig 11841 bp, 9 predicted proteins | sample DeeMarSWOR136_30_FD_187465 | JGI IMG/M metagenome (GOLD analysis project Ga0209427, IMG submission 187465) | Marine sediment microbial communities from White Oak River estuary, North Carolina - WOR-1-36_30 (SPAdes) (version 2) | ecosystem: Environmental > Aquatic > Marine > Intertidal zone >... | reverse complement strand
GCTGAGCCCCTGATTTTGAATAACCGTTCGAAGAACGCGTACCAAAAGAAAGTACAAGCGGTTAACTTCGTTGTCTCTCGCAACAACATTTTTGGCTAGTTGCAAATCTCCCTCAAGAAGAGCAGTCACCGCATCGCGATGTACCCCTGAAACTATCGAATATTCTCTTCGAAGAATCTTTTGGGGAGGGAAAGTAGAGGGCTCCAAGAGACATTGCATGACAATTTTGGAGTGGTTTTCTTCAACAATCTCCAGACCAACCAAATGACTTGACGCCTTTTTTACCCGCTCACGATCTACGGGACTTATTCTATCCTTCGCTTGAACCTTAATGATGTCGTAGCCTAACAAATATTTCTCAATGATCACACGATCAAGTAAGGAAGATGGCATAATCATTGCCACCTGAGGGGCTCGTTCTACATTATACTTCGGATTAATAACAAGGGATCCATTAGCGGTTTCGGTGACAGAGACAACGGTTCCACGATCAAGTCCGTTTCGCTCAGCCCAATCTTTAGGAAGACACACGAAAAAGGTTCCGCCACTCGTTCTTTGAATCTTACGGAGATCCATCTTTGAATCCTCAAGCAAATATTGAATTACTTTAAAGCAAAACATATTATTAAGAGTTAATCAAAAAATATCTGAAACATAGGAAAACATCCTAACAAGTATAGACTAGTTCATTAAAGGAAGAAATTCCAAAAAGACCTTTTTGTCCGTGGGAGAGAACAGAATTAATAGGATACTGAGCACATATTACCGTTTCAACAGAGGGAATCAAAGGAGGCAAAAATTGTGAGTGAAGGCGAAAGGCTACACAAAGCCGTTTCATTCACAATAGCATCTGGATACCAATTGGACAAAGAAGCTTTCGAATTCTTGAACACAATCTCTGAAACAGAAGACCCCCTTTATTTAATGGAAGAAGCTGTCAGGAAACTCAGGGATTTACCTCAAAAACCTCTGTTAATAGACCGGGGCTTTCTGGAGGCTATGAAAAAAAGCCCTTGCGCTGAAGAAGAGAAGCTTCCTACGTCCTTTTCACCTCCATCTACTTCTGAATCGAGGAAGAGTTTCAGACCTTATGCCAAAGATGTTGAAGATAGAGTGAAAGTGATCGTAGACCCCACGGATGAAATATGCACAACAGGTTCCATCAAGGAATATTTAGAGTACTTTCAAGATCGGTTTGAAAGGTTAAAGAAGATTCTTAGAAAAAGAATAGATGCTAAAAATGCCGTGCCTATCTCAGTTGCACTAAAGATGCCGATAAAATCGAAGGTTAATATCATAGGTATGATTACTGAAAAAATTGAATCCAAAGAAAGACTCTTCGTGAAAATCGAGGACTTGGAAGCAAGCGCCACAATACTCATATCTCCTAACCTAAGCCACGAGATTATAGTAAAAGCCCGTTCCCTACTTCTGGACCAAATCATTTGTGTAAGCGCAATAAAAGGAAAGAACGACCTGCTTATCGCAAAGGACTTCATCTTGCCAGAGATGCCACAAAAGGCCCCCCACAAAGCTTCAATGCCAGTCTACGCAGCCCTCACTTCAGACCTTCACGTGGGAAGCAAAACTTTCATGGAAAAAGAATTCAACCGATTTATACTCTGGCTAAAAGGAAAACGTGGAAACGAAAACCTGAGGAACATCGCCAGCCACATCAAATATTTGGTCATAGCAGGTGACATTGTAGACGGAATAGGAATTTACCCAGGACAGATGAAGGGGTTGGCGACAAATGACATTTATGAACAATATCGGGAAGCCGCAAAACTCATCGAACAGATTCCCGAGTATATCGAAATAATAATTATTCCTGGCAACCATGACGCATCCAGAAAGGCATTACCACAGCCTGCCATACCAAAAGACTATGCAGAGCCATTATACGAAGCGCGAAAGATAAATTCCCTTGGAAGCCCCTCCACAGTTAGCCTCCATGACGTAGAATTACTTCTATTTCACGGACGGAGCTTGGACGATATCGCAGCGGTTGCCCCGAACGTCAGCTTCGATACACCTGACAAAGCTATGAAGCTCTTGTTACAGGGCAGGCACCTTGCGCCCATTTATGGAGAGAGAACTCCTATTGCCCCAGAAAAACGGGACTTCATGGTTATCGAAAGAATACCGGATATTTTTCATGCTGGCCACGTTCACGTGTTAAGGTGCAATAGTTACAGGGGAACGCTAATAGTTAACTCTGGGGCATGGCAAAGACAGACAGACTTTCAAAAGAAGATGGGGCTTGTTCCTACCCCGGGAATCTTGCCCATAGTGAACCTCCAAACATCGAAGATTTCAACAATAGATTTTACAGAGACTTGGTGAACCCAAAGCGACAAATCTAGATAGGTACATAGATTTAGATATTCTGCAACAGGGCAAATAACGCAAGAAATAATCCTGCTCAGAAGCGTTGCTAAACACCAATCACCCTCCCATATAGGGTTCAGGCAGTTAACGTTCATACTATAGAATCATAGAGACGGCGCTTGGAAGATCAAAACAATGCAATTTTCTTAAAGAGATTTCCGTTTTAGTTTCTTCCTGAAGCCCCAGTTAAACAGTTAGGGACATAACCTACCAAATCCCGGAATCTTTCATTGTTGGTGAACACTTTCCTAACAAGACTGCGACCTATTCCTAAACGAATCTTTTTAGTGCGCCCATATCGACCCATGCTTACAACTCGTGCGTTTAATAGCCCTACCATGTCTAATTCGCTGATTAGACCACTTACCCGTCTCTGAGTCAGCGGTGAGAGACTGGATTGATCACAGAGTTCGCAGTATATACCGTAGATGTCGCCGGTGATGCTGTAGTTAACGTTTGTTTTACCTAACAGATAAACACTGCACAAGACTAATTTTGAGTGCACGGGAAGATTTTCCAAAACCTCCACAATTCGATCATGTTCAACGTGCTTCTCTGCCTGTCGCACATTATCCTCATTAACACAACCTGCACCCTCCCGTTCTGCTAACTCACCCGCAATTCGAAGAAGATCTAAAGCTCGTCTAGCATCACCATGCTCCGCGGCAGCCAACGCAGCGCACAATGAAACAGCACTATCTAGCAGAGCGCCTTCGGAAAAAGCCATTTGAGCCCGCCTCCAGAGGATGTCTTGGAGTTCAGTTGCGTCGTAAGGTCTAAAAACAATCTCTTCCTCGCTTAAGGAACTCAGAACCCTCGGATCTAAAAACTCCTTGAATCGGAGATCGTTGGATATACCTACTATGGAGGTTCGACCGTGACGAAGAGTCTCATTCACTCTAGTCAATTCATAGAGGAGCGTGTCACCACGAACTTTTATCAGGGCATCAATTTCGTCAAGGACAACAATGAAGATTTTCCTCTGCAGGTCTAAGCCCTCCTTAAATCTATCAAAGACTTCTCCGACAGCCAAACCCGTGAAAGGAACCTTCACATCCAGAGCGTCACACAAGCTTGAGAGAACTCGATATTCAGTACCAGCTAAACGGCAATTGACGTAACAAATCCCAACAGATGTGCCTAGTTCCTGTGCTTTAGAATAAAGTTTATTCAAAACATATTTGGTGACCGCTGTTTTTCCTGTTCCAGTTTTTCCATAAATAAAGGCGTTGGAACAGGGAGAACCCCTTAGGACTGGTGCCACTATTCCACCCAAACAATGAATCTGGTCATCGCGGTGTGGGAGTCTTTCGGGAATGTAATCATGTCGTAGTACTTCTCGGTCTTTAAAAATGTGGGTGCTACTCAGAAAACGATCGAAAACATCTTCAAGCGTGTCAAGTTTAGTCAGTTTGGCAATCTCCTCAAAGAGATAGTCAGGTTATTGCCTCGATTTCCATTCCAGTAGATAAGAACTCTCATAAAAAAAACTAGACAATTCGCACAAAAAACTAAAGAGAGACAAAACTTCATTGATAAAAACGGCTTTAGGTTATTTAGTAACATGAAAGTCTGTCTATAGACTCACGCACCCCTCTTTTTCTCATGGAAAAACAAAGAGTTTTCCACGGTTTAACGAAGAAAAGAATCGATATTTATTCTTAAAAATATTATAAAAAAAGAATCTCAGGGAAACTATCTTAAAATGAGATATTTAGTAATTGCCGTCAAAAAAACTAGATAAAAATCTACACTATTTTACCGTTAAGGTTCTAAAATAACTCTGATGGCTTTTTTCTAATCCAATGGAAATGAAGGGGTCGGCGCCTTAAACAATATTTTGAAAATATACTTGAGAACTTGATACTCTCATATTGAGTGACGAAGAGTCCTTTTTTTACTTTAAAGCCTAGTTGTTAACTTCGCTGTGAAATCCAGTTAAATGAACCTGTATATTTCACATTTTTTCTACTTATTCGAGAAAACAGGCTCAACTGTGCACTTTTACAAGTATAGAATGGACCCCTTGACTTCTACTGGAAAATTAACTTTAATCCATTCTCTTTTCTCATTTTGAAAATGTTAGCCGCAGTGAAGCTTGTGAAGCTAATAAGCTGCAGGAATTGGTTATTTTCCAATTTAAACCGCTTTTTAAGCCTTTTCATAAAATATTATTTACCGAAATCTCTATAACTTGTGAACAGATAATTAGTGAAGAATATTGCCTAATTGGTGCACTCCATGCCTACTAAAAAAGTGCGAGTAGAGATTTTCAATGATGGAGATCGTTATACAATAACCTTTGAGGGCCAGATTACAAGAGATAAGGCTCTTCGTCTACTTGATTTGGTTGAACTTTTAGGAGGAACGCCGACTGGAGACGCTGGATTGAATAATTCGGCATCCGGGATGTCAAAGATCGAGAAGGTCCGTTTAGTTGCAGAGAAAAATTTTCCTGTAGGATGGTTTTCTTCAAAAGACCTCCAATCAGCATATGAAAAACAGTTTAATGAACCAATCCGTTTGAGCACAGCCTCAACTTATTTGGCTCGTCTGACAGATCGTGGATTTTTCATTAAAAAGGGTGCTTCAAATCAACGACGTTACAGAATTGTGACTGCAATATCAAAGTATCAGGTTCACGAAAGATAATAAATAGCCTGTCTTTTAAGATATTTAATGTAGGCTTAATTGTAAGACTCTTCATGTTTGAGGGGAAACCTGCGTATGAGTAAGATTCAAGAAGATTTGGTTGAGTTGAAAACTAAACTTAAGGCATATGTTGACAGGGGTCGCCAAATAGGCTTCAGTGACATTAGGCAACAACCATTGATTGTGACTAAACCTGACATAACTAAAATAAAGCCCCTAAAGAAGGTTAAAAACTGCAATTCAAGATTTTTGGCTGTAGACTGCTCTACTAGAACTTTGAAGAGAGCCCACAACTGGGGCATTTACCTTATGCGGGTTGCATACGCTTCCGTAGAGGGTCGTACCGTTAATTGGGGTTATGGTGAAAGCGTCGTAAGTCCAGTTGGAGACCGCCGTTACCGCTCTAACTTTTTGATTGATCAAAGGCTGCAACTGGAAAGTGAGATGGCTTTAAAGCTTCTTCACGAAGAGCCTACCGGAGGTGTAGAACCGCATGGGGAGACTCTTCGTGGACTAGATGAAGGCGATTATGTTCTGTTGGATGGTGCCAGTTTCTTTGGTGGAAAACGAGGATTTCACACGTCGCTATACGAAGAGGCTCTTCGTAAAAAGGTTAATCTTCTTGCCATAAGTAAACAGTCTCCCATGTTATGCGATGAGAAGGGACGCGATTTTATGGCGTCAACAACTATCCTTGCAGCATATCCTCTCTGGGTTTACCATCCAGTTAAAGAGGCGAATATGGCTGAGCATCTGTATGGGGACGTGTCTCTTGTGAAGTTGTGTGAAGATAGTCAACATGTTTTCCGTTGTGACATAATGGATCCTTTAGCCTCCAGTAACGTGTCCGAGTTTCTTTCTCCCCTTACGTCGCTTTCCGAAGATCCAAGATGTTTAGGTTATCCAGTTACCCTTTGGCTTGCTCATGAATTTTCTGGGGCGTCAAATTCAAAAATTCTTCAATATTATGATTTAATTGAGGAAGAGTTGTCGGTTGCTGGAATCTTAGAGACTCTTCGCAGGGAAGAACTTTCCTGCAGTTTCGCTGACAAAATCCATGGAATAACGCGTCCTTATGAGGGGGGTGAAAGTTTTGACCGAATATGAACCTGTTGGTTTTGTTCGCGAAGTTAAAGGGGACACAGTCTCCTTTTTCCTAAATCAGGGAGCAACCCTTTCTTTTGGTCAGATTGTCCGAATAGACTCTGATAACCGGAGCTTCTATGCTCGTATCGTGGATGCTGGGAGTTCCTCTACGCTGAAAACTAATGAGCAGCTTCGTGAAGCTGAGGGAAAAGAATCTTTTGGACCTTACTCCAGCTTTAGGCATGTTGACGCGATTCTGTTCCTTGAAAGGACTTCTGAAAGAACTCGTTCTCCAACATTTAATCCAAATTATATGGATCGTGTATATACAACAAACGAAGAGGACTATTCTGTTTTGAGAATTGCTGGAGATTTAGAGATAGGGCTTCTGCGTTCCGGAGAAGATCTTCTGGGTGAAGTAGGAATTAGCGTTAATGCTATCCCGAAGATGATGGGCATGTTCGGAATGACTGGGTCAGGAAAAACCAACACAGAACTAATTCTAAACGCTCGCATTATCGACAACCCTGAAACTGTCGGTCTTATCTTCGATTTTGCCGGTCAGCTGCTGTCAGGTAAAGACATCGGATATGATAATGGCCTTGGGGATCACCCCCTTTTTCACACTAAGGTTCGTTACTACTCAGCACGAGATGGCAAGTTATGTATAGGCTTGCACACTCTTACTCCTGGAAGATTATGGACGATTTTTCCTGACATTGGGAAACCCCAAGTAAGAGTTGCGCGGAGATTGTATGAGCAACTGGGTAAATGTTGGATTGAGAAGTCACTTGAAATATACCGTATAGAAGGACATTCTGGGATTGGGAGAATAATCAATTACCAGCAAAAGACCGTAATTAGCGCTTTGATGAGTAGGCTTTCCGACCTTCCGCCGCATCTCTACCCGCCATCCGACTACAACTTCATAGACGATGTGGTTCAAAACATAAGCAAAGGAATCACATGCCTCATTGACATATCAGGCTTAACTTCTGAAGAACAACAAAACGTCACCTGCCTCACAGCAACAAACGTTGCACAACACTATAAGCGGTCGTGGGAAAACAATTTCGACGAATGGAAAAAGCTTCCAACTCTGCTGATAACTCTGGAAGAAGCTCATGAGTTTCTTGACCCCGAAATACACAGGACAATCTTCTCCGACATTGCCCTTACATACCGGAAGTATCGTGTTGGCTTAAACGCGGTGACTCCTAGGCCTTCTAAGATAAATCGTGACGTCTTCGCTGAGCTTTGGACAAAAGTTATCATGAAAACCGAGTTGAAACGAGACAGAGACTATCTTACCCAAAATACGCCTTACATGGAATATAGTGATACCGAAATAAAGATGCTTGATGTCGGAGAAGCGTTGCTTATTTCAGAGCCGCAGATTCGGTTTGCTGTTCCTATAAAAGTTATACACTACCCCGATTACCTAAAGCAAAAAGGGAAAGCTGAGTATGATTTGCCTCCATCAAAGCCTCTTTCTGAAATGGATGAGAAACTGAGACGGCTCAAAGCTGCTGGAGAGTCTCTTGCAGCTGGAGACAGAATTAAGAAGCCTTAGCTTCCCTTCGCTTCAATATCTTCTGCATCTCTTCCTTTAATCGATAGATATAAGGCATCTTATGCGTATCCCTCTCCAGATAACCATCCTTATACAGCTTCTTCATTAAACGAGCAGTATGCTCCCTTGTAAGCCCAATCTTTTCTCTGATTTCAGGCGCCGTCTTTTCTCCCTCTTTACCGATAGTCTCGAGAACCATCAGCTCGGTTTCAGTCAGTGGCTCCAAAGCTTTTTCCCTTTTTATTGGAATAGCCGCCTCTATCTTCATCTCAGGAACATAAACCTCTTGCTTGATTTTCTCGATCTCAACAAGTTTTTGCATAACCTTATCTTGGGCCTCCTTTATGTCATAAACTTCATTCTTCATTTCCTTAAGCTGCCCAGACACTTTCTCTTCAATAGATGGAACATCACCAATCAACTTAGTAAGATCCACTAATCGCCCCTCGTACTCTTCTACCCTCTTCACAATTTTCTTGTTATCCAATAATGCATTCTCCATCTTTTGGGTAACAACGAGAACCCTGTCCTTTTGTCTCCTGAATTGGCTATCAACGCTCACCACTATATCATTCACGACCCCCTTTGCCCTCTCATACTCTTGGCTAACGGTCCTTATTCGCCGATAATAAAGTAACAGTGCAGAAATTGTGACAAACAACAGAACTGATGTCGCTAATAACATAAACTCTGGAATCACCAAAACACACCCGTCTCACATGTGATTTCATCGTGATGTCTTGTGATATGCATGTGTGATCACATATCACACTAGTATATAAGTGAACTTAAGTTTTTTGTTAATTCTCGCATCGTGACATCACATGTCACAAATGCTCTATAGCAGAACCTGGCTAGGACATGGTGGACCCTGTAATCCTTACAGTTTTTCTTTCTCCCTGCCTCTTCTCGATGCTGTGAAAACCCGTAAAAATTCCTTTATTTTTGGAATAAGGCATTAAATGAGTTTAGATTGTGGGTCGGAAATTTTAGTAATTCATGCGTGATAATTTCTCTTGCTTGAACTTTTGTCCTGATTGAAAATGTTCCGTTTTGTTGATGAAATGGCTGTGATTTGTGATGTCACAGTCTTTTTGATATTCTTCGTGGGTTGGATAGTTCTTCTAGACTGTTTTTGAGTTCTTCATGGAGTCGTGTTAGGGTCCTAATGTGTTCTTCTTTTGGCATCATTTTTGCCAGTTTTTGTTGAGTATTTATATAGGTTTTCAGTTTGTTTGCAGCTTCTATATATGGTTCTAGGCTGATTTCTTCGAGTATTCCCAGGTATCCGAGGAGCAGAATTGTGTAAATTGATTGTGTAACGTTTCGTCGGGCTTGCCTTAGACTTCTGTTAAAAGCACCCCGACTTACGGATAAAATCCTTAATCTGGCTTTTTCATCATATTTTAGGGTTTTATCGGATATATTTTCGGCTAAAACGTCTATTAGAAGCGTTTCTAGCTGTATTTTTGTTAAATTGCTGTTTTTTGAGAGTGTTTTTACCATAGGGTCGTTTAAAGAGTATTTTAGCCAATTTTGAGCTTTTTCCTTCAAGTTCAAACTCTCTACCCCAAAACCTGTCTTAAAGGATACATTTTTGTATACGATAACCCTCAATAAAAACTTTACAAATCCCTTCCTGAAAATGCATATGCTTTTTATTTTCATTTCTGATAAAAAAACAAATAAAATGCCTATTATAATTTGAAAAATATCTATGATAATTATATTAAAAGAATTGTTTAAACATTCCAAAAAGGCACGCGGTTGCCTTATAGACAATTTTAATTCAAGCGTAAACCCGCTCATAATATATTAATTGAATAGAACAGACCCTCTATTTCGGAACGTTCACTCCCTACTAAAGAGATCGTTTTGTGCCAATTTTTTATTCACTGTTTTGTTCTGGTTTGCAGCCTCATAAGTCCTGATCTCTGTGATTTCTGATCACGGTTAGATCACATGTGATTGTCACAGAATCACGTGTGACGTCACGTATAGCTTTTCTTCTTCAAGGAGACCTTTTTGCGGCTCTTTATCGTTTTCTTTCTGTTTTTGAGCTTTTCAAGTAGGCTGCTGGCTGGGCATTTTATCTTTTTGTGATTCTGTTGAAATCACAAGGCATGTCCTTTGCATCATAGATTGGGAGTGATTCAAGGGATTCAGTCAAAATAGAAGATATGCCAAAATTCTGAAAATAGAATCCGAAAGTTTTTGGAGCAAGTTCTGCATATCTGATATTTATCGAGTTTTGTGTTTTCTCTTTGGGCATTCTAATACGTAAAATATCCTCTAAAGAAAGAGGGCAAGAGCCGATAATGTGAAATAGCAATGTCGCATGGAAAGCCTAAAATTATGCTGTCGACATCGAATTTCCAAACATATCCTTGATAAATTGTTTAATTCAGGATCAAATCGTCGGCAAATCTATCTATTTCACTCAATTATTTTCATTTTCATAATAATATATTTCTTCCATCAAGTTCTCTTTTTATAGACCAGTATTTCGCTTAATTTACTATGTTCACTTGAGCCTTTAGGACAAATTTTTAAGCTATTGACTAGTTATAGTTTGAAACGAGTGACGCAATCACAGATTAAATAGAATCATATCAGAGGGTCTAACATGGGCAGAAGGAGAAGAAAAGTAGTTCGCATACCCAAAAAGAAATTGCCTACAGTTTACCTCTGCCCTAAATGTGGCAAGCAATCAATCAATGTTGAGATATTTCCGGGTGGTCAACATGCTAGAGTGCGATGTGGGAGTTGCGGCTTAATAGAGGAAATGGATACTAGGCCAGCTTTTAGGGAGATCGACATATACTGCCAATTCACAGACATATTTTATTCAAGGTTGGCGGTCTAGTAAGGGGATCAGATATGATTGGTCTAGTGGAGAAATACCTCTTAGAGAAAATTAAGAAAGAAGGAACCATTCACATGACACTTGTTGATCCTGAAAAGGTTACTCCATCGTCTGCCTCCCATATGGCTAAAGAAGCTGAAGCTTGCGATACAGCAGCTATAATGGTGGGCGGTTCAACATCTTTTTCAACTTCTCATTTGGATGAGGTCACAAAAGCTCTGAAAGAATCTGTGGAAATACCTATAATTCTTTTCCCTAACAACATCACTGGAATAAGCAGATATGCTGATGCTATCTGGTTCATGTCCCTCCTCAATTCTTCAGACCCATACTTTCTTATGGGCGCACAAGTCCTAGGCGCCCCCATCATCAAAAACTTCGGTTTGGAGCCCATTCCTCTTGGCTATATCATTGTGGGCGAGGGAGGCGCAGCTAGTGTGGTAGGAAAAGCCGTTCCTATCCCCTATAACAAACCTGAACTTGCAGCTGCCCATGCCCTCGCCGCTGAATATTTTGGTATGCGATTCGTTTACCTAGAGGCGGGGTCCGGAGTCGGAAAACCCGTGCCCAGTGATATGGCAAGAGCAGTGAAGAATGTAACTAATCTTCCCTTGATTGTAGGCGGTGGTATAAGAACTGGTGAACAGGTGAAAGAAATAGCAAAAGCTGGAGCCGACATCGTTGTAACTGGTACGGTTCTTGAAGAAAACAAAGGGAAACACAAGATAAAAGAACTAATAGATAACATGAAAGCCCACAAAAAAACGCGCTAAACCCTCTTCAATTGAATCTTGCAGTCTTTTGACTATCGCGCAAGTTCAGCTTTGTTGTTTTTATGTTAGAAAGACTCAATACCTCGCTTCCTAAAATTTATGTAAGGAGAACGATTTTGACGATCCCGATGAGCGAAGAATACAAGCGATATACTGCTTTTTTGGAGAAAAATCTTGAGAGCATATATGCTGTTGCGAGAAAAGCTAGGGAAAAAGGGTTAGACCCTGCTCTTGTTCCTGAGCCTGAGGTTGCGAAAGATTTGGCTGAATTGGTAGAGGGACTTGTTGGTCCTTATGGGGTCGCTGAGGGCATAAGAGATTTGAGTGCGAAGATGCCTCGAGAGGCGCTTGCCTTTAAAATTGCTGAGCAGATTATAAATGGAAAATTTGGCTCCATGGGTGCTCGTGAAGCAGCTGAACAGGCCATAAGAACAGCTCTCGCCATATTAACTGAAGGGATAACCGCAGCTCCTGTACAAGGTGTGGCTCGGATAGAAATC
>Ga0209427_10008102_pt1 | contig 11842 bp, 10 predicted proteins | sample DeeMarSWOR136_30_FD_187465 | JGI IMG/M metagenome (GOLD analysis project Ga0209427, IMG submission 187465) | Marine sediment microbial communities from White Oak River estuary, North Carolina - WOR-1-36_30 (SPAdes) (version 2) | ecosystem: Environmental > Aquatic > Marine > Intertidal zone >... | reverse complement strand
CGCACTCACGGCGTGCTCGAAGGCTTGACAATCTCCACTTTGCCGCCGCCATTTTTCAATGATTCGGAGGCAGCCTCAAGAACACGGACTATCTCCAGGCCTTCCAAACCACTCGATTCGGGTTTTGCTCCGGTCATGATACAGTCTATAAAGTGCTGGCATTCTACTTTCAAGGGTTCGACCAACTTCAGGTAGGGAGCGTACATGCCTCCATAATGATAGGCGTATTGAAACTCTGCAAATGTGTCGTAGTGGGGAGGAACGGTCACTCGCTTGTCATATATCTTTATCTTTTCAATCGACGCCATATCGTCGTACCGGAGCATCTTCTTTGTCCCCACAAAGGTCATATCGCGGATCTTATTCGGATCAAGCCAGCTACTTTGAATTGAGGCAAAGGCGCCATTGGAGAAATCGAGCGTCATGTTGATTACATCTTCAATCTCTGGCCTAATATGGGCTTTCCCTTGGCAGTTGACCGATACAGGCGACTGGTTCATGACATGGAGAATGATGGAGATATCATGGGGTGCAAGGTCCCAGGCCACGTTGATATCATTCTGGAAAAGCCCCAAGTTCAAACGCCGCGAACTAATGTACTGAATATCTCCAAGCTCGTCGGAGTTGATAATATCTTTGATTTTCTTCACTGGAGCACAGTAGACAAAGGTGTGACCGACCATAAGTGTTAGCGTCTGTTTTTCAGCAAGCTCTATCAATTTCTCACACTCTGCTACAGAGGAGGCCATTGGTTTTTCAACGAACGTGTGCTTCCCGGCCCGGAGGCTTTTCATAGCCATTGGATAATGATGGCGAACCGGGGTAGCTATAGCAATTGCGTCAATCTCCGAATCATTGACGACATCATCGAACTCGGCGGTTGTTTTCACTTCGGGATAGAGATTCTTCACGTATCCGAGCCGATCCGTCCCAGCGTCGCAGACCATCTTTACCATGCAGTCGGAAAGAGAGAGGAAATTCCGGATAAGATTAGGCCCCCAATAACCGCAACCTACCACAGCAATATTAAGCATCTTTTACAATACCCCCTATCTGCCAATGTTTGTAAGGCTCTTACAAGATATCGAAGTTTGTGGAGAATTGTGCCCAAAAGAAGTCATACGATATTCGCCACGGTTGCTGAAGTATTGCCTGCTATCCAAAGCTCCAAGCCTTTCAGTCCCTTTCGTTTCTTATGGGCTCGACAGCCTAAACCAAAAAGCAACTTCCCACTCAGGAGAATTCCCAACACTCACGCTCTACACAAAGTGCAATCGATCTTAACTCCAAACGGACTTCGTCCCCGTCAGTGTCACTGGCAAGGCCGGCGTAAGTGCTTGAAATAGATCAAGTTACGCCACTGCTTACGATGCAGCTCTTTGGCAACATAGTCCCGGTCTACGTCAGGATACATGGGGTTGTCCATGAGTAGATATGCCTAATTCGGTACGAGAGAAAGAGCACGTTAGGAGATGTTTCAAATGTCAAGAAAAAACGTAGAACTACTTATTGCGAAGGCACCAGGATAGTCACCTACTCACAGGCTACCTCCGATAAGAACGCAACAGCTAGGTCTCACACTCGTTCAACTTAATTCTTGCGCCAACCAGTTAAACTGAGAGCAACAATAGTCGCAGAACGAGAGACTATAAGCTGAGGATTCTTATGGGACCCACTTTTTCGTATCAATTAGTGCTCTTTGCTTTACCATAATCATATTTTAGCCACAGTCCTTACGATCGCCTGAGCCCACAACGATCCCTGCAAGGCATCCTTAATCTGTGAGATTATGACTAAGGGTGTCTTCAATATGATCTTCACATCTAACCACAAAGAGTTTGTCCTTGAATACCGGATGTCCAACCGCACCATCTCGTTGAAAGTAAGCCGATTCTTTCCGCTGACCTGCCAAAGACCGGTCATGCCAGGAAGAGCATCGAAGCGCCTATGATGCCATGGCGAATATTGTTCTACCTCGTAGGCAATAGGTGGACGGGGACCAACCAAACTCATTTCACCCCGAATGACGTTAATCAACTGTGGCAACTCATCGATGCACATTTTGCGAAGTATTTTGCCGAATGGAATCCTTTTGCTAGGGTTGTCCAGCTTAGTCATCGGCTTCTTCTCATCAGCCGTATCATTCTGTGTGGCGCTATTTATCAACTCAGTAACATATTGCTTGTGTTCTGTGACATCAGCGTTGACTTTGAAGGTTCTAAATTTCCACATGGTGAATGTTTGTCCTTTATATCCTACTCTCGGCTGCTTGAAGAAAACCGGCCCCTCAGAGACGAGTTTGATCAACAAGGATACTAAGAGAAATAAAGGAGAGAAGATAACGAGAGCAACTATCGAGCACGGCATATCAAACGCGCGCTTCCATACCCGGGTCTGCCGGCGCAAGAACAGCTCAAGCTCGTGTGGCCAGGTACTGTGGTTCGGTGTGATATGAGCCGAATGCTTCTTTGCGTCAATTGCGCAGCTTCTTCGTTCATGATGTCCTGCGGATGCGGACGCTGAGACGTCGCGCGACACGTCTGTCCCCCACTCGGGGAAGAGATCGGCGAAATTGAGCTGAGGGGAATGCCCATTGCCGTTCGGAAACGACGCCGATGGATAAGTGTAGATCGTATACTCTGGGGGTGGACATTTAGAGGCGACCATCTCACAGACACTCTTGGCAAATCTCTCAGCGCCAACGGCGGATGTTTCGGGCAAGATAACACCTATGCACTCATCATCCAACCATCCCACCTCATCGGTCCAGCGAATGCGATTAGTGAGTGAGCGGGTTAAGTAGCGTATCTGAGGGATGTTCTCTCGCATTTTGCCTACGTCGAAACGTACAAGTGAAAATTGATGTGAATTACGTTCAGCTCGAGCTTTCTCCCGCTCAAGTACGGCATGAAATTGCTCGGCCGAGTGGATACCACTGAGACTTCTCTCTTGCCTCAAGCCAACAAGGGACTTATACAGACCCTTCCACTGTGCTATTCTCACCACTCTCCATCACCTCCTCCGGCCTTCTATTGCCTTCTTTGACTGTCCTACCCCTGTGCTACTCCTGGCGCGTTCCATCACCTCCTCCGGCCTCCTTTTGCCTTCTCTCACCCTCTTATCCGACAAACCTTTAGAAGGGTTCGCCCTGTATTAGGCTGATTGCACAATGCACAGACACTCCTCCCTGTGCGACCCATACAGGCGATACTATAGTACATCTGGCAGTTTTTGTCAACTTTTTCCCCATTTTTTCTGACTTTTTCTACTACTGGCAAATTTCTTCGACTGAAGCGATCCTCACGAAATCAGACCAAGCACCTGCTACTAACATAACACGTATCGTATCTTAACTCCGCACACGCTTTTGAGCGCCTATAAGGTAATTTAAGCAAAAACTAACCTGAACGCTTAAAAGGGCTATGCACCAGGGTAACGTCATGGGTTGTATGAGCTTTGGCTTCCTTGTGCTTGGCGCACAAGTATTCTGTCAGAGCATGGAAAGCCCACGCTTGGGACCATCGCATATATGGTATTTTGTTGGTCACAAAACGTCCCTTCCGGAAGTAGAAATAGCCGTCATTGCTACACATATTTGTCAGCATCCAGCGGACAATTTTGTCTGTGATGTTCTGGTATTCCTGACCTTGGCGCGAGAAGAAGCAAATGGCCTGCGCTGGCGAGTGAATATCTATGGGATAGAGTCGATCGTGATAATACTTAGGTGTGCCGTCCTCTAAGAAAAAGTTCTCCGCATAATATTCTACGCCTTTGTCGAAGGCCAGCCGGTATTCTTCATATCCCTCATCCAAAAAGTAGCGCAAAGCTTGCAGGTTGAATCCGGTATGAAAAGAATCTATCCATTTCTGATAATCCGCCTCTCCATAGTACCATGAACCATCTCCTTGCTGATATCTTATACTATATGCCAGTGCTGCTAGCGCCTCCTGTTTCAATCTCTCTTCTCCGAGAATACCATGAATCCGGATTAAGAGCGAAACACCAAGCATGTTCGCATTGTGAACTTTCGAACCGTCGATAGGGGTGTAGCTGAAGCATTGAGCCCCATTTTCTTCATATCTGTTTAGGTCGTTAAGAATGAAGTCTTTAATCGAAACCGCCATGTCCAATGCACGTTGAATACCTGTGCATCGATAAGTATCAAGCAGCGCATGGCCTATGAACGAAGAGTTTACCACGGTGGGCGTAAATTTTGGCAGTAAGGATCCTCGAGACTGCCAGTCAAAGTTATATCCCCAGCAGTTGCCGGAGTAACCCCTGCTCTTAAGTTTCTCAAGTAGATCGAGAAGACATTTAATTGTTTCCAAATATTCCGCTCTTCTTTCAAGTGCATATAGCTTTGTATATCCCCAGAGAAATAGTCCTATGCCCTTTGGATTGTGGCCAGGTTTGATGCCAAATACTGCCCGAAGATTTACAGGAGAACGTCTGAAAAACTGAATAAGGGCAACTCTCGCCCACTTGTTTTTAAAACTGAGAGCGCGAAGTATCGGGCTGTTCAATGCATCATATGGGTCGTAACCGGCATGATCGGCAGCCCTTATGTAATCTAACAGTCTGTTCGTTGCTTTGGCGGCTTCATTTGGTGTAATGAAAAAACCCCGGCCCTCATGCTCGGCGGCAACCTTTGAGCAGTTGGAGTGAGCTTTTTCAGGATGCCTTGTGTTCACGAACTGAAAAAGCTTGCATTGGCAACCGGGGTTTTTGTCCATTTCCATCACCTCCAATAACGATGGGCTGTCCCATCTTACAATGCCGGACTCCGTCCCCGTCGGTGGACCACAGAAGGCCTTTCACTGATGCCGTCGATCACACCGTACGGTCAACACGTCGAGTCAGTCTGCCAGTATTCATGGTCTTTGACCTCTCACTCTGTCGAGTCCGTCGTAGAAGTGAGATATGGGAGTAAAAAACGGCCGCTCCTCCTGCCTACCCCCCAACTGTTTTGCCTTGGCGACAGTTCCTTGGATAGGAACTGCAATGAAATGATAGCTCGATGAGATTAAATCTCTCCCTCACCCAAAGCTGCCGCCTAGCTTTATGATGCTATTGTAGCATATTTGTCCATCGATGTCAAGTGTGTTAACTTGTATTTTTCTTGATATAACCCCTGTTTTGGCCCCGAAAATGCGGGGGGCTTGAAAACGACTGTTTGACATTCCACCAACACACGTAGTATAATAGAAAAGTCCCGGTCTTACATGCTCGGCGGCAACCTCTGAGCAGCGGCAGTAAGCTTTTTCAGGACGCCTTGTCCTCGGGAACTGAGAAAGCTTTTACTGGTGACCGGGCTTTCTATATGTTTTCATCACTCCCCCAAGAAACAACAGGCTATCCCATCTTCACCGTATTCTCGATACGCCTCTGGAAAACCGTGAACCTTTTCTGCTTCCGATCGCTCATTTAGGAACGCATCTGAGTATTTCCCGAGAGGCGACTACGACGGGAACAGGTACCTCTTCAAGGATGCGTGACTATGCCTGCCCGTATTCAGGCCTCTCATGCCAGCCCACGATTCTGGACTCCGTCCCCGTCGGTGGACCACAGAAGGCTTCTCTCTGGTGCCAGTCTATCACACCGTATGGTCAACGCGTCGAGTCAGTCTGCGAAGATTCGCAGCACCTGACTTCTCACTCTTTCGAGTCCGTTGCAGAAGTGAGATATGGGAGTAAAAAGCGGCCGCTCCTCCTGCCTACTCCCAACCGTGTTGCTGAGGCGACAAATCCCTGGAAAGGAACTGGAATACAAGGGTACCGCAAGGAGATCGAATCTCTCCACCTACCCATAGACTGCCGCCAAGCATTATCCGTCCTTTTTAGCATATTTGTCTGTCGATGTCAAGCGCAGTAACTACGTATTTTTCTTGATACGACCCCCGTTTCTGGCCTGATAATGCAGGTGGCCTGAAAAAAACCGTCTGACGTGCCGTCGCTGCATTCAGCATCGTCGGAAAAGCCCCGGCCGCGCACGCTCGGCGGCAACGTTTGGGCAGCGGCAGTAGGCTTCCGCAGGAAACCTCGTCAGGAACTGGACTTCAGCAAGAATAGGGTATACCGAAGATCCATTCAGCCCTCAGCCGGTCCGGATGCATCTCGTTTTCCCAGAATTATCCTGAACACCGTGGTTCCCAGAGCGGCGCCAAGTGTATTGCAGAGAAGATCCAGCGAAGATGGCGTGCGTGTCGGGAGACCCATTTGGCCTATTTCGATAACGAGGCTCAAGGTCGCACTCGCTATTACCGTCAAAAGGGTGGCCCGGTTGGGGGACATATGTCTGTTTCCCGTGAGAAACATAAGCAGGCAGCATGCAAAGGGGATAAAACCGAGAACGTTGACAAGGATGTCCACTACGAGCCCTCTATCCCAGGCCATGTCTCGCCAAAACCGTATCAGGATACCTCTCTTCAAAGCTTTGAATGCCGAAGGAATGATTAGATGATTCGTATTGTCCACTTGGTTGTACACTGCGGCGCCCGTTCGCTCAGTGAAGGTGTACAGAATCAATGGCTCGGGCTTGAGGGTGGTAGGCAGCCCCACCCGGTCGTTGGCCCAAAGCATATGGTGTTGCTGGATTTGCTCGGATGTTAACAGCGTATCATATAGGGCCAGACCATACACGTTTCCTACCCAGGCATGATGACCAATGGACGAATTCCCCAGATTGAGATAGCCACTGAAATGTTCCACTCCTATCAATGACCGCTTATCGTAAGACCGGGACAGCTCTCCACTGACATAGACCTCGGTTTGATTGGGCCCCGAAGCAATCGTGATTAACTTCTTTTCATTTGTACTCAGCCCGTGCTCGAGTCCGATTTCACGATAGGTATCGCGGGCATCATTCTGGTTGTCCCTGCTCCGTACAATTAGGTAGGACTTCCATTGGCCGATGACCAACGGCGAGCGCGGATAGCCGTCATGGAAGGATACGATATGCGCCAAGCCAGCACCTCTTTGCCCGTGCGATTCGAGATAAATCTCGATCGTGGTGGGCTCAAACGTATGCGCTCCCGTTCGGACATCGAGAGGTGAATGGCTGTGAATGACACCGCCGCTGGCTCTTCGAGTTGAGAGGCCCTGCTTGTAAAATTGAATGCCATCTTGCTGGGCCAGCCAGCGGACCCGATTTTCCGGAAAAAAGTCCAAGGGCCAGAGGCCGAACAATAGGGTCACGATACTGACCAAGACCAACAAGGGTAGGGTGAACTTAGGACTTATCATTTCCAGATCTGCTCCGACAACTTTTCTATATGAATATCCTAACCCGGTCGAGCCGGAACCAAAGACCGGTCCATTATCCTATCAACCTGTCCATATGCCACTGTGCATGTTATCGTGAGAATTTGCGGTAATGCAAAAATATTCGCCATATTTTTTGCGTTGTGTGGGAAGAATCTACAACAACCCTGACCAGCGCGGATGGGCTTGGGCCTGCTATTGACTCTTTGAAACGCATGTGCAGGACGTGCCGTACGGCCGCGGGCTGCCCGCAGGCTCCGCTGGGTCAGACCTCAGCGTCGCACCGAGACCATGTCTAATACACGGGCCACCAGCATCATCTTCCGCCCCAGGATCGTATGGTGCAGACTCTGCGCCTTAGCGGCCAATTCGTAGGCGGTACGATACCGCGCCTCGCGCAACGCCTGCCTCGCTTGAGACCGAAGTTGATAGGCTGAAGCAACAACGAGCATGAGCCTCGACAGATCGGCGCCGCACCGGGAACACTGACGTTGCCCACGGAAACGCGCTTTGCATACGGGACATTGTGGATTCGGTGAAGCGGTCATCAGTTATTTGCCTTCAATGAAAAATAGCAGCTCCTGCAATGCGTTAACACCGGTGGACAATGCCTGGTGATCTGACGCATCGATCGCCTCTTGAATCTTCTCGTGCAGATCGATAATTTCCTCTTTGTCCTCATCGTGGATGCCAGCCAGCAATTGCCGCGAACGTTCGATCAGCCTGTGGGCGGCCGCGACGACGGCATCCGCTTCCGGATCAGGTCGCGTTTGTTCCGCTGCTTGCGATGTATCGGATACCGGCTCAAGATCGGTTTCCGGGCCATCCTCCCATGCGGCATCTACGGCATCGACCCGGCCGGAGTAGAGACGGCGCAGACGCGCGCGGGCCTGGGCCAGCTCGGCCTCGCTCTTGGGCTTGATGGCGTCCTTGATCAGGATGTGCTTGCTCAACCCCGTGCGTTTCTCGATGGCCTCGACCTTCAGGATGCCGTCCAGGTCCAGACTCATGCGGCACAGCACTTCATTCTCTTCGGCCACCGGCGTCAGGCCCTCCACGCTGAAGTTACCCACCAGGATGTTTCGCAGGGCGTCCGGGTCGTCGCCCTGGAAGACAGACACTTCAATGGCTTTCTGATACGGCACCGCGGTGAAATAGCGTTCGGTACGGGTCACCGGCAGGGGCGTGTTGCGCTTGATGATGGGGCGATAGCAGTACGGGTACGGCGCGCCGTCGACGAGGCCCAGGTGCGAGGGCCCGAACGAGTACGGTGAGACATCCACCAGGACCCGATGAATGTCGTGACCGGCCAGGCGGGATGCGAGCAGCCCCGCACCCAGAGCAACACAGAGATCCGGATGAATGTCTTGACGCACCGGTGCGCCGACGTGCTCTTCCAGCATCTCGCGGACCAGCGGCGTGCGGGTCGAGCCTCCGACCAGGAGAATGACGTCGATATCATCGGGTTGTTTGCCGGCATCCTCAATCGCCTGGAACACGCTCTCCAGAGTCGATTCGACCAATGACCGGATCATGGCCTCGTACTCCTGGCGGGATAGCTCCAAATCCAGATGCAGCGACTTGCCGTCTGAGGTTGTTGCCAGGGCCTCTTCCCGCACCCGGGTGTATTGCTCGCTGCTCAGTCTTTTCTTGGCCTCTTCGGCGGCCCAGCGGAGTCGCGCGTAGGACACCGGGTGGCGGTCCCACAGATCGATGCCGTGACGGGTTTGGAATTCCCGTAGGAGCCGGTCCAGGACCAACTGGTCGAAGTCATCTCCGCCCAGGCTGTTATTGCCATGACTGGCCAGGACCTCCGTCACATCACTCTCGATGGACACGATAGAAACATCGAAGGTTCCGCCGCCCAGGTCGTAGACCATGGCCGTGCGGCGCGTGTCATCACCAAAGCCGTACGCCAGGCTGGCGGCGGTGGGCTCATTGAGGACGCGAACCACCTCCAGTCCGGCGAGCTGTCCCGCCTCTCGCGTCGCCTGGCGCTGAGCGTCGGAGAAGTACGCCGGCACGGTAATGACCGCCTTCTTCACTTCCGTGCGCAGCTCTTGTTGAGCCCACTGGACCAACTCTCGCAGGATCAAGGCCGAGATCTCCGGCGGCGTAAAGGTCTTATTGCCCATCTCGAACCGTTCGTCGGTGCCCATCTTGCGCTTGACGCTGCGCACCGTCATCTCCGGATAGACCAGCAGTTGGTTCCGCGCCGCCTCCCCGATCAGCAACTGTCCTTGCGGAGAGAACCCTACGCACGACGGGAGCATCTTCGTATCCCCCGGCCCGAGCACACGCGGCCGGTCACCGACCAGTGCGGCGACCTCAGAGTTCGTGGTCCCAAGATCGATCCCTACGATTACGTCGCTATGATTCATATTGCCCTCCCTGACCCGATAGTACACCTTGCTCATCTTGCTGTGTTTGCTCGTGCTGTGTCGCGACTTTCACTTCCACCGGGCGATAGACCGTCTCGCCCCACCAGTAGCCCTGGCGATAGACCTCGAGCACCGTGCCCTCGGGAACGTCGGATTCGTGCCCGATATCGACCGCCTTCATAGTCAGCGGGTCGAACGGTTCGCCGAGGCAATCCATGGGGCGAACGCCGATCTGCGCCAAGGCCTCGTCCAGGACCTCCTGGCACAGGGTGTATCCTTTCAGCAGCGACCGGACCGCCTCATCTCGTTGTTGCGTCCGGACGTCGGGTTGAGGGGGAAAGAATCTGCCTCGAATGCGTTTCAGGAAGTCTGATTTCTGAACGGGTTCCGGCCGTTCGAGCCAGCTCCGCGCCGACTCCGCCCCTCGGATCAGCCGGTCCCGCATGTCGATCAGCGTTTCCAGAATCTCTTTCCAAGCCGCTTGCCTCCACGCCTCATTGGTCTTTTGTTCCTGTCGGTCCACGGCGCCTCGATACCGTTCGAGCATAGCGCCAACAGCGCCGACCGCCTCCTGCACGGGCGACAGGCCATCATGTAACTGCTTGAACGCACGGCCCTGAAGCCGGGTCTCCTCGGTCATCGTGGTTACCGCCGACCACAGGGTGTATAAGTCGCAGCCGGCCTCGGCCTCGCCGGGGGCCCCTGTCGGAGTGTCGGCCTGCAACTGCTCCAGGATTTCGGCCGCAATCCCCTCGACGGGCGGCTCGCCATCGAGAATCTCGTCCAGCCACAGTTCGAAACGCCGCACGATGCGTTCCCGCACATGCGCCCGCTGCTCGCGGTCGTGGTCTGTCGGCGGCCCCTGGACAGAAATGGGGTAGGCGTGAGTATCTGAGTCTGTCATCTTTTCTGTTCCTTGCGTTGGGATTTCATCACAGCCAGCCACGGCTCCGGACCGACGTGGCGTCTGGCAGGAGGCACGTCGTCCAGCAACGACTCCAGGGGCCTGTCCGGCGCCGCCCCCAGAATCAAGTACTTCGCTCGCCGGTAGGGGTCCTTCAGTTGCTCATAGGCGTCCCTGATCCTCTCGAACTCGGGCCCACAGCGATCGGGCGGATACTCCTTGACCTTGCCCATGTAGGCCGCCCGGATCTTATCGTCGTCCGCCTCCGGCGGCACGTCGAGAATCGACCAGGGGTCTTGTTCTTTCGGTTTCTGCTGCAATGTCACACGTTCACTCCTAAACCGGCTGGGCCCGAAGGCACACCGTTCATTGGTCCTGCACAAGCGCCGGGATCAAAGCTGTTCATCAATCAGCGCCTCCGCCGTCGTGTCTTTCTGCGGCGGGGCCCCCAAGGGCGGCGGGGTACCACATCCTCGAAGTCACCCGGCCTGTCGAAATCGAGTACGCCAAAAGGGTCCGCCCCTTCCGCCCGCGCAAGCTCCAGCAGGAGCTGCTCGATCTTCCTCTGCATCTCTGGATGCTGGGAGATGATGCGGCCGATCTCCTTCTCGCCCTCCGGCAGCCGGCCGCCATTGAGGCGAGCCATCTCCACGGCGATATCCAACAGTTCCGGGGGGATATCGGCGAACTCGGGCGTCATCTCCCAGATTTGCTGGAGGAGGGCGGCCTCGGAATCCCCCTCGGCGAACTCCTCACCGAGACCATCGTCATCGAAGATGTCTTCAAAGAGATAGCGATCCTTGGGGCCCCGGCTCGCTTTACGCCGTGATCTCCGCCCCGGCAGTTCTCCGTAGCGACTCGTTTGGCCGCGCGCCCGCCGACAGGCTGGGCACTGGCATTGCCCCACCGGTGCACGGTCTTGCATGGCGCCGAACGACGGCAGCCGCGGCTCCTTCGGGTACTTCCGGGTCCGACGTTCAAACTTGGCGACGCGCTCGAGGGCCTCGTCATCCATCCCCAGGTCATTCAGGTCGGCCAGGTCCGGTCCGAACGGACTCGACCATCCCCACGGCCCCAGTTCCCGACGGCTTGCCTCCACAATCTCGGCCACCAGGTCCATGTCGCGGACCCGTTTGGCCAGCGCCAAGGCGGCGGCGAAACATTCCTGCCGTCGGACATCCGAGAAATAGGGCAGACTTCTGCCCCGCAGGAACATGAATCGGGCTTGCTCCGGGCCGCCGCTTTGCAGGCCATACCCGCAGCAGTAGTAGGCCACCTCCAGCCAGCCGGTGGTCAGG
>Ga0209427_10008101_pt1 | contig 11844 bp, 10 predicted proteins | sample DeeMarSWOR136_30_FD_187465 | JGI IMG/M metagenome (GOLD analysis project Ga0209427, IMG submission 187465) | Marine sediment microbial communities from White Oak River estuary, North Carolina - WOR-1-36_30 (SPAdes) (version 2) | ecosystem: Environmental > Aquatic > Marine > Intertidal zone >... | reverse complement strand
GTTTGAAGTGATCAAAAAGGTAACCCTTCCCTATGCGCGCTCTGGGATTTCCGCAGGGATTTTACTTGCTTTAGGTAGAGCATTGGGAGAAACCATGGCAGTCACCATGGTAATCGGAAACTCCAATTTCCTACCCCGGAGCATCTTCAGCCCCTCCAATACCATGGCGAGCGTCATTGCTAATGAATTTACCGAAGCCACCGAAAATATATATTTATCATCTTTGGTTGAGATTGGACTTTTGCTCTTCCTGGTTACTATGGTGATAAATATCATAGGAAAGTATATCATCAACAGAATGAGTGTAGAGGGACATGATGAGAGAAAGAGCTCTTAGCCTTAGAATCATTAAAGACATGGGATTTAGAGTAATGATAATTTCTTTTTCATTTATCACTATTCTGCCTCTCCTCCTCATTCTCTTTTATATCATCAGGAATGGGATTGCGGTAATCAACTGGCAGTTTCTTATTAGCCTCCCTAAACCGGTAGGAGAGCTTGGCGGTGGAATTTCTAATGCCCTAGTGGGAACTCTCATATTGATTGCTATTGCATGTCTTATATCCATTCCATTAGGGATTTGTACAGGTATCTACCTTTATGAGCATAGAGAAGGTAGAATTTCCTATTTAGTCCGCTTGTGTGTAGAGATACTCCAAGGAGTACCTTCCATTGTGATTGGTATCATCGCCTACGCCTGGGTAGTGGTTTCAATGGGTACCTTTTCTGCCCTCTCTGGAGGGGTGGCATTGGGTATCATGATGTTGCCTGTAATCGTACGCGCAACAGAAGAAACCTTAAAACTTATCCCCGATACATTGAAAGAGGCATCGTTATCACTAGGCGTACCTTACTACCGCACCATACTCAAAGTGATTCTTCCCGCTGGGGCAAGTGGAATCGTCACAGGTATTCTGCTAAGTGTGGCCCGCATTGCAGGAGAAACCGCCCCTCTGCTCTTTACCGCTTTTGGCAGTCCCTTTATGGATGTAAACATTTTTAAACCCATAAATGCCTTGCCCCTTTTAATCTTTAACTATGCCACCAGCCCCTATCCTGAATGGCACACCCTTGCCTGGGGGGCTTCTTTGGTATTGGTAGTATTTGTTTTGACCTTAAATTTTACTGCAAAACTGGTAACCAAAAAATGGAAAGTCCAATTCTAACCACCGAAGAGTTTTCCGCCTATTTTGGTGAGCAGTGCGTATTGAAAAACATTAATCTATCTGTTGTGCAGAAAAAGACCACCGCCATTATGGGACCATCGGGTTGTGGAAAGACCACCCTCATCAGGTGTATTAACAGGATGCACGAGTTGGTACCTGATGCCAGGGTAAAGGGAAACATCTTTCTCTATGACAAGAATCTCTACAGCATGAATCCCATCATTGTGAGAAGGAAAATAGGGATGGTGTTCCAGAAACCTAATCCCTTTCCCACCATGAGCATCTATGATAACGTGATTGCAGGGTATAGTTTAAATGGGATAAAGATAGGCAAAGTCGAAAAGGATAGGATAGTTGAAGAATCTCTCAAAATGGCTGCCCTCTGGGATGAGGTAAAAGGTCATCTGCAGAGGAAGGGGACCTTTCTCTCTGGTGGTCAGCAGCAGAGACTCTGTATAGCTCGGGCACTCGCCATGAACCCTGAGATTCTCCTTTTGGATGAACCTACTTCTGCCCTAGACCCAAAAGCCACGGCTCACATAGAAGAACTCATTTCAGAATTGAAGAAAGTAGTCACCATCATTATCGTGACGCACAATATTGCCCAAGCAGCACGCATATCTGATTTTACTGCTTTTATCTATTTAGGGGAACTGATTGAGTACGGGACCACGGAAAAGATGTTCACCGTTCCCAAGGATAAGAGAACAGAAGAGTACCTCACAGGGAAGTTTGGTTAAGGGGTAAAAGATGATAGAAGAAAAAATAACAGAGCTTAAAAGAGAACTCATAGAGTTTGCCACTCTGGTTGAACACATGATTGAGAAGAGCATTAAAGGTTTACTCGACAGGAGACGAGAGTTGCTTGTAGAAGTACTAGAAAAGGACGAGCCTAGGGCAAACGATATGGAGATTGAGATTGATGAGCTCTGTACCACTTCTATTGCTCAATTTCAGCCTAAGGCAAAAGATTTGAGAACTATTCTTATGATTTCAAAGATAAGTAATGATTTGGAGAGAATGGGAGATCATGCGGTAAATATTGCAGAAAGTAGTATTTTTTTAATCGAAAGGGCGCTGGTAAAACCACTTATTGATATACCAAGAATGGGTGAACTCACCATGAAGATGCTAAAAGATAGCACCAATTCTTTTATCAATGAAGATGCTGCGCTGGCAAAGCAGGTGTGTGAGAGGGATGGTATGGTTGACGATCTAAAAGATCAGATTTTAAGGGAATTAATTACCTTCATGAGTTCAGATACCTCTACCATTGAACGTTCTCTTCACCTGCTGAGAATCTCTAATAACTTAGAACGGATAGCCGATTTATCCACAAACATATGTGAAGACGTAATATTTATAACGGAAGGAAAAGTGATAAAACACCATAAAAGTGATGTGGAAAGGGGAGATAAAGTGTAATTACAAGGGATTTGGGTATGCTAATAAAGAAACCCTCACCTGCTAAAGTGAACGGAACAATGGCATTGGTGAGGGTATTTTTTATTAAAGTATCACTACAAATATACCGAAAAATGCATAAAACCTCCTATCCCCAATTAATCATCAGCATGAGACTGAGCATTGGAAAGGGGGTTTTCTACCTGAATTGTGTCTCCCTCAATTAATGATACCTCAGCAAGAATCCCCTTTTGCTTTCTTAAATCTTCAATCTGCCTAAGTGGGCGCTCAAGTTGAGTGCGACGTGTTGACGTTAACACAGAAAATTCCTTTTGTGCCTCGTCAATCTTCTTTCCCATCTTATCAAGTGATTTAAGGAAATTAGCCCATTGTTTATTAAATGAGCCAAGTAGTGATAGTATTTGAGCAGCTGTTTTCTCCAAATTGAAGTTATCCACCGCCTGCCTGATTATAGCAAGTATGGCATAAAGCGTGATGGGTGAACAAAGTACTACCTTGCTCTTGAGAGCCTCATCCAGCACGGAACTATCACTTTCATTAATAAAGGCATAAACCTGCTCATTTGGTATGAACACTATCACATAGTCTACTGTGTTTTCTGCAGGGTTTATATAGTCTCTGGTTGTTACCTCCTTGATTCGTCCCCTCACATCCTTCAAGAACTGATTTTTGTATCTCTCCCTATCGCTTTCCCCACCTGCCTCAAGATAGTGTAGGTAATTATCCAGAGGGAATTTGACATCCATGTTTACTCTGAGGTCTTGAGGTAAAAGAAATGTGTAGTCAGGGCGTGTACCCACTGTTTCTAGGGCCTTCTGCTTCAGATAATTGATGCCCTCAACGAACCCCGCTAACCTCAACACATCCTCAGCCATCCTTTCCCCCCACTGTCCCCGGGCTTTTGTACTTGCCAGGGCTTCTCTCAACTGACTAGTCGTTTCTTGAAGTTTTCCAGTCTGTTCAGCGGTAGATTTCAACTGATTGGCAAGTTCACCAAACTTCTTTTCTCTATCCTTCTCAAAACTCGTCACAAGATCTTGAACTCTCTGTAAATCCCCTTTCATTGCCTCAAGTGTGTGATCAATCAGTTTCTTCTTCCCTTCAAGCTCCTTCTCTCCCACTTGTGTTTGCTTGGAGAGTGTTTCGTTTGCAATCTTCAGAAACTCCTCTGTATTTTTTGACAAGGCCTCTAGGGAAAGCGATCCGAAAGATTCTTTGATTCTATTAATAAGAGATTCTAAATCCTGAACCCTCTGCGATTCACTCTGTGAAATGAGCTCTTGGGCTATTACCTTAGCCTCTCGCCCGCGCACGTGATAGATGACTAAGACAATAACTGCTCCAAGAATTACACCGATGATGAAAACCGCTGGATACTCCATGTAAAACCTTCTCAATAAACTCTAGTGCATGGGATTGATAACCTACTGAAATTTTAGTTGAAATATCAGGAGATGTAAAGTAAGAAATGAGTTACCCCTTTACAGACTATGAACTTTTTGATAAAAATGAATATCTCACTACTTATGCTTACACTATTATGAAAATTTTAAACGGCTGAAATCAATGGACACTCTCCAAGTTACAGTTGATAAAAAGCACCTGATTACTATTGGGGAGCGACTCTACGCTGAGAGTATTGAGTTGATCCGGGAATTGGTCAACAACGCCTATGATGCTGATGCTACTATAGTTGAAATCAACGTCAAATCTGATCGCATTGAAGTGCAGGATAATGGCACTGGAATGGATCTTAAGGGATTACAGCAATACTTTACTATCGGTTCCGACGAAAAAGTGACAGCACACATCAGCCCTCGCTTTCAAAGAGAGCGGATCGGCCAGTTTGGTATCGGAAAATTCGCAAGCCTCTCTGCCTGTAACACCTTTGAAATTTTCACCAAAAAGGGAGATTTTGCAGCCAGGGTGATCTTTGATAAAGAATACTGGCAGAACTCTGGTGATGTCTGGTCTCTCCCCTTCGAACAAATCCCTATTCACCCACATATGGAAGATGGCACCTCGGTAATTTTGCGCAATCTCACGAAATCGTTCAACTTGAGAGATCTGGAAGAGCGGATCAAGGAGAGTGTGCCCCTCAAGGCCCCCCATTTTAAAGTCCTCCTTAACAAACGTCCGATCCTCCCTAAGAGCTTTACCGGACACAGGATCCCCATTTTGGAAGGATGTTCTTTTGGAACTATCAGCGGAGAGATTGTAATTCTTCCCCAGTCAGCTGCCAACATGGAAGAGGTTGGTATCGAGATAAAGGTAAAACAGGTCACCATTACTCGTGAGCTCTTCGGAATGGAATACTGGGGAAAGGATATGGCTCGAGTGAGGGGAGAGATTCATGCCAATTTCCTTCCAGTTACCAGCGACCGTTCCAGTTTTATTCGTGACTCAGAAGAATATAAGGAATTCCAGGCCCAAATGGAAAAGATTATGGAGGAAGTAGCAAAGATTCTGGGAAGGCTCACTACCAAGCAAGAAAGCAGGAGAGCTCACAGAGCTATTAAAGAGGCAATGGAGAAAGTCTGTCGGTCCCTTAGGCAAAATCCCGATCTTTCACCTTTCGGTGGCCTTCCAGTAGCTGAAGGAGAAGGTATCGGTGGAGCAGGCGAACTTCCTGAAGAAAAGGAAGAACGGTTTGAAACCATTGCCCCTGACGAGAAACAGCAACGCAGGCGTGAGCGAAAGGCCAGACAGAAACGACCAACCATTAAACGTGCTACTCCCCATGCAATTGTCAAGAGGATGAAATTCGGTGATTTTGGTGTCTCGGTCTGCCTTGATCACTTTGGAAAAGAGGGATCGGAGAGTTTTGCAGAAGGTACAGTGATTTATATTAACCGCGACCACCCCCTCTTCCAGAGGGAAATGAGAAAACCCGCCAACTTTACTATGCATTTAGCTCGTCTTCTCACCCAAGAAATCTCTTTAATGAAAGATCCCCGTAATCCTCGACACGCCTTTGAGCGACAGAGCCGCCTCCTTAAGGATGCATTTGTGGATAAATAGCGATTATAGTAAAGCTGACAGTATATCCTATCTTATACGTACTTTTATAATAATATTTTCCAAAATAGTTTAGTGATTATCCGAAACTAAAAAAGAGACTTGTTTATACATTGGTTTCTATCTACTCACAAAATTAGAATTTTAAAGTCCAGATTTGACCTGAAAGCTATAGTAATAGAACTATGACAGATATTACAATTTAACATTTCTGAATGTATATTATACTAAATCTCAATCGAAAGCAGCCTTGACATTCGGCAAGCAATGTCATTTTTGTACTTATCATAGATATCACCATATAGTGTGTTCCTAGTTCCACTATGAATTAAAATTGTGTGATGAGGGACAGGTGTGCCAGCTCTTTTCCAATTGCCCTGGTTAACATCATGTCGCCAATCGAGTCCCTCTCCTGGAACGTGTTGCGGATTGCTTCTTTCCTGGCATTCAATTCCTTCATGTACTCCGGAGGGCTCGGATCCTCTTTTTTCCAGAGGTCTATGTAAACTTTGAGGTAATCCAGAGTCAGATTGAGAAGTCTTTCCTGATTTTCTTTGGTTGCTTCAGCCTCTGTAGTGATGAGATAAGGTGAGTTGATTGTCCGAAACCAGTTCTCGCTCCTCACCTTAGAGGGTGGAAAGTACTCAAGCCCTTCGGCGTATATTTCTTCAAGGGGGGTAAGGTACTTCTCCAGATAGGGGAGATCGCGAATGCAGTCAGCAAGTGGGTAGAGGTCAATGATGAAAAAGCTCCCTTTGGCGCTTTCAGCCCAGTAACTTGAATAGATAGGCAGTGCATAGTTATCATCAGGCCAGATCATAAGTGCATAGGACATGAGCTTGTCCCGGAAACACCCAACACCAAACGCTATCTTCTCCAGTTTCGGTGCTTTGTAGAGGTACTTAAACCCTGTGTACCCTTCGCCCTTTTGATCCCAGAGAGGTTTGATGTCATAACCTCGATACTTGTCCATGACTGTCCCGCCAAATTCCTTTAACAACTCCTGAACTTTTTCACTGTAGGGTGGAAATAAATACTCCTCACTCATGCTTCCTCCTCATTTAAAAAGACTTAGGGTCAACTCTTGACGGATTGTTGCCCAAACAAAAATTCCTTTGATCTGTCTTTAAAACGTTTAAAAAACATTTTTAGACAAGCGAAAAGGAATGTGGGCAACAATCCATTGAATGTGGACAAAATCTTCTCAGCAAAAAGTGGAGATTTGCCCTTATTATTATAGATTTGTTGTCCAATGTCAAGGACTGATCCTGCTTCTCTACCTAAAAGTGGTGCAGCAAATGTCCATACCAATTTAGAATCAATCAAATAAGCATTTTTAACATCTTGGGACTCGATTTACTGCCGAAGAATTTGAACTACTCCCTTCTCAACAATTGAAAGGCCGAAATTCTTTACATTACTAAATCACAGTGCGCCACGATGCTGCACGAGAGATGGGGGAGGGTCCCCTCGGAAGTGGCTTGCAGGAGCGGGTTCCAAACCACCTTAAGCTGCTGTGGTAAAGGAGCCATGGTGGTGAACGTTAAGGAAAAGAGTCATGACAAAGGATCATGTGAGGTAAGATTCAGGGAGACGAGCGAAAGCGATCCACTTACGAGGTATCGAAAGGTAAAAGAACCTTTTAAAGTAAGGGACGAGGGTTCAAAATTCATGGAGTAAAAATGACAAAATGGTAAAACCCCCCGATGCTGTGAGTTGCATCGGGGGACTAACCAAATTATTTATTAAAAAGGAAGCCCTTACTTAGGTGGAATAATTGTATCTTTGCAAACCTTGGCAACCCTGAATTTTACAACAGTTTTGGCCTTTATCTTTATCTCTTCACCAGTTGCAGGATTTCTTCCTATGCGTGCCTTCCTTTTTACTAAAACCAGTTTGCCTAACCCTGGAAGAGTAAAAGCTCCATTCTTTTTTGTTTCCTTGTAGGCAATATCATTAAGAGCATCAAGAAAATTATTAACATCCTTTTTTGTCATATCCAGTTTCTCTGAAAGATTTGTAACAAGCTGCCCTTTAGTCATAGGTTTTTCGGCCATGAACTTTCCCTCCTTGAGTTAGTGGTTTTTGTATTATAGAGATGCGTTGGTTCAGAATAGTATAGCGAAATAGAAAATATTTTCAAGTAAAATCTGCAGGAGCCTTGGTTGTAGTGGAGGAAATAGAGAAAACTTACGAAGAAGAATCTGTACTCATTTGCAGTCATAGCTCTGTAAATCTTATGATACTCTGTGAGATTCTAGGCTTAGAGATCAACCATTTTCGTCATTTACGTCATAGCGCAGGGGGATTAAACATCAAGGATAAAGATTCGAGGTTTTTACTCCTCTGGTATGCATCAATGATGCCTGTTATCTCATGGGGATTGGGTTATCTTCATAGAATTTTATAATACGTATGTCACAATAAAATCTTTCTGAATGGGACTGTGAACTGACAAGAAGTGTAAACTTTTTTGCTCTTCATAGGCCACCTCAATATATTGTGGCCAATTCCCTAAAAAGACCACTTGAATTCTCAATTCTTGACTGTATCATTTCAAAAGAAAGCGGATGAGTTTAAACCAAGCACTGCCCCTACTCAACTAATAATATAAAATACTTCTCTACCTTATATTATCATCACCACCTATGGCAGCTCTCTCATCCAGACTTTAAAAACACTAACCAGTAAAGATTAAAAATATTTAAGTATTTTAAATAATTACCGATAACTTGATAATTACAGATATGAGTATTATGAAGCCAATAATAAGCTGCGAAAAAGATATGGGGAAGCAACAGGCGTCCTTGTCTCTTGGGTGTAAAGGTAGGTGTGTAATAAATGCAAAAGAAGTAACTATAGTTTCATCTTTCGCATCATCTGAAATTCTATTCGTGAGGACCATAAAATGAGAGATGAAGATAAGACTAAAGAACAACTTATAAATGAGCTTTTGCAATTGCGTCAACGAAATGCTGGGTTGGAAGTGTTGGAAACCAAGCGTAAGAAGGCAGAAGAAAAGCTGAAGATAACAAGAGACTTTTTAGACAATATAATAGAAAGTTCATTGGATGGTATCGCTGTCTCTGATAATTTAGGATACGTTACCAGAGCTAATAAATCTTTTTTGAAAATAATTGATTTTGAGGAGGAAGAGATAGCAGGAAAGCATATGATGGAACTCTCACTGACAGAAGGGGGAACCTATAAGTCTACCACAGGAGAATTGGTAGAAATAAATGAGGAGTTTTTTAATAGTTCATGGAAAATGACAGAAAAACTATTTGAAGAAGGGAAAATAACCAACTGGGAGAGCTACTACCTTCGTAAAGATAGGAAAATAGTTCCTGTTGAGATGAATATAGCTTATTTATATGACGATGATGGAAATATAACTGGGTCAGTTGGTATAAACAGGGACATCACGGAGAGGAAAAAGGCAGAAAAGGAGGTTAAAGAAGCCAGATATTTTCTAGAAAACGTCTTCAAAACCTCAGCAGATGGAATTCTAGTTGCAGATAATGAAGGTAATATAACTATGGTTAATGAAGCTGTGGAAAAGATGCTAGGTTATCCAAAAGGATGGCTTATAGGGAAAGGAACTTACATATTAAGTCCTAAAAGGAAGGAATATGCAGAAAATGGAATGATTTATTTGACAAAGTTATTTGAAGAAGAAGTTATTATTGGATTTGAGTTTACCTGGATGAAGAGTGATGGAAGTTCAATTGACGTTGAAGTAAATGGAGCACTCTTAAAGGATAATAAAGGTAACCTTACAGGTTCCGTAACGAGCATTAGAGATATCACTGAAAGAAGAAAGGCAGAAAGAGAGATCAAAAAAGCCAGAGATTTTTTAGAGAGTGTTATAGAAAACAGCAAAGATGGGATACTCGTTGTTGATGAGAAAGGTTATATTTTATCTTGTAACAGTTCTATGGTAAAGATGTCTGGATTTAGTAAGAAAGATATGCTCGGAAAACATGCTTCTATACTAACAATTAACGATACGGAAATGAGAAAAAGGATCCTTGAGGATCAAGCTGAACTATTCGAAAAAGGTTTTGCTACCTATGAAGCAGTGTTTAAATCTAATGGGGGAAATTACATTGATGTAGAGTGCACTTCCTCAATGATTAAGAATGAGAAAGGAGATTATAGTGCTGGAGTATCTATTATAAGAGACATTTCTGATAGGAAGAGAGCAGAAAAGGAGATCAAGAAAACCAAAGAATTTTTAGAGAATGTTATTGAAAGTAGCAGGGATGGAATAGTCATTACTGATAAGAAGGGTAATATTCTCTCTTTCAATACTGCTATGGAAAAGATGTGTAGATTTAATAAGAATGAGTTGATTGGCAAACATATTTCTATCTTTGCAACTGAAGATAAAAGTGCGAGAGAAAAGGTAGTGGAAAAGATGGAAGAGTTATTTGAGAAAGGATTTGCTACCTACGAGACGATGCACAAAACTAAAGAGGGTAATGATATTAATGTAGAGTGTAACTCCTCAATGATTAAAGACGAAAAGGGTAATTACATCGCAGGAGTCGATATTATACGGGACATTACTGAGAGAAAGAAGATGGAACAACAGCTTCTCCAATCTGAAAAGCTAAAATCCTTAGGGGAACTCGCAGGGGGAGTATCTCATGATTTTAATAACATCCTTGCTGCTATCCTGGGGAGAGTACAGCTATTGAGGATGAATATTGAACCTCCACCAGATAAACAGGAAAGAAGGAAATTGATGTATGATTTAAAGAAAGGGCTTGAAGTAATTGAGAAAGCAGCCAAAGATGGTGCAGAAACCGTGAGGAGGATTCAAGAATTCTCAAGGAGGAGAACGGATGATAAAGATTTTACACAAGTGGATATTAATGAGTTGATAGAAAATGCTCTGGAATTTACCAAAATGAGATGGAAGGATGATGCTGAATCAAAAGGAATAAAAATTATCGTTCAAAAAGACTTTTCTTCTCTTCCTCCCACTACAGGAAGTGGGGCAGAGTTAAGAGAAGTATTTACAAATCTTATTAACAATGCCCTCGATGCCATGCCTCAAGGTGGTCACATTAAAATTAAGAGCTTTAAGGAAAATAATTCTATTTGTGTTAAAGTAAAAGACACAGGTGCTGGCATTCCTAAAACTTTACATGCTAAAATCTTTGACCCCTTTTTCACCACTAAAGGTGTTCAATCTTCTGGATTGGGCTTAAGTGTTTCCTATGGCATTATCAATCGTCATCGAGGAACTATTACAGTGGATAGCATTGAAGGTGAGGGAACTACCTTTACTATAAAGCTTCCTATATCAGTGAGAGCAATTAAAGGAGAGAAGGTGGAATGTAAGCACGTAGATCAGAGAAAAGCTAGAATCTTGGTCATAGAGGATGAAGAGGGGGTGCGCAATGTACTCAAAGATATTTTAACTGATGCTGGTCATGAGGTTGAAATTGCGGGTGATGGTCTTCAGGGGATTGAGATATTTGAGAAGGAGGATTTTGATCTCGTTTTTACTGATCTGGGGATGCCTGTAATGTCAGGCTGGCAGGTAACAGAGAAGATTAAGAGTATCAATGTTAAAGTACCTGTGGCTCTTATTACAGGATGGAATATAGAACTGAAGGAATTAGAGATGAGAGGAAGTGGGGTAGATCTTATTATCCATAAGCCCTTCGAGGTAAACCAAGTCCTAAAGTTAGTTCAGGAGGGAATGGAGTTGAGAGATAGGTTTAAAGCAGCTTGAGAGAGTAAAAAAGATATAACACAACAGACCACATTTACATACCACATACCTATATGTTGTGGCTTCGGCTTGTACACTAAATAGTTAATGGAGCTGCTATTAGTAGTGAGTCAAGACAACGATTAATCCACTCAACATTAGCAAAGAGACTGTCGAAAAAGTTCAATTTTGCCATTTTTGTGAATATTGCACATAGTAAAATCAAATAGTTACAAAGGACACACTCAGTGTTTTAAGGTTTTTCGACAGTATCAAATCAAACATACACTCCGATAGATTCTGTCAGATTAATCCTGACTATTACAATTAATTGAAAACTAACTGCCCTTTTTCTCCCTCAAGGCTGCTTGGGCTGCGGCGAGTCTTGCAACTGGTATTCTAAAAGGGGAACAGCTCACATAGTCCATCCCAATTTCATGGCAAAACTCAACTGAACTCGGTTCTCCTCCATGTTCTCCGCAAATTCCAATCTTGAGATTCTTCCTG
>Ga0209427_10008097_pt1 | contig 11845 bp, 11 predicted proteins | sample DeeMarSWOR136_30_FD_187465 | JGI IMG/M metagenome (GOLD analysis project Ga0209427, IMG submission 187465) | Marine sediment microbial communities from White Oak River estuary, North Carolina - WOR-1-36_30 (SPAdes) (version 2) | ecosystem: Environmental > Aquatic > Marine > Intertidal zone >... | reverse complement strand
AACTTTTTTAGAACATTTAAAAATAATTATATCGTGAAAAAAATTACATTAAATTTTAAGTCTGAAAAGTTTATATATCCCATTATGCATACGCTGCTCTAAAAGGAGGAGAGATGTGGAATGAATATTACAAATCCATATGAATTAGTTAAAAAAGAAGTTTATGACAAAAATGGATATGCTATTGGGATAATAGATAAAGTTTGGAATAGTTGGAACCAAGTTTACCCCGGATATTTCTTTGGTATAAGACCTAATCAAAATGCAAGGAATACGTGTTTTAGAGGGACATACCGGCTTATACCAATCTATTGTGATTATATAAGTGAAGTAAGCGAGTATGTAACCTTATATAAAACAATGGATGAACTATACCGTTATTGGAATAAAACAGTCCGATGTGGTTATACAACCTGTCCAACAGATGAGTTACTTGACAAGCCAGTTTATGATAAAAATTATTCTCGAGTAGGGACTTTCTTAGCTTTAACAGAAAGTGATGCACCATCAAGGAACTACGGAGTTCTTATAGATCCATATTTATGCGATACCTGGAAAGTACCACAAAATACTTTAATGCCAATTCCTACCAATTATATAACTGATGTTAAAGACACCATATATTTAGACAAAACTTTAGATGAACTAAAAGAATATTGGAGACAACACTTCAATTTCAAATGAAGAAAAAATTTTCTATAAGACGAGGAGATAAATAATCTCCTAATATTTTTCTTCTGACAATGGTATAAATTTAAACTTTGATGTGTTTTTTCTTTTTCCAATTATCATAATTTTGTGTAATTTGTAGAGATGAGATTGGCAAAATAAGATAGATAGATTTATCAGGGTATCTATACACAAGTACTATTCAATCTAGTAAATCAAAACTTAGAATATTCCCTAAGTCCAATAAAGGATAACAAAATTTCTATTGAAAAAATTTAGCTCCAATTCCATAATCCAAATCTGAATTTTCATCCGAGTGGCTATAATAATTAGTCGTTATGATATATTGAAAAATATATATGGACATTAATAAAACGAGACATTCAAGAATTATCATAGAAGAATACCTGATAAAACATTTTGGATTTTTTCAGCAAAAGATTATAAAAAAAAAAGAGAGAAAAAAAGAATTATAGATGTTGGTATTGTTTCCAATATTCTTTTAAATTATCTAATGTTTTATCAAGAGTAATTGTATCGGATACTTGATATATATATTGGGTTGGTATTGGCATTAACGTATTATAAGGTAAGTTCCATGTTTGTGCTAAATAAGGATCTAGGAAACATCCGTAATTCTGGGGTGTACCTCCTGATTCTACCCAGGTAAAAAGTGTTCCAACTCTTGAATGATTTTTGTCGAAAACAGGTCTCTCAATCAATTGGTCTGTTGGTTGATTTGTTGGACCGCAAAGCACTGTTTTATTCCAATAACGGGAAAGCTGCTCCATTGTTACATTTAGTGTAACACCTTCTCCAGTTTCTCGAATATAATCGCTATAGATTGGTATTAATTTATATGTTCCTCGGAAAAAAGTACATCTTGAATTTTCGTTTGGTTTTATACCAAAGAAATATCCTGGATGGTCTTTATTCCAACTATTCCACGTTTTATCAATCCAACCAATTGTAGTTCCGTTTGTATCATATACTTCTTTTCCAACTAATTCATGTGGGTTATCAACTTTCATCTCTCATCTCACTCCTTAGATAGGTTCGCATATAAATAGAACCAATATAAACTTTTTGGTATAATATATCTGACAGGAATCGCGTGATTAAAAAAAATCCCCTTTTTGAAATCTTAAATTTATCATTCATACCACCTCATTAATATACCAACTCTACCATCGAAAATCAACCAAATAGAAGCACTAATTCACAAGTACCTTCTAGTTTATTTATTAGGTTAAAATTATTAATTATAGGGAAAAAGAAAAAATATATCAATAAAAAAGATTGATAATAAGGGAGATATTCCATTACCATATAGGTGATGTATGCAAATATATTGTGGGAATATCTCCCGTTATTTACCTCCCCTTTTATTTAAATCCATATAATATTTATATACTTTGTATTATATAATATTTTCTAAAAATAAACTTTTAATTATTATATTCTGCATAAAGGTTTAAATATCCCCTATTATTTAACATATTTTTTAGGAGGAGAGATGTAAAATGAAAGTTGACAATCCCAAAGCATTATTTAGTAAAGATGTGCATGACATGTATGGGAAGGTTATAGGTAAAATAGATAAAATATGGAAGAGTTGGAATGAGGATTATCCTGGATACTTTTTTGGTGTTAAGACAAAAGAAAATACGCGAGATAATTATTTTAGAGGAACAAACAAGCTAATACCAATCTATAGCGACTACATTCGTGAAATAGTGAGCAATCATGTAACTCTTAACAAAACAATAGATGATCTAGGACATCTTTGGAATAAAATAGTAAAATGTGGCCATTCAATCTATCCATTAGATCAGCTTTTTGAGATGTCAGTTTATGATAAGAATCAGTCAAGGATTGGGACATTCTGCAGTTTTGTGGAAATTGATGGAATGATGACACATTTTGGTCTCTTGTTAGACCCATATTTATATGAATCCTGGAAAGTTCCATATAATACGACACTACCAATTGAAACAAGTTATATAACTTATGTAAAAGATACGATCAACTTAGATAAAACATTGGACGAATTGAAGATTTATTGGCATAATAAACACCATATGCTCTAAAAAGTAATAATCAATTTAATCCAATGTTTTTTTAAGGAGTAAAAAAAAGTGATTATGCAATTTATGAAGCTATTTTTCCTACATCATGGCTTTTACAGGTAGGGCAAACAGAAACTGTGATATCCGAATTAACGAATAATTTCATTGGAAAATTAAAAATAGAATTACAGTTTTTACAGTGATACAAGGCCATTTGATTTTCCTTCTTTTACTTCATTTAATATTTTTGTATATAATATATAATATTATTTTTATTTAAATACTTTTGGTAATCCTTTATTAGGAGAAAATGTTGGATTTTCTATTTGGGAGTATTAGCTAATTGTTTTAAAAAAATGATAATAACTAGGACTATGATTCAGATTTCAAAGCTTATATTGGTGCTGTGGTAGATTACCAAAGTAAACAAGTCACTTTCATTTACCTAAAAAAACATTTTTCAAATGAAAAGAATTTGAGGAGAAAAAGATAGTAGGCTTAATAGAGTGCAAGCACCACAACAGAAGAAATAAATTAAGATTAATTAGGAAAAATGTATCAATCTAATTTTTTGAAGTTCAGTTCTAGTTCACTAAAATCTTTTTTCTTTTTTTTATTATGTTGAGATGATATCAACAAAAAAATAATTTGTATTTAACTGGGTTGGATTGTTAGTGGAAATATTCAAATTTATGAGTATCTAGATCACTCATATAAGTATAAGATTTAATTATATCAGGGAATTTTTCTGTTAGCTCTTCCATTATTTTAAAAAATTCTTCAATATTTCTTACATTAAACACCAGTTCAATATCAACATATCCAATAGTCTTATAGATTGCTACTAAATTTGGATTTTTCTCAATAAAATTAATTATATCATTTAATTTTTTATGTTTTTTAAGTAAGAGATTAGCTTTATATTGTTTATATTCAAATCTTGCAAAATCTAATTCAATAGTAAAGCCCTTAATTATATCATTTTCAATTAATTTTTTAATCCGAGAACTAACCACACTTGCAGATGAATTTAACTTTGAAGCAATATCAATTGATTTTAAACGAGCATTAATAGATAGTAGCTTTAATATTTCTAAATCTAAATTATCGATATTTATAATATCGCTATTTCCAAATAATGTATATTTTAATCTTTTATCAACCCAATTCTTATCTTCCTCAAGTAAAAATGAATATTTGTATCTTTTTTCTTGGAAATAAATTGAAAATTCATAATTTGAGAAATATTCTCTATATTCATTAAGAACTAATTCCCATGATTTGTAAAACTCTTGAATATTTTTTACAGCCATAATAAGAATAAATTCATATTCTCCTTTACATGAGCACACATGTCTACAATATTTGAAGTTCATGAAATATTCAATAATTTTCTTTTTTATAGCTGGATTTGGGTATTGATAATTTAAATAGAATCTAATGTGAGTGTAACCTAATTTATATTCATCAATATGTGTTATGAATTTTTTTAATATCTTTTTTTCTTGAAGCTTTTTTACTCTGGATACGACAGCGTCTTTTGATAGTCCAACTTTGCGTCCAATCAATCGATAAGATTGCCTTGAATCAAGATTAAGATGATAGATTATTTTTCTATCCTTTAAATCCAGTTTTACCATAAGTACCAGACGAAACAGCATCTTTTTAAGTATATTTCATAGTTTTGTCTGGTTTTTTGAAGAGCCATTTCATATTCATTTTTTTTCTTATTGATAAATAGTGATGTAAAAATGGAAAAAATAAAGGAGGTATAAGGAAAATGTTTCTTGAGCTATTATTCAGCCTTCCACCTGGAGAAGGTGGACCTGGTTGGGTGTTATAAATAACTTTTTAGATGAGTATAAATAACTTTGGATGCTGCTAATAAAAGTAGCAACATTCTTTTTTTTAAAATAAATCTTTTTTTTACTTTTTAATAATTTGCCAGATAATATTAAAAATGGTAATTTAGAAAAATATTTTTTAATTTCTGTCAATAGTTTTATTAATTATTAAACACATGTGAAATAAATTTAAAAAATACGTGTGGGGGAAAGATATGAATATACCTATTGAATTTTACAAAGCTTTTGTAATATTAATATTAATTTTGTTAATTGGAGCAGGCTTTAATCCAGTTTTCGGTAGGAATTTTGAAAAGGAAGAAGATGTTTCTTCTTTGACTTTTTATACTATTAATAAATCTGGTACTTCTAAATGTAAGGTTGAGTTGTCTTCTGATATTGCTGAGGAAATTTATCATATGTTTGAGAATCTAAAAAATAGGATAACTTGTGATCCTTTTAGTGATGAGACAAATAAATTAAAAAATGATTTTGTTGATTTATTAGATATTTATGGTCTTATACCTAATGATTGTTCAAAAGATAAAGTAGTTTCTGTTTTAAATCCCAAATGGTTAAATTTGTTTAATTATAATAGTCCTTTTATAAAATATAATGTTTTTTCTTCATTTGGTTCAAGATTAAAAAATAGTTTTAATTCTGCCTCTTTTTCTCATTTTGGTTCTGCTGTTTTTTGTAGTGTTGCTGGTGGTGGTAGTGGTTTGCTGTTTCCTCCTATTATGCTTCCTAGACCGCGTTTTGTTAATTTTTGGGCAGCATACGCAGGTGGTTTGACAACTGCTGCGAATCTACTCACGGGTAATGGTTTTGCTGCTGGTGGTGCTCAGTTTGGTGTGACTTTGGGTTTTATGGGTTTTGGTCTTTCTTTTGCGATTCCTGGTCAGCCTGCTTATTTTGCTTTTGGTGGTTATGCTTTATTTGCTATGGTTGGTGCTGATGAAGTTGAAACATATCCATTGAACAGAGCACCGGTTATATCTGAGGAAATCCCAAGCAATGGTCAGACGATTGTTCCTGTGTCTCTTTCTGAGTTGAGTTTCAAAATTAGTGATCCCGATGGTGATCGTATGAATTATACTGTTACTACTGATCCTGATATTGGTTCTGATAGTGGTTATAATAAGAAGGATGGTAGGTATTCTGTTCCTGTTAGTGGTCTTGATAGTTTTACTGAGTATTCTTGGAAGGTTGTTGTTGGTGATGGTGAGGATATTACAGAAAAAACTTTTACTTTTAAAACTCAGGAGTGTAGTCCTTCTGTTTATAATCCTATACCTGTTAATGGTGCAAAAAATATTCATGTAGATTTAACTGAGTTATCCTTTGATTTAAAAGATTATCAGGGTGACCTTATGGATTTTACAGTTGAAACCTCTCCAAATATTGGTGCTGGTAGTCAAAATGGTGTTGGTAATGGAACATATTCAGTTGATGTTTCTGGTTTGGATTATACTATTGATTATACTTGGTTTGTAAATGTTACTGATGGTGTTTATTGGACAAGAAAGGTTTTTAATTTTGTGACTGAGCCGAAAATGGTTTTTGATCCTTTTAATGAAGGTTGGCAGTATCGCAAGATGATTACTGTTAATCATTCGATGGTTGCTGATGATCTTTCAGATTTTCCTGTTTTGATTAATATAATCGATTCTGATTTGAAAAATAAAGCTCAAAATGATGGTGATGATATTTTGTTTGTGGATAATGTGGGTGTAGCAAATAGGTTATTTCATGAGATTGAAAATTGGGATGATTCTTCTGGGGAGTTAATTTGTTGGATAAATTTAACAAGTATTTCATCATCTTCTGATACTTCTATTTATATGTATTATGGTAATCCTTCTTGTGCTGGTCAGGAAAATCCTGGAGGAACTTGGAATAGTGATTATGAAGTTGTTTATCATTTTAATGAAAAATCTGGTAATGCTTTAGACTCTACTTTTAATTACAACGATGGCATAGTTACTGGTGTAACATATGGATCTAATGGAATCATTGGAGATTGCTATAGTTTTAATGGTAATGGTAGAGTAGTAACAGATGATTTTTGGTCTCCAACAGCATATTATTCAATGTTAATTTGGTATAAACCGGATTCACTTAGCGGAGATGACACTATTACTCAATTTCAGACACATACAACAAGTAATACAATTACAAAAGGATGGGTTATAAGACAAAAAGTTGATGAGGCAACTTACACTATTAGAGATGATTCACGTAATCTTATAACCTATCATGAATCAAACGCCTTTACTTCAACATCTGAATGGAAAGATTTGGGGCTTGTTAGAGATGATATAACTATGAAATCTTTTTTAGATAGTATAAAAGTTGACGAATCATCTAATGAAAATATAGGAACAACATCTCCAGATAGACTTACCATAGGATGTTATTGGCATGATAATGAGAATAAATATGGGGATTATATAAAAGGAGATATCGATGAATTCCGTATTTCAAGGGTTTCCCTCTCAAATGAATGGATGAAAACAACTTACAATACTATGAAGTTTGCTTTTAATGGTGGTTTTTTTACAATTGGACCTGAAGAATCAAATCCTTAAAACAAATAAAATTATCTTTTTTTATTTTAAAATATCTGTCACGCAAATTTCAACTAATTCATCAATAGACTTTGTCGCATCTAATTTTTTAAATCTCTTTCCAATCGCAAGTTTTACATAATTATTATTTACTTTTTCAAGAAATGCTTCTTTTTCAAATGGAATCAAACTTTCCCTATTTGTAATACGAGCAATTGCATCCTTTGGATTTATTAAAAATAAGTATGTTCTATCAGGAACTATAATGCGATCTTGTGAAAGTTCTTTTAACCACTTTATTGGATTTTTAACTTCTTCTTCCATTTGAGCTGCTTGATAAGCATAGGTAGACTCTGCATACCTGTCACATAAAACAATTTTACCTTCAACTAACCACTTAATAATCTTTTTACAGTGTTCAAAACGGTCTGCAATAAATGCAAAAGCAGTAATATAAGGATCGGTCTTTGTTTCAATACATTTCTGAACATATTTTCCTAAAAAGGTATTTGTTGGTTCAAATGTATAAACAACGTCATAGCCTTCTGATTTTAATTTTTTAAAGACAAGTTTTGAGATAGTTGACTTTCCCGAACCATCGATTCCTTCAAAGGTTACAAAACTTTTCATTTTTTTTCTTTCTCCTCTCTCCATTTTGCTTTGTAATAACTTAAAGGATGTCTTTTCTTTTTACATAAATCATCTATTTTATCGGTTGGACATATTCCATAGGTTCGCATTTTTTCACAACCAGGTGGAGTATATGACGTTGATGAGGTTGTACCTGTAATATGTTCGATTTGATATCTTGTCTTCTCTTCTTCATAATCTGGAGCGGTACTGAATATTTTAAGTATGTCATTAACACTCAATTTAAGAGAATTTAAAAAAGAAACTAATGCAAATCTACCCATATGAGGTACATTTTCACCTGATTGTATTGCAGCAATTATATCTTTCATACATGGTGGTAGCTTTTTCATATCTAATTTTCCAACTGGTGCTGCATCTATTTTTTTACGATGTATCATAACTGTATTTTGAATCCTTTGAATATCAGATGAAAAAGTGTTGTAAATTTTTTTATTGCAACTTTTGCTATCAAGTTCATTATTAATTCTATTTCTTAGTGCTTCTTGGAGTATTCTTGCAAGATCCCTTCGTGTTATTTTAATATAACCATCAATCATTTCACGATTTATCATTTTCCATTCTTTATATCTAGTGGGAGCATTTTGAAGATAATCAACAAAAAAAACTCTGATTTTGTTTGTATTTTCAGAATATTTAATTTTCAAATTGAATTCTTTTGAAATGTTTATTAAAAAAGAATTAGATTCATTTAAAAGATTTTTAAATGCATGAATTGCTTCACCTAGTGCATATCTTCTTTTAAAGTAAATATCATCAATACATACAGCAATCATTCTTGCTATAGGATAAGATAATAACTCCATTATGCAGTCTGATTCAGTTGCTAAACTCCTATTCCCAACATCTCTATTACTAAATGCATTATCAAGTCTTTCAACACCAATTGAACGTGCACGGTCATATAGTGGATCATCAAGCAACTCGTTTACAGATAGATTATTTTCTTTTACATATCTTTTAGATTCATCCAAGAAAGGGTATTTAGATAGTGTAGTTAATTCATACATTTTTACGCTGATATACCGAACAAAAAATAGTTAATTAAATTTCCCCTCCTATAGGTACAGATAATATGTCAAATTGTCATTTTTACACCATAAGTATATAAACCTAAAATTAAGAAATATTATTGGGAATGGTATTAATTGGTGGTAAAAATGAAAAAATATGGAGGGATAAATAAATCAAAGCTTAGGGATGACACTCCAATTTCTCCTGAGGAGGAACTTAAATTTATTTTATGGAAATCAGAATTAAATAAAGAGTTAACGGCCTTTTGGAAGTCGATATCAAAATAAAATAGTATTTAATGAAATTTTATTGCAAAAAAAATAATATAGAGATTTTTAAATCTCTAAATTTTAAGTAGTAGAATTGTATTATGCCCTATAGTTTTGTAGGGCTCGTAGCTTAGTCTGGCGGAGCGTCTGGCTCATAACCAGATGGTCGCAGGTTCAAATCCTGCCGGGCCCATACATTCTTCTCGAAGGATTTCCAGGTAAAACAGGGGTATTTTAACGATATTTTGATTTTAGCCTTTTTTCATAATGTATTTAAACCAATCATAAGGAGCAATTCTCATGTACTGTTTAGCGTCTTTAACATAAGTCATAGTTGTCTCAATCTTCGTATGTCCAAGCCAGTCTCTAACATCATAGATATCAAATCTTTTTGTCTCAAGTTTTGTATTGATTAGTTTTGCTATTGCGCACCAATGCCTTGAAACATATGGTTGATATTCTGGAAAAACAGATCTAACTTTTCTTGACAAAAGCATTCTAAATCTTTGAATCTGTAAAGGATACCCATCAGGTTGCAGATAAAGTGCATTTCCACTATGTTGATTTTCAACCTTAGGTCTCCATACATTAATCCAATTCTTGAAGCTTTTTCGTGTTTTTCCACTCATGAGTGATTTATTTGGCACAATTACCCTTGTTGAATCATATTTTTTAGGTTCTTTTATTATCATTACTCCTTCATCTAACTTTACATCATCAACTGTCATTATGCAAGTTTCTGAAGGATTTCTCCATCCTATTGTAAAACAATGTAACAAAGAATATTGAATTAGAGCATTTACATATTCATCGTTTGAATATTTATTATGTATCATTTTATGAACTAATTCAGGCATCGGAATGATTCTTGCTTTTGTTTTAGGACATGAGGGTGGTCTATAACTCCAATCTATTTGTGGAATTCCGTATGCCTTAAGAAACATCTTCATAGTTTTCCATTCATGTGAAAGAGCTGATTGTCCAGCTTGTTCGATTTGTTCTCTATAATCCATGTGTCTTATGAAGTTTTCATAGTTTGGAGTCCTAAAATCAACAGGCATTGGATGATTTTCCATGAATCTTGCGTATCTTAATCTTTTATCCACAGTACCTTTTGATAGTCTCTGTCTTAGGATCGCATGCATAGCTACATCATCAAATGTTGACCTTTTAGGATCTAATATAATCGGACAATTGAGTCTATTCAAACTACGTATATTTTCAAACACATCTACACCAATATTTGTCTTATTTTGTCTTACAAAATAATGTAATGTAATGCAAGTATTTATATTTTTCTGTCTTATTAAGTCTTACGTTGTAATTATGTCTAAAAGAGAAACACAATCCATAACAATACGCCTTCCAAAAGAGTTAGTTGACTGGATAGATCAACAAATTGATGATATAAATTATAGAAATAGAACTCATATAATAGAGAAGGCTTTAATTGAATTTAAATTGAAAAGAAAATAATTGTTTTAATAATGGTAACCTGTCTAACAACCTAAACAATAAAGGGCATAATACTGCTTTGTTCCTGGGCATAGTAACCTTCAACTCACCCCAAGAACCCCAAAGATTATCAGTATCCTTAGCACGAGCTTTGATTGTATATTTACCCCACTTCTCCCAAGAATGATTAACACCTACCTCTTCACCAGAACCAAAGGGACCAATCCATTTCTCGACAGACGTATCACCCCAAAAAATCAGATAATATACATCATTACCAAGTGGTGAGGTAGACTTGAATGTATATTCATACTCTGTTCCTTTTTTTCCTTTTAAAGGACCACTAATCTCTGTTTCATATGGTGCATCTGGATCTAGTTTTCCAAAGGCATGAACATAACCGTAAATTGCAGGTTGACCTTCTCTTACATACGCAGATGTAACATATACTGTTCCATCAGCACCGATAGCTGGAGCTCCATTAGTTGTTATTGTACTATATGGTTGTATCTCTGAAGTTAACCTTGTTCTCCACCTTAATGTCCCATCTGAGTTAACAGCATTTAGGTATCCAATTTTTTGACCAAATATATTTTCATCACAATTTGCAAAATAGATAGTACCATCTGCACTAATAGCTGATGGGCTTATTCTTTTATAATTTTCACCTAGAGGATACTTCCACAAAATATTACCATCAGATTGGTCTAATGCCATTATAAAATCGTGTCGTCCTGGAACAATTATATTGCGATTAGGTGCAATACATGGCATACCTTCACTATCAGGAATATCAGTCCTCCATTTCTCAGTACCATTAGGATAAAAAGCATATGTCCAGTCTGTCCTTGGTCCAAGATATATATGTCCATCATCACCTATGACAGGACCGTTATCAAAAACAGTTAACGTTTCTCTCCATTTGAGAGTCCCATTAGGGTTCAGACAATATACTCTACTGTTACGTGATGCAAAATATATATTGCCATTTTTATCTACTGCTGGTGCTGAAACCCACCCATCTATTTTGTATTCCCACATAATGGTTCCATCAGGATTTATTGCATATAGGTATCCATCTGCTGTTCCAACATATACTGTTCCATTAGAATCAATTACAGGATAACTTGTATAGACCTTCTCTCCTCCTACATCTAAAGTCCATTTAACTGAGCCATTATTTGGATACATTGCATAAAAATCTCGTGTGGTTCCTACGTAGATAGTTCCATCTGGACCTAATAGTAGTTCATGGGGATAAGGGGTTGGGAGTCTTTGTTCCCATTTCTCTGTACCATCTGAAT
>Ga0209427_10008096_pt1 | contig 11845 bp, 9 predicted proteins | sample DeeMarSWOR136_30_FD_187465 | JGI IMG/M metagenome (GOLD analysis project Ga0209427, IMG submission 187465) | Marine sediment microbial communities from White Oak River estuary, North Carolina - WOR-1-36_30 (SPAdes) (version 2) | ecosystem: Environmental > Aquatic > Marine > Intertidal zone >... | reverse complement strand
GGGAATATCGGATTAAGTCGGCGGAGAGGGTTAAGCGGGTAGTCATCGTGGGCGGCGGCCCCGCGGGCATGGAGGCAGCAAGGGTCGCAGCTATGAGAGGCCACGACGTATCCCTCTTTGAGAAGGAGGAGCAGCTGGGAGGTCAATTGATAGCAGCTTCGGCGCCTTATTTCAAGCAGCCGATCAAGGAGCAGGTGAGGTATCTCAAGAATCAGATCGAGAAGCTGGGGGTGAAGATAGAGCTTGGTAGGGAAGTTACTGCCGAGTTGGTCAAGGACCTAGAGCCGGACGTGGTGATCCTGGCAACAGGTGCCACTCATCTCATTCCCGACATTCCCGGGGTCGGTGGAGGAAAGGTTGCCACTGCCACCGATATATTGCGGGGTAAAAAGGAAGTCGGTGAGAAGGTTGCCATTATCGGTGGTGGGCAGGTTGGGAGCGAGCTCGCCTGGCTCCTGGCCGAGCAGGGAAAAAAGGTAACCGTCATCGAGATGACATATGCCATAGCGAGTGGTGTCAACCTGTTCAGTCGTTTTTATCTGTTGAATAAGCTGACTGAGCTCGGTGTCGAGACGGCGATTGGCACAACGGCCGAGGAGGTGACAGAGCAAGGCGTTGCTGTCGTTGACATCAGCGGGAACAGGAAAGTCATAGATGCAGATACCGTAGTACTTGCCGTGGGCTTCAGATCCAACAATAAGCTTCAAGAGAAGCTAGAAGGCAAAGTGCCTGAATTATATAGTGTCGGGGATTGTGTGAGGATGGGAAAAATAACTGGAGCAATCCATGGCGGCTCGCGTGTTGCGCGCCAGATCTAGATCAGTGAACCGCGACTATACTGAAAGGATAAAAAAAGATAAGTAGACATAAAATAACGCCCAGCGCCAAATTATAGTTCGGGGTCAAAGAGGACTAAAACTTAGAGAAGGAGAAGTGCTATCGGGGCCAGGATTAGTGTAAAAGCAAGCATGAGGCCAATCAAAGCTAACCCCCCTGCCTCTCCCAAGTACCAAGGAATCATGACCGGTTGTGACACTGAGAAGAGTAATACCAAGAGAGCAAACCCAGAAAACCTTCGGTCACCGTCCGTGAAGTGAGCCCTCACCCTATCTCTATAGTCCCGCCTTTTATACTCAAGGCGAAGTAACAATTCTCGCACGGAGAACCTCCAATTTTTGTGAGCCCACCAATTATAACACACCGCTACCCACTGTCAATGTTATCCTCATTTATCACACTATCACTTTAGTTAACTAATCCTCCCTTTTTTTGGGGATCAGCAACTAAAAACATTAGGTCAATTTGTAACGCCGTGAGCGATCCTGTAGGCTCGCTAGGTGGTAGGGATTATAACGCCGTCTCACACTTCGTGTGTCATCCGTCTATCTGAACGAGAGCATCGGTATTATCTCTCACGCCGAGGTTGCCGAGAACTGCTTTTTATGTTATATCAGAAGAGCAATGACTAAAGCGAAGCAACTCTACGAACTCCAAGAGGTAGACCTCAGTATTGAGCGTAAAACTGAAACGCTAACGCAATTAAGGAGCCAATTGGGCAAGGATGATGACCTGGTATCAGTGCGAGCTGCCCTCGATACAGCGCGCAAACATCTAGCTGATCTGGAGCAGCAACAGCACACAGCCGAGTGGGGAGTTGACGACCTGGGGAAGAAGATATCTCTTGAGGAGAAGAAGCTCTACGAGGGCTCATTGAAGAATCCTCGAGAGCTGATGAATCTGCAGCACGAGATTGAGCTGCTCAAGGAGAGACGCAGGGAGCAAGAGGAACAACTCCTTGCCATAATGATGGAAGTGGATACAAACCAGCAGGGTGTTGCTCTGAAGCGCAGTGAACTGGAGGTGATGGAGAGAGACTGGCAGGCAGACCAAGAGCGGCTATCGAGAGAGCAAACAGACCTTGAGGCTGAACTGGCTATGCTGGAACAAAAGAGAGGGTTACTTCGCGGGCAGACAGACTTAGCCAGCCTCGATAGCTATGAGAAGTTACGCCAGGCAAAGCAAGGGCTGGCAGTAGCCAAAGTAGTGCAAGGTAGGTGTGAGGGATGCCGCATCAGCCTACCAATGTCTGATCAGCAGAGGGCTCGGGCCGGGCACAAGCTGGTAGCATGTAGCAACTGTGGTCGAATCCTGTACATGGATTAACAGCAAGCGGTCTAAGGAGAGCATGGGCACAGGTTTTCGAGCGCAAATTGTACTCCAGTCGTCCTTGTGATAAAATGGTGTTAGTCAAGTAAGCCGGGTGATCGCTCTCTTTTTAGCACAAAGCGAAAGAGGGAGGAAAGTCCGAGCTCCACCGGGCAGGATGCTGGGTAACGCCCAGGAGGGGTGACCCTACGGAAAGTGCCACAGAAACATACCGGCCCGCCTAGTGCGGACTAAGGGTGAAATGGTGAGGTAAGAGCTCACCAGCGGCCGGGTGACCGGTCGGCTGGGCAAACCCCATCCGGAGCAAGACCGAATAGGAGGAAGAGAAGGACGCCCGGCCTGTCCTCGGGTTGGTCGCTTGAGGTGGCGGGTAACTGTCACCCTAGACAGATGGTCACCGCTTGAACGAAAGCAGGACGAAGTCTATAGGCGTAAACTACTTTCGATCAAGTACAGAACTCGGCTTACAGGCTTGCTTGGCTATCGTGAAGCGGCCATTTTCGTGAAAATGGCCGCTTCATCCAATTCTCATTAGTGAGGAAGACGAAGGTTGAAAATGGAGAGCGATCTCTCCCGGGATGCAATCCTCCAAAGGCTAACCACCCAATTCGTCGGCCGGAACCTCCTTTACTACCCCATCACCTCCTCGACTATGGACGTGGCCAGAAAGGCTGCGCGCGAGGGAGCAAGTGAGGGGACAACCGTTGTCGCTGAGGAACAGACGGAGGGGAGAGCTCGGCTGGGGCGGTCTTGGATCAATCCCCGGGGGGTTATTGCGATATCCATTATCCTCCGCCCCGAAATGAGTCAGCTCCTGCGCCTAACTATGATTGCCTCCCTAGCAACAAGTCGCGCTATCGAGCGAGCCACCGGGCTCAAATCAACCATCAAGTGGCCCAATGACGTCCTTATCAACAGCAAGAAAGTGAGCGGCATCTTAACGGAGAGCGCTCTCCGAGGGCAATCGGTTGACTGGGCCGTCATCGGTATCGGCATAAATGTCAACTTTGACCCCAAGGCTTTCCCTGAGATCGCTGGCATTGCCACCAGCCTCTCCAACGAACTGGGCAAAGAGGTTTCCCAATTAGACGTCCTGTTGAGCTTGCTTGGTGAGATAGAGCTATTCTATCTCGCATTGCGCAGGGGTGAGCCCATCCACGAGGAATGGCGAAATCGCTTGGAGACACTGGGAAAGGTGGTGCAGGTAAAATCAGGCAACGATGTGGAAGTGGGCTATGCCGAGTCGGTGGACAGCGATGGCTCTTTGCTGCTGCGCCGCCCAGACGGCAGCCTAGCCCGGTTCATAACCGGTGAAGTTACCCTGCGTCCCTAGCAGCCGTTGCAGTTCGGGCTAGCTTTATTTCTTCTCCTTGGATGCTGGCTGGAGAAGCGGCCTCAGGAGGTCCATCGGCAGCGGGAACAGTATTGTACTCGAGTGCTCGGTAGCTATTGTGGTCAGGGTCTGAAGATAGCGCAGTTGCATTGCCGAAGGCTGCGTTGCTATCACCCCAGCAGCCTCAGCGAGCTTCACTGCTGCCTGAAGCTCACCTTCTGCGTGGACGATCTTAGCCCTTCTCTCCCGCTCTGCCTCCGCCTGTGCCCCGATCGCACGCACCATCGTCGGCGGAAGCTCCACCTCCTTAATCTCGACCACGCTGACCTTTACCCCCCAGGGATCAGTCTGATCGTCAATTATCTGCTGCAGGTTCTGGTTCAACCTTTCCCGTTGCGCCAGCAGCTCGTCAAGCTCGTGCTGGCCAATAACACTGCGCAGCGTTGTCTGGGATATCTGCGAGGTGGCATAGCGGTGGTCATACACCTTGATCACGGAATCCTCGGGCTTGACCACCCTGAAGTAGACCACGGCATTTACCTTAACCGTCACGTTATCCTTGGTGATGGCCTCTTGCGAGGGAATATCCAGAGTGACGACCCGCAGGTCTACCTTCACGCTACGCTCGATGAATGGGATAATGACGTACAAGCCCGGTCCCTTAACACCAGTATACTTCCCCAAGCGGAAGATAACGCCTCGTTCATATTCCTGAGCAATCTTTATCGCCGCCGAGGCGATTACGAGAATCACAAACAGAGCAGCAATAACACCAATCACAACTCCTTCCATCTTCAACCTCCTTGCTGTTTTTTAGTAACCCAGAGCTTTAGTCCCTCGACCTTCGTCACCACCACTTCCTCGCCAGGCTCGATTCTACCACCCTCCGCTCTCGCTGTCCAGTGCTCCCCCTCAACAAGAACCATCCCCGTTGGGTCAAGCGCTGTCTGGGCGAGTGCTATCTTCCCAATCAAACCCTCTTTTCCACTAACAGGGCGTCGTCGTTGGGAACGAATAACGGCGCCGACCACAAAGATGAAGACAGCAGTAACGAAAACCACCACCACTGCGATAATCCACCAGTCTATATGAAGCTGAAACAATTCTGGACCTCCGCCAAATAGGATCAAGGAGCCCATAACCAGCGAGGCTATGCCTCCCAGGGTCAGTAAGCCGAAGCTAGTAGTGAATACCTCGGCGATGAACAGCACAAACGCAAGTATGATAAAGAATATCCCCGCCCATGAAGCCTCCAGCACAGCCAGAGAATAGAAGGCAAGGATTAGAGAGATAGCTCCCACCACTCCAGGAAGAATAGTGCCTGGGTTGATAAGCTCAAGAACAAGCCCGGTGGTAGCCAGGGTGAGCAGTATATAGGCAATGTTAGGGTCGCTGATAACCTGCAGAAACCTCTCGATAAGGGTCATTCCGATGCGGTTCGTAAAGTAATCCTCGGTAACAATAGTCACCTCTTCCCCTGCTACCTCAACCTTCATCCCGTTGAGTTGTTCGATAAGGGAGTCAAGATTCGCCGCCCCAAGGTCAACAAGAGGAGGGTCAAGATAAGGGGTCTCCAGCTCCAGCAGCTCCTGGTAATCCTGGGGAAGTTCCTTAATCCCCAGCGCTTCCTGGTCGGTGAAGGAGAGAGCCTCCAATACCGTGGCCTCCGCTGCCTTCAGATTGCGGCCACGCAAATCAGCGAGGCGCCTGATGCTGGCAGCGGTGTCCTCAGTTATCTTCTTCTCCATTGTATCGGAGAGCTCGTCCTCATCTATAGAAACCGGGCTGGCGGCACCGATGCGGCTGGCTGGAGCCATAGCCGCCACATGAGCGGCCAGGGTAATAAAAGTGCCTGCCGAGCCCGCCCAGCGGTCTACATAGACCACTACCGGCACTTCGGCATCCAGGATTTGGTCCACAATGTTCTCTGTTGTGGAAAGCAAACCACCAGGGGTATTTAGCTCAATTATTACGGCTGCAGCCTGATGAGACTCCGCCTCGCTGATGCCGCGGTCAATGTAGCTGGCAACTGCGGGGACAATGGTCCCTTCTACCCGCAACACATCGATCTGCGCTGAAGGTGTGGCTGACCCGCTTCCAATAATAGCTAGAGAGGCCGCCAAACAGAGCAAGAGAAAGGAGATGCGCAATGCTTTTAACATCACTCGGGCCCAACTCTCAGTAATTCCCCACTACAAGGTTCAGAGGTCGCATTATGAACAACCGCCACCTTTTGCAACTTCACCCAGCCTGTGGTAAACTTTCCTGTCTCCATTTTATCACAATTCAAGAGCTTGCTGTGTATGAGATGATCAAGGCTGTTTTCTTTGACTTTTACAATACGCTTATATCCTTCGATCCTACCCGCGAGGAGCTGCAGGTCAAAGCCTGCCGCGAGTTCGGCATCGAGGTGAATCCTCAAGCCATGCCCCGTGGCTACTGGGTTGCTGACGACTTCATGAGCAGGGAGAACACCCGTCTGTCAATTCAAAAGCGCTCCCCGGAGGAGGAGCAAAGGTTCTGGGCTGACTACGAAGCCACGCTGCTTGAGGCAGCAGGGGTGGTGGTTTCCAAAGAGCTGGCACTGCAGATATTTACCCGCGTACGCAAGCTCGACCGCAGGCTTATCTTGTTTGATGATGTGCTGCCCACCCTGGACATGCTCAAAGCTCGGGGCATAGTCTTAGGCCTGGTCTCAAACTTGAACCGAAGTCTGGACGGCTATTGCGATGAGCTTGGCCTAACCCCTTACATCGACTTCGCTCTAACCTCATCGCAAATCGATGCAGAAAAACCTCATCCTCCGATATTCCTCGCCGCTCTAGAGCATGCCGGAGTGAGCTGCTTCGAAGCAATCCACGTCGGTGATCAATATCACTCAGACGTAATTGGGGCCAGAGGTGTCGAAATCAGGCCACTGCTCCTCGACCGCAACGGCTTCTGGAAGGAGGTCAGCGACTGCCCCCGGATTCGTAGTCTGAGGGAGATTGTGAATCATCTGTCCCCAAATGGCTAAATTTTACACTCGAAAACGCCGCCTTGGTTAATCCATCATGGTAAGGTATCATCGCTTTTCTTAGTTGAAGACAGTTTCCTTCTCTTTCCCAGCCACAGCGCGGGAAGCATCCCAGCCAGGCATATTCCTATTGCAGCCAGGAAAAAGTCATGGAATATGTCGAGCAGTGAGGCAACGAACTCTTCAGGGAGAGACATCACTTCCTCTAAAGACATCCCAATTGTCATGATACGGAAGTTGCCCATGCCCCATGCCGTCAGCACGGAAAGTCCTATTATCATCCCTATCATACGCATCATCAGCGCCAATGACGAGCCGATCCCTCTTTGTTCCTCTCCAACAGAATCTATGACTGCTGTAGCAAGCGGAGCTACTACCAGGCCGAATCCAAAACCGCAGGTGGCGAGGTGCAAGGTCATCGCAGGGTCAGCGATCTCAAGGGACCAGCGGCTCAGGAAAAAGAAGCCGATGGCGCTGAAGACTAAGCCCATCATCGTGGGTAGATAGTAGCCAAATTGACGACACAAGTACCCACCAACAACAGCACCAACAGAGATCAGAATAGTTAGCCGTAACAACCTCAGCCCTCCCTCAAACGCAGAGCAGCCCAAAATGGTATCGCTCATAAGCGGCACATTGACCAATGCCATGATGAGGGCGCCGCCGACAAAAAGGTTTGTTGCACTGGCGCTGCTGAACGTCATCTTCTTGAACATCGAGAACTCGATTAGCGGTTGGGAGGTCCTAACTTGTCGAAATACAAAAAGCACAAAGAAGCATACCGCAAAGGCCAGGAAGCGAACGGTGTTGCCAATAGAACCAGGTAGTCCCCATTCCTGGCACAGGGCTAAACTGAGAAATGTAAGGCCAGCGGCTAGCAGAATGCCTCCGATATAGTCGATCTTCCCCTGGGCTCTGTGGCCGGGACCCAATAGGAGCAGAACCAGCATTATCACGACAAGGCTGACTGGCAAGTTGATCCAGAAAATCCAGCGCCAGTCGACGAAATCAGCAAACAGTCCGCCATAGAACGGGCCAAGTGCAGCACCTGCCTCAACCGCTCCACCGATAACACCTAGAGCAATCGGTCTACCCCTTTCGGGAAATATGTCACCGACAATTGCCATTGCTATGGGCACCATGGCTCCTCCCCCAACTGCCTGGAATACCCTGGCCCCAACTATCCAGTGTATGCTGGAAGCAAGTGCTACAAATATGGAGCCTACCATGAATATAAACACGGAGAGCATGAAGATTCGGCCGTGACCATAGACATCGGAGACTCGCCCCATAAGCGGCATTGCCATGGTATAGCCCAAGAGGTATCCGATAACGATCCATGCCGCTTGATCCAGCTCGAAAGCGGTAAGGTGGAGGTCCGGCATCATATCGGGTAGAGCACCGTAGATGACCGTCTGATCAGCGGCGGCGATGAAGATGCCAATGCAGATTATAGCTAGGATCAGACGCGGAGATGCATTTCGTCGAAGCGTAAGTTGCACTACTGGGCCTTTTCGTGGCGGCTCTCTTTATGCAAGACGCTAGGTAGGTAGCTCAATTTCCACACTCTTGTTGTAGTCGGAGATGGTTATCGTCCTGATGATTCCGGGTTTATCGTTAACTGTTATCTGGCCTTCAAGCCTTATCTGACGCAACAGGAAGTCCTCCCTATCAAGCCAGATTTCCGCAGCCATGTCGATTCCTTCAAGGTAGCTGGGGGTGAAAAGGCGCGTAATAGGGCGCAGATCATCGGAAGTGACGTTTCCCCTGATGTGGAAGCAAGCGAATCCTGCCGCCTTTCCATCTTCTAGCCTGCTAAGGTTCGTCATGCTCCTCAATATCCCAGCAATGCCTATATCAGGATCAAATATCCCCGCAGCGCTGAACACACCTGGGAAGGGTTCCCACTCTCCAGTCATCGGATTGGCGATGAGGGTTATATTGCCCACCGTGATATACTTGACTATAACAGGCAAGCCTATCATTATCGTGGTAATCTCCCCTTTGACCTTATCAGGCCTGACGATATCACCCGCTGCTTCACTCACATCCAGGCCTATCCCAATAGGCGTGGTTCCCCCCACTTGTGTTAGTTTGAAGTGGACCGAGTCTACCGTTTCCATCTTCTCTGCACACATATAAACAATCTCTGTGGCCGTTAGGGCAGGCGATTCAGTTGGAGTAGGCGACGGTGCCCGCGACCCGTTGCAGCCCGAAAGCAGAATTGCTATTGAGATAGCGCACCCGAGTAGAACTGCGACAGGGAATCCTCGTCCCACTTTGAACCTCCCCCAATAGAAGACATCAAGTCGCGCCACGCAATTTCAGCCATAGATTTCTTGCGCAAGTATACATATCGGAGTAAAATCTCGCAAGCAATAGATTTTATCGACTAGGAGCCAACGCAGGAGGCAATATGACAGACCGAATGTTGGAAATCTGGGAGGAAGCGTAGGGGAATATGAAGAAACGCCAACTTGCCTTTTACGAGGAGGCTCTTTAATATATTAGTAGAAAGACGATAGTCTTAGTATAAAAGCTCAGTTCTTAACCGTGCCAATGAGGCAAAGCGCGGTGTGAGCTTCTTGAGCCTGTGTGCGTGAACCGAAAGCTAGCCAAGTGAGACAAGCCTCCAAAATACAAAGAATTGGTAAGGCTATGTAAGTTGTTGAAAGTGGCGGCAAGACCCAGCTTTGGGTCTCTTCATCCTAGAAAAGTGGGGGTGTAGCATGAATATTGAAGAGCTATTGCAGCTTACTGTAGAGAAAGGGGCATCGGATCTTCATCTGACGGTGCCTAGTCCTCCAGTCCTTCGCATTGATGGTGTCCTAAGGCCTTTAAAAGAGCTGCCCGGTGTCACGCCCGAATATACAAAACAAGCACTTGAACATCTAACCACCAAGAGCCAGAGGGAGAGGTTCTACAACGAGCTGGAGCTGGATCTGGCTTACGATGTCCCGAAGCTAGCTCGTTTTAGAGTCAATGCCTTCTTTCAGCAAGGAACAATCACAATCGCCATTCGACGAATACCCCTCGAAGCGCCTTACATAGATAAGCTTGAGCTGCCTTCCGCCTGCAAGACTCTAGCGCTTAAGACAAAGGGACTGGTATTGGTGACAGGCCCGACTGGAGTCGGTAAGTCCACTACCTTAGCTGCTATGATCAACCACCTGAACAAGAACGATACACGAAACGTGATCACCATCGAGGATCCAATTGAGTATGTGTATCAAAATGATAAGTGCATAATTTCTCAGCGGGAGCTTGGGGCTGACTTCAAGTCCTTTTCTGTTGCCTTGCGATACACGCTGCGGCACGACCCCGACGTGATCCTTGTTGGGGAGATGCGAGATCTGGACACGATAGCTACGGCGATCACCGCTGCAGAGACAGGGCACTTGGTATTGAGCACAGTGCACACTGCGAGCGCCCCTCAAACCATTGAGCGCTTAATTGACGTTTTCCCTGCTCACCAGCAGCAACAGATCCGATTTCAGCTATCGCAGGCGTTGGAGGGTGTACTTTCGCAGCGTCTGTTGCCTAGAGCTGGAGGCAAGGGCAGGGTAGCAGCATTCGAGATCATGCTTAGCACTGACGCCATACGTAATTGCATACGCGAAGGTAGAACAGACCAAATTTATACTTATTTGCAGATGGGTAAGCAGTACGGCATGCAAACTATGGATCAAGCTCTAGGAGCCCTTGTCAAATCCGGTACAGTCACTTTGGAGGAAGCATTGACCAGAAGCAGAAATCGTGATGAGCTGCATGAGCTGAGCAAGCTGGCAGAAAGCATCGATGTTCTGGCTTTGGAAGCGTAGTGGTCGCTCTCTACCCCTCTTCAACAACTTCTACTCGTAGTCTGAGGGAGATTATGAACCCTCTGTAGTTTGGGCTATTCTCTCGAGCACGCCTTCAAGCACCTTCCTCCATTCCCTACCCGCCCGCTTTGTGTCCAATCGGAGCTGGCTTGTTCCCACTTTCAACCTGTCGCCAAAGTATGCTTGCATTGTTGGCCTATCTATCCTGACACCTGGACCTAATTTGATCACTACCTGCCCCTTCTCCGAGGATATTTCCTGGAGGCCAATCCTACTCCCCATCAGCTTTATCCTCACCATATAGAGCAGGTTCTTGCCCGGAACAGGCAGCGGGCCAAACCTGTCCTCAAGCTCCTCCCCGAGCTCGTCCACCTCCTCCAGCGAGCTGACCTTGGCCAGCCTCATGTAGAGCGCAAGGCGAGTGCTAAGATCAGGCACGTATTCTTCTGGGATATAGGCGGTCAGGGGAAGATCAACCGTGGTACTGAGAAGTTCAGGAGCAGTCTTTCGCTCGACCCCGGTCTTAAGCTCCGCTACCGCTTCCGACAGGAGTCGACAATAGAGTTCGAAGCCAACGGCCCCCATATGTCCACTCTGCTCCGGCCCAAGGAGATTACCGGCTCCGCGTATCTCCAGGTCTTTCATAGCAATGCGAAAGCCCGCTCCGAGCTCAGTTGCCTCAAAGATCGTCCTGAGCCTCTTCTGGGCGGTATCGGTGAGTTGTTTTCCTTTGTTGTAGAAGAAATAGGCATAGGCGCGGTTTGCCCCTCGCCCCACCCTGCCCCTAAGCTGATAGAGCTGAGTCAAACCCATCTTATCAGCATCATCAACAATCAGAGTGTTGACGTTAGGCATGTCCAAGCCGGACTCGATAATGGTAGTGCATACAAGGACATCGACCCTGCCCTCAGCAAAATCGAGCATCACGGACTCCAGCATTTCCTCAGGCATCTGCCCGTGAGCGATGCCTATCATGGCTTCAGGCACTAAATCCGCCAGCTTTCTGGCCACCCAGCCGATCCTCCGTACCAGATTATGGACATAGAACACCTGCCCAGTGCGCTCCAACTCCCTCAATATCGCTTCACGGACTAGCCTTTCATCATAAGGAGCAACATGGCTCTTTATAGGAAGGCGTTCCTCCGGAGGAGTCTCCATGGTGCTCATATCGCGAATGCCGATCAGAGACATGTGCAGAGTGCGGGGTATAGGGGTAGCGCTCAGGGTAAGGACATCGACCTCTCTCCTCAGCTGCTTGAGGCGTTCCTTATGAGCAACTCCGAATCGCTGCTCCTCATCGATAATGACCAGCCCCAGATTCTTGAAGGAGACATCCTTCTGAAGAAGGCGATGGGTGCCTATGCAGATGTCCACACTGCCGTTGGCCAACCCCTCAAGAACCTCCTGCTGCTCCCTCGGGGAGCGAAAGCGGCTTAGCAACTCCACCCTAACGGGAAACGCCCCCAGCCGCTCGCTGAAAGTGGTTAGATGCTGCTGGGCCAGGACAGT
>Ga0209427_10008095_pt1 | contig 11846 bp, 10 predicted proteins | sample DeeMarSWOR136_30_FD_187465 | JGI IMG/M metagenome (GOLD analysis project Ga0209427, IMG submission 187465) | Marine sediment microbial communities from White Oak River estuary, North Carolina - WOR-1-36_30 (SPAdes) (version 2) | ecosystem: Environmental > Aquatic > Marine > Intertidal zone >... | reverse complement strand
AACGCCGATGAATAGCCAAGCCGCCCCGGCGTGTAGCAATGTGAACATTAGCACCCAGAGCGCCGTCCCCCTCGTCCCGTATAGGAGAGGAATTGTCTTCAAGCCCCGGGCCTCGTCGTTCTCCACGTCGATGATGTCGTTGGCACCGAGATGGGCCTGTGCGAAGGGGTAGAAGAACAGGAAGTAGAGGAGGGCGACGATGTCAGGCCTCCCGTTGACGAGGTAGCCCGCTACCGGGAAGAGGGTGAAGTCCATCCTCCCTATAAGCTGAGCCAATGGGGCCCCCTGCCGCCTCTTCCTGACCTGGTAGAAAAACTCGACCGCGTAGCTGTAGACCATGATTCCGAGGACGTAGGCGGAGTTGGGGTAGGGGAGGGTGAGGGCGAGGGCCGAGGTGGCCGCCGCGAGAACGAAGAAGAGTATCAGCGCGTTGCCCGGGGACACCAGCCCGGAGATCAGCGGCCTGCTTCCGAATGGCCTCCAGTACATCGTCAGCCTCGGGTCCACGTCCCTCCCGTCGAACTCCCTGTCGACGTAATCGTTGAGGACAAACCCTGCCTCGAAGCCGAGGAGGGCCATGAGGGCCGCCTTTCCCACCAGAAGCCAAGAGAAGCCCCCGTACCTGGGGAAGCTGAGGAAGAGGCCCGAGCAGAAGAGGAGGGGCCAAACGAAGAAGAAGTGGATCCTGGTTAGGTCCATGTAGGCCTTGAGTGACTCCAGGAGGCTCGCCATGGCCTTTGCTCATCACCCAATCGTTTAAAAACCTTGACCCAGAGGCATTTGAAATGTGGACCGTAGTGGTAGAGAACGTGGAGAGTCTGCGTATCTGCCTCAGGGTGATCCGACCCCACATAGTGGTGGGCGGCCTCCTAGGTTACTGCCTGGGGGTGCTCCTCGCCCTCGTCCGCGGGGGCCAGCTCGACATCGCCGCCCTCGCCCTGGGCTACGCTGTGGTCCTCTTTGGGGACCTCTCCACCCACTTCAGCAACGACTACTACGACACTGACCTCGACAGGGGCGCCCGCCGTAAGGCGCTAGGGAGCAGTTACGTCCTCGTGGAGCACCCCGAGGCGAGGCCACTCGTGAGGGGCATGGCCGTCGCCCTCACGGTCGCTTCCCTCCTGGCGGCAGCCTCTCTAGTCCTCCTCGGTTATCCTCCCTCCCTCCTGGCCCTAGTGGCAATCACGAACCTGCTCGGCTGGCTCTACTCCACCCCTCCCGTGCAGCTCAACGCCAGGGGTCTGGGGGAGATCACGATCGCCCTGGGGACGGGTTTCGTCATACCCGCCGTCGGCTACGTGGTGACACTCGGCGTTATAGATGTGGCCCTCCTGATCCTCTCCGCCCCCTTGGTGCTTTACGGTCTCATCCTCAGCCTGAGCCTTGAGCTTCCGGACCTAGAGGCCGACCGAGAGGGTGGTCGGACAAACCTTGTGGTCATATTGGGGAGGCGCCCCGCCTCGCTCCTCGTCCTCCTCCTCTCGGTCACTGCAACGGTCATCTTTATCATGGTCAAGGTGGTCGACTTCGGCTCACCGTGGGTGCTCCCCCTGCTCTCAACCGTCCCCCTAGCCACCACCCTGAACACGTTTTATAGGAGCTCAGACACCCACGCCGAGGCCGACCGAGTCAGCGTAATGAACATCTCGGCACTGAGCCTCTTCCTCGCCGCTTTCGACGCCTACCTTATTCTGCGCCTCATATAATCAAGGAACGTGTGAGAAGGCCACTCTCCTAGAGAGTCTACCAATCAACCGGGCCACCTTCTTAAAACGGAAATGTAAAAGACGCCGCGCGCGCGAAACATAACTACAACAGTAAACACAGAAGCAGGATGGTGGGGTCGCCCGGATTCGAACCGGGGACCACGTGGGCCCAAGCCACGTATCTTAGACCAAGCTCGACCACGACCCCGACAGAACAGGAGACCTCCCTGAGCCATTTAATCCTATCGGAGCCCTAGCCGAACTTCTCACGGGACCTCTCCAGCGCCTCCACCACAGGCAGCCTCTCCCCGGCCAGCAGTGAGAGCATCGCCCCGCCCCCTGTGCTCACATGGCCTATCCGACTTTCAACGTCCAATATGGAGGCCATGCCACCCAGGTGACCACCCCCCACAATACTGAATCCCTTGCACTCCGCCATCGCCCTCAGTATCTCCTTCGTCCCCGTGTCGAACCTGCGTCTCTCGAACATACCGAGGGGCCCCTCCGCCACCGCGGTTCCAGCCCTCCGGATCTGGTCGCAGTAGCGGGCCAACGTGTTCAGCCCGATGTCGTAGATGTTCGTCTCGTCGGTCACCCTGTTGGCGGCGATCTCCACCCGCTCCCCCTTCACGTCCAGAGCCACATCCACGGGCATCTCTATCCTGTCCCCGTAGAGGTCGAGGAGCTCCCTCGCTTCCTCCACGAGCACCCCATCCCTCTGGGGCGCCATGGGCCCGTCGGCCGCCGCTTGGAAGGTGTCCCTGATCAGCCCCCCGATGAGGACTCTGTCCGCGATGCCATCCCTCAGCACCCTCCTCATCACGGGTATCCTGTCCTCCACCTTGGCGCCCCCGAGGACGAAGACGCAGGGCCTCGCTGGGTCGTCCAGCACCCTGTTCAGCGCCGAGAGCTCCGCCTCCATGAGCCGCCCCGCGACCATCGGCATCACCTCCCCGAAGCCCACGAGGCTTGGCTGACTCCTGTGGCTCGTCGCGAAGGCGTCGTTCACTGCTAGATCGAACTTTGGCGCCAGCCCCTTCACGAGGGGCGTTGCAGCGACCTCCTCGGGGGGCCCCTGCACGTTCTCCTCGGGCACCATGCGCAGGTTGTTCAGCACCAGGACATCCCCGGACTCCAGGGAGTCTATAGCCGACATCGCCTTCTCTCCAAGGATGTCGTCGACGAACCTCACGTTACCGTTCAGGTACATCTGGAGCACGCGGCTGTGAAGCTCCAGGGAGGTGAAGTCGTACTTCCCGGGCCTGCTCTGATGGGCGCCCAGTACAAGCCTCGAGCCGCTCAGCTCCCTGATCGTCTTAACGGTCGCCTTGATCCTCGAGGCGTCGAGGATCCTCTTCGATGAGGGGTCGAGAGGGGTGTTTATGTCGACCCTCAGGAAGACCGTCTTCCCCTCGGTCTCCACGTCATCCAGGGTGAGAAACTTGAAAACCATGGCGCATCCCGCTAGTCCTCGGGTAGAGGTTGGCTCCGGATATAAATATTTGGACCCCTCCTTACGAAGTTCTTAAGAGGCCGTTTATCAAAATTTTACAGATTGCAGATGGTCAGAAGGGCATTGATCATGGGCGCGGCCGGGAGGGACTTCCACAACTTCAACGTCCACTTCAGGGACAACCCCGAATACGAGGTCGTCGCCTTCACCGCGGCCCAGATCTCGGACCTGGATAGCGCCGCGGGCATCGAGAAGAGGGTCTACCCCCCGGAGCTCGCCGGAGGAAGGTACCCAGAGGGGATAAGGATCTACCCCGAGTCCATGCTTGAGGAACTCGTGAAGGAGCACGACGTCGACGAGGTCTTCTTCTCCTACAGCGACGTCTCCCACGGCTACGTCATGGACGAGGCCTCAAGGGCGCTGGGCGCCGGGGCAAGCTTCGTGCTGCTTGGGCCCAAGGCCACCATGCTCACCTCCAACAAGACCGTGATATCCGTGTGCGCCTCCCGTACGGGCAGCGGTAAGAGCCCGACCTCCAGGTGGCTGGTCGCCAGGTTAAAGGAGCACGACCACAGGGTCGTGGTGATACGCCACCCGATGCCCTACGGGGTGCTCGTGAAGCAGAGGATGCAGCGCTTCGAGACCCTGGAGGACCTGGACCACCACGACTGCACCATCGAGGAGAGGGAGGACTACGAGCCCCACCTCGAGATGGGCGCCATCGTCTACGCGGGAGTCGACTACGGCGACGTCCTCAGGGAGGCGGAGAAGGAGGCCGACGTCATCGTCTGGGACGGCGGCAACAACGACATTCCCTTCTACCACCCGAGCCTCCACATAGTCATCGTGGACCCCCACAGAGCAGGCGACGAGCTAAACTACTACCCAGGAGAGACCAACGTCCGCATGGCGGACATCGTCGTCGTGAGCAAAGTGAACACGGCGGAACCCGAGAAGGTGGAGCAGGTGGAGGCCAACGTCCGCAGGATAAACCCCAAGGCAGAGATCGTCAGGGCCGCCATAACGATCAGGGCCGAGAGGGAGGAGGGGTTGAGGGGCAAGAGTGTCCTGGTGGTGGAGGACGGCCCCACGGTGACCCACGGCGGAATGGCCTACGGAGCTGCGACGATAAAGGCGAAGGAGCTCGGCGCGAAGATAGTCGACCCCAGGCCCTACGCCTCGGGCTCCCTGAAGGAGGTCTACAGGACCTACTCCCACCTGGAGAGGGTGCTGCCGGCGGTGGGATACAGCGAGAAGCAGATGAGGGAGCTCAGCCAGACGATCGACGCGACCCCCTGTGACCTGGTGCTGCTGGGCACCCCGACGGACATACGAAGGTACCTAGATGTCAAGAGGCCCGTCGTTAGGGTCAGGTACGACTTGGAGGAGAAGGTGCCCGGCGAGCTGGAGTCGGCCATCTTCAATCGCCTGGGATTTTAGGTAAAAGCTCTCCCCAATTTCATCTTTTTATCTAGCTGCTGACGGGTCGCAGCTAATTCGCTCCTTGAGAGCGACCTCTACGGCTTTTCTCGCTACTTTAAAGCAGAAAAAGGATGTCAAAATGGCGGATCTGAAGGCGTAAGCATTTTAGAGGTTGTGCCGTGTGTAGGTTACTCTGGTCCTTCCTCTTCTTCCTCGGAGCAGAACTGGCATATCTTCTCAGAAGGGTCTCCGCACTCCTTGCAGAAGGCGGTGCCACATATCTCGCACTCGTAGACCCTCTTCACGTTCTCTCCACAGATCTCACATTCCGGCGCCATATCTATCACCCCTATGTTGTTCCTGTACCAACTATATCTGCCAAGGCTTTCGCAGTGGCAAGCTCTTAAACCCGCAGCAGCAATAAAGGAGTTCCTTGACGTTTCCATGCATTTTGCTAAGGGCGATCGGATGTGAGTTTGCTGAACCGAGGACGAAAATCGATAAACGCGCGCTGCCGAATTTCGCCTTGAAAAATCACATCTTGTGGTCAAAAGGGGGAGGCCCCAAGGATGGTTTTTGCGAGTTATTTGATGTGTCTAACCCTCATCCCTTGAGTAGATGTGTACACATGTCGACCCCAGCCTTGGCCTTCTCCTCCTCCCTCTCCAACCAGGCGTCGAGGCCCTCCCTCTGGACGAACTCGTGGTTCTCCATGACGAAGGGGTACTTGTTCCTCTGGTAGGTCGTCCTCTCGCAGGTGGGGTAGTCCCCGCACTCTAGGCAGCTCCTCAGCCCCCTCTCCCCGGCGCACTGCTTGTTGCCCACGTGGCACTCCTCGACGTCGAGGCAGTTGCACCTCCATCTGGAGATCACGTCCAGCCCCTTACGGAACTCGACCCAGTCGAAGCCCATGTCGACGCGCTCCATCCAGTTGAGGTAGACGTCTGTGAGGCGCCTCAGCTCCCTGGCGAAGTGCCTGACCCTGCCGTTACCACTGGCGCACTGGCCGCAGTAGACACCGCAGACCCCATAAGGATATTCCTCCGATCTACCCATGGATTCGAATAAACATCAGCGTGCAATGAGCCTTTTCATCAGAGGAACAGCTTCAGGAGGGTCGAGCCCCCCACAACGATCGCGGCCACCCCAATGAGCAGCCTGAGCCTCTCCCTGTCCAGCCTCTGTACCACCAACGCGGCCAGAGGCGAGGAGAGGGAGACGCCCAGCGAAAGGGCGAGTATCAGGTACCAGTCCAGCGGGGTGCCTGAGAACACGAAGGTGAGGAATCCAGCGAGGCTGACAGGGAACTCGGAGAGGGACTGGATGGAGACAGCGGCCTTCTCGTCGATGCCCGATAGGAGGCCCCCCGTGGTGACTATGGGGCCGAACCCGCTCCCGCTCAGACCCTTGTTGAAGGCGCCCAGCAGGCTGATGCCAATGATCTTGGGCCACGAGAAGCCGATGTTGATGTTCTTGCTCAGGAGGACGAAGACCCCCGAGGCCGTAACCAAGCACCCAATGTAGAGCTTCAGGTGGAAGGCCGATATTCCCAAGGCCAGCCTGGCGCCCAAGAGCCCCCCTAGGATCCCCAGGGCGCCTATCATGGCGGAGATCTTGAAGGCGTCGCCCCTGATGTCGAAGTCGACGTTCTTTAAGCGCTGGTGGAAGAAGGCGCTGAGGAGTCCCCCGACGAAGGAGGAGAAGAGGACGGAGGGAACAGCCTGCATGGGGCTGAATCCGAGCAGCAGCAGGATGGGCGTCATAGTGAAACCGTAGCCCATGCCGAGGCTGATGTCGACGAGGCCGGCTGTGAAGGAGATCGCGAAACAGAGGGCTAGCACTGAGGGGCTGACCAATCTGATATCAGTTGCATACGGGAGTTTTTCAACCTTATTCACTCGCACCTGGGAGGATCAATCGTCTCCCAAACCGATCCGATCATCCGATGCCCGTTTCTCTCCCATCGAGCTCAAAATTTCTTGGGCTTCACCTAGAAAAAATCAATTACGCCGACGTCAATTCTACTCGCGTCGTGGCTATTGTATGTCTCGTAAACCCTTCGTCCACCCCTACATACCGAACTCCGTCCCCGAGGTAAAGGAGGAGATGCTCCGGGAGGTCGGCGCGTGGGACGCCGAGGAGCTCTACGCCCAGATGATCCCCGACAGGCTCAGGCTCAAGCGCCCACTGGAGCTGCCGAGGCCCCTGACAGCTGAGCTCGACCTGAGGAGGCACGTGGAGGAGCTGCTCTCCAAGAATTCCGACTGCGGGAAGCACCTCAGCTTCCTAGGGGCCGGCTGTTGGCGGCACTACGTGCCCTCGGTCTGCGACGCCATCGCCTCCCGCTCCGAGTTCCTCACGGCCTACGCCGGGGGCGCCTACTCCGACCTAGGGCGGTACCAGGCGGTCTTCGAGTTCCAGAGCCTCATCGGGGAGCTCCTGGAGATGGAGGTCTCTGGCATCCCCACCTACGACTGGGGGGCCGCCGCGGGCAACGCCGTCAGGATGGCGGCGAGGATGACGGGGCGCAGGGAGATCCTCGTCCCCCGGAGCATGAGCCCGGCCCGGCTCTCCATCGTGAGGAACTTCTGCGACTCGGCCAACCGCGAGGGGAGGATACGCATCGAATTGGTCGACTACGACCCCGAGACGGGAATGCTCGACCTAGATGACCTGGAGGAGAAGGCCTCCTCTGAGACCGCCTGCGTCTACCTCGAGAACCCCTCCTACCTGGGCGTGATAGAGGCCCACGGGAGGGAGGCCTCGACCATCGCACACGACAACGGAGCAGAGGTGGTGGTCGGCGTCGACCCCATCTCCCTGGGCGTCCTAGCCCCCCCGGCTGAGTACGGGGCTGACATCGTCTGCGGGGAGGCTCAGCCCCTCGGGATCCACATGAGTGCGGGAGGGGGCTCCTGCGGCTTCATCGCCTCCAGGGACGAGGAGAGATACGTCTCCGAGTACCCGCTGCGCCTCGTCAGCGTCACAGAGACCGAGGTGGAGGGTGAGCTGGGCTTCGGCCAGTGCAGGTACGAGAGGACCTCCTACATCGGCAGGGAGAACGCGAAGGACTACGTGGGCACCACGGTCGGCCTCTGGGCGATCGTCTCCGCCGTCTACATGTCCCTGATGGGCCCCCGGGGGATGAGGGAGCTCGGGGAGCACATCATCAGGAAGGCCCACTACGCTGCAGAGAGGCTGGGCGAGATCGAGGGCGTCGTCATATCCTTCCCCACCTTCTTCAAGGAGTTCGTCGTCGACCTCGGGGGCAGCGGGAAGACAGTCGGGGAGGTCAACGGGGCCCTGCTGTGTGAGGGGATCTTCGGGGGGAAGGACCTCTCGAGCGAGTTCCCGGAGCTCGGGCAGAGCGCCCTCTACTGCGTGACTGAGACCCACTCCCTCGCAAACATCGAGAGGCTCGTCGCCTCGCTCGGGGAGGTGCTGGCGAGGTGAGGGGAATGAGGGAGTACAGGGCCCCCTACTGGAACGAGCCGATCATCCTGGAGCTGGGCTCCGAGGGGGAGAGGGGTGTCATGGTGCCCAAGCTGGAGGAAGGGATCGCGGGGGCCGTGTCCGACGCCTGGGAGTACGTGCCCGAGGCCGTCAGGAGGAGGAGGCCGCCGGGCCTCCCAGAGCTCTCGCAGGCCCAAGTCCTCAGGCACTTCCTCCGCCTCAGCCAGCAGACCCTGGGCATGGAGCTGGGCAACGACATCGGCGTGGGCACCTGCACGATGAAGTACAGCCCCAAGGTGAACGAGGAGCTCGCCGCTCTCCTCCAGGACGTCCACCCCCTCCAGGACGAGGAGACCCTGCAGGGAGTCCTCGAGGTGATCTACAGGTTCGGCCACGTCTTCCTGAGGGAGGTCTCCGGGATGGACGCCTTCACGTTCCAGCCTCCCGGGGGGTCCGCCGCGGCCTACACCAACGCCCTCATCATCCGCAAGTACCACGAGGTGAACGGGGAGCTCGACCGGAGGAACGAGATCATCACCACCATCTTCTCCCATCCCTGCGACGCTGCCTGCCCCTCCACGGCTGGCTTCCGGCTGGTGACGCTCTACCCCGACCCGGAGACCGGCCTCCCCGACACAGAAGCCCTGAAGGAGGCCGTCTCCGAGCACACCGCCGGAATGTTCATCACGAACCCAGAGGACACGGGCATCTTCAACCCCGAGATAGACGAGTGGACGAGGATCGTCCACGAGGCCGGGGGGCTCTGCAGCTACGACCAGGCCAACGCCAACGCCCTGCTGGGGGTGACCAGGGCCAGGGAGGCGGAGTTCGACCTCTGCTTCTTCAACCTCCACAAGACCTTCTCGTCTCCCCACGGCTCATCGGGGCCGGGCTGCGGGGCCGTGGGCGTCACCGAGGAGCTAGAGGAGTTCCTCCCTGTCCCGGTCTTGGTTCAAGAGGACGGCCGATACCGCCTCGACTACGACAGGCCCCACAGCATTGGGAGGGTGAGGGACTTCCTCGGCAACGTCCCCGTCGTCCTCAGGTCCTACGCCTGGGCGATGAGCATGGGGCCCGAGGGGCTGAGGGAGACGGCCGAGGTCTCGATGATCAACAACCAGTACTTGGAGAGACGGCTGCTGGCCATCAGGGGCGTCTCCAAGCCCTACAACGTGGAGAGAAGGGTCGACCAGATCAGGTACAGCCTGGAGACGCTGAGGAGGGAGACGGGCGTTGGGACCAACGATGTCGCTAACCGGATGGTGGACTACGGTGTCCAGAGCTACTTCAAGAGCCACCATCCCTGGATCGTGCCCGAGCCGTTCACACCTGAGCCCTGCGAGACCTACTCCAGGGAGGACGTCGACCACTGGGCAGACGTCCTGGAGAGGGTGATCGAGGAGGCCTACGCGGACCCAGAGCTTGTCAAGACCGCGCCCCACAGGTCCTCCGGCCACAGGATAAAGTCGGAGCCCTTAGACGATCCCGAGAAGTGGGCGATGACCTGGAGGGCCTACAAGAGGAAGAGGGGGCTCAAGTAGTGGACCGTCTCAGGGACAGGATAGCCCTCGTCACCGGGGCTAGGCAGGGCATCGGAGCCGGAGTCTCCCGGGTCCTGGCAAGGCACGGCGCGACAGTAGTCCTCACGGACGTCCACTCTGGAGTAGAGGAGACCGCCGAGGAGATCCGAGGGGAGGGTTATAGGACCGTCTCCCACAGGATGGATGTCACCAGAAGTGACGAGGTGGAGCGCGTCGTGAACTTGGTGCTGGAGGATCATGGGAGGGTGGACATCCTGGTGAACAACGCCGGGATCTACCCTAGGAGGAGTCTCGTAGAGATGGACGACGTCTTCCTGGAGCGCATGTTCGACATCAATGTCTTCGGGATGTTCAGGTGCTCGAGGGCGGTGCTGCCCGGGATGATGGAGAGACGCTACGGCAAGATCGTCAACGTGAGCAGTGTCACGGGGCCCATGGTTGGGAGCCCGGCAGGGGGCCAGACCGCCTACGGGGCGACGAAGGCGGCTGTCGTGGGTTTCACGAAGGCCCTCGCCCTCGAGGTCGCCCAGCACGGGATCAACGTCAACTGCATACTGCCTGGTTACATCCACAGCCCCAGTGCCCACGGCCTCAGGGGGGCCATAAATGGTACGGACTCGGAGGAGGCGATGAGGGAGTTCGGCCTCAAGATACCCGTGGGGCGACAGGGTACGCCGGAGGAGGTGGGCAAACTCGTCCTCTTCCTCGTCTCCGACGAGTCCAGCTACCTCACGGGATCGGAGATAGTGATAGACGGCGGCAACATCCTCCAGGAGGAGTACCTGGGACCGTACCGGCCCAAGTAGGCACCCTCAGCTGCGGGACCTGACCCTATAGACCGTCCTCCTCCTGTACCCAGTCACGACCTTCCTGTAGCCGCTCAGCTCCTCGTCGAGATCAGGTTCTCCCGTGTCCACTAGGAGGGGCCTCCCCCTGAGGGCCGCTAGCTTCCCGGGCGTGGCCACAATCTCAATGTTCTCGACTCCGACCCGCCTGATGACCCTGGGGCTTATCTGCTGGTTGCCCCTCCCGAATATGAACCCCTGGCCCCCGATCACTGTGACGACGATCTTCGCCATCCTGCCTTCGGTGAGCTCCAGGAGACGGGCCTCGTTGGCGTCCGAGGCGAGCAGCTCCCCCCTCTGAACCACGTCGACGCCGAGGAGAGTCTTCCCCAGCCCGAGACCCTCGGCTATCGGCCTAGTCGTGGAACCGGGGCCTATGATGTAGACGGTGTCGTCCCTCATGTTCTCGATCACGTCAGCGGCTATCGCCTCCAGGGAGACCTCCTCCTGGGCGACGCTTCCCTCTTTGGAGCTCTGCACTAGGGCCTCCTCGTAGGGCACCCTGAGGTAGCCGTAGAGCCTGGCGGAGAGCCTGTCCTCCCTGAAGGCCTCCTCGTCGATGTCCATCACCTCGGACTCCCGTATCTCCACCCTCTCCCCCCTCAGGAACATGGATGCGACGTCGCCCGCGCTCGAGGGGTTGATGGCGTAGACCCCGGAGTGGATCTTCACTCCCGCGGGGATCCCGATGACGGGCACCTCGCCGTCGACTGCCTCGTAGATGTCCCTGGCCGTTCCGTCGCCCCCGGCGAAGAGGATGAGCTCCACGCCCATCTCCAGCATCTCCCTGGCAGCCGTCCTCGTGTCCTCGGGGGTTGTCGCCCCCTCCGAGATGGAGCCTATCACCGTGGGCTGGAACCCGGACTCAAGGGCCTCGTCCTCCCCCATCTCCCCCGGGTAGGTTATCAGCTCTATCTCTTCCCTCAGGGGCAGAATCCTTCGAAGGGCCTCGACGACCCTGCCGGGTGCGAGCTTGACCGCCCCCATCTCCAGGGCTCTGGCCTGGGTCTCCCGCCCGTCGCTCCCCTTGAGCCCCACTCGACCGCCTATCCCCGCGATCGGATTAACGATCAGGCCCAGCCTCCTCTTCACCGTCGTCGCATCCTCTTGTTTTCTAATGCCATTGCAGGTCGCGACGTTTCAATCTTCCTCATGCCCACAGATGCGGAGAATCATGAGCACCAAGGTGCGGGCGACGGCGACGAGCTCGTCCACAGGCACATGCTCGTCGGGGGCGTGAGCGTTCCTCACGTCTCCGGGGCCGAAGATGACGGTGGGTGTGCCCCCCGTGTTGACGAGATGGCGCATGTCGGAGGCGTAGGTCATCCCCTCCAGCTCCGCCTCTCTCCCCGTAGCGTCCCTGAACGCCCCCCTGACCATGTCGATGATTGGCTCGTCGAAGGTGATGCTGGCTGGGTCGAACTGG
>Ga0209427_10008093_pt1 | contig 11848 bp, 7 predicted proteins | sample DeeMarSWOR136_30_FD_187465 | JGI IMG/M metagenome (GOLD analysis project Ga0209427, IMG submission 187465) | Marine sediment microbial communities from White Oak River estuary, North Carolina - WOR-1-36_30 (SPAdes) (version 2) | ecosystem: Environmental > Aquatic > Marine > Intertidal zone >... | reverse complement strand
CATATCGCAAACCCGCCCTGCGTGGCATGATGTTCGGCGACGAAATCAACACGCATCGCATCTCACTCGCGCATGCTGGGCTACATGTGGATTTCAGCAAAGACGCCATAATCCTCAGCGCGTACAGGAAATGGCTCAGAAGACGCTTTGGCACGATCGCTAAACTGAACGATGCCCTTGCAAGCAAATATCAAAGCTTTGAGGATGTTCCGTGGCACATTTGCATCTATCCGTTTTTGGAAGATGACATGGAAGGCCACAGCACGGGATTATCGCATACAACCTTTGACTTGTACAAATCGGCTGAACAGTTCGAGACGATCGATCGATTGCAGGAGAAATTCCGTGTCTGGTTCTATGGTCATTGGCTGGCGCGATATGCCAAGATGGCACAGGAGACCATTGGCAATGTTCCTGTTTTCATAACCTCAGCGGGGATAACCGGCGACGCTGAAGGATATTTGCAGATCCACAAGCACGCCATGCTAGAGGGAATGGAAGGCTTGGTTCGAAATCACTATGCGTGGGTGGGCAGAGATGCTCAAGGCCGTTTGAGTACTTTTACGGCGGGTTCACAGATGCGGTTTCCACTGGAAACAATGACGTCCCTGTTGGATTCGGTACAGCAACAATGCGGTTTGACCAAGACGTACTTCGCCAATGAGTTCGGGCATCCACAACGAGGGGGAGATGATTTCGTGGACGACTTTGGTCTGGGTGGTGCTTTTTCATTCCCGAGTAAGGAAGAGCTGCAGGATTTTCTGCTGGTTCTTGTCGAAAACGGCTACAAGGGATTCAATATGTTCAAGATGAATCCGAATGTAACCGCCGCACAGAAAGAGGTGGAATGGTTTTCGCAGTTGAAGCCGGAAATTGTGAAGAAAACCATAGAGACTACAGATTATCGCAGGGTGGTTCGAATCACTGCCGGTGAGGCGATCTCAGTCGCATGCAACCATCAGAAGCTGAACAAGAGGCTGGCAAGTTATCCCGAAGTGAAGGCAACAGCAGTATTCAACGGACATTTCAACGTCTGGATTGTGGAATTCACCGAAAACAACAAGGAAATAGGATTTGCTTCGGTCAGCACCGACGGGCGGGTTCTCGAGAGCGCAATCAAGTAGCACCGATAGTCGGTTCGGCCGTGATTTATCGAGTAAATCATGAAAGCATTTGTTAACAGAGAGACAACAAAACCAGCGACGGCTTCGCATATTATGTGCCTCGTTATGTTACTGGCCATGAATGAAGCGTGGGCCACACAGACTGACCTGGGGCGTGCTCCGACAGGGCAGGTCACAAGACCTGGTGATCTGCTCAAGGAGCCGGATGGTTTGGAACTGCGTTTTGGGTACCTGCCCTCGGTCTGCAAACTTCGTCTGCTCGCCCTCCGCGTCCCCGCAGGCTACACGAGGTGGGAAGCTCAACTCTCAAAGTCACCTTCCGATACTCCGCTGTGCCGATGGGATGGACTACTGCCGTTCCCAAAGGCCGGAATTACCCTGGATGTGCCCGCTCTCCAAGACGGTGGCTATGGTCTCACTGTGACGATAATTTCCAGCAACGGCGAGTGTCGCGAGATTCGTCGTACATTCGAACGAAAGCGATTCAGCTGGGAAGATAATCCAGCCGGCCGAGACCGTCTGGTCATCCCGCCGTTCACGCCGCTACAAGTCGATGAAGAGCGGAGAATGATAGGCTGCGTACTCCGCAAGCATGAGATCGGCAGCAACGGGCTGTGGTCTCAGATGTCAAGCCAGGGTCGGCCACTTCTGGCCGAACCTATGAGGCTGGAGATCGAAGCAGCGGGCAAAAAGCACATCGCCCAGGGAAACGGACTGACCTTTTCGGAGAAGGCAGCCGATCGTGTGCAGGGTCGTGCGATTTGGGTAGCCGGGCCGGTGCAGGGGCAGACAAACTTCGCCTTCGACTACGATGGTTTGGTGAAGATCACACTTCAACTTCACCCAGCCAATGTACAGCTGGATAGCATGCGACTGGTCATTCCCATGAAGACCGGCGAAACATCACTGATGCACCCAGTCACGGACCTGCTGCGTTTTCACTACGCTGGCAGAATTCCCGACGGCAAAGGCCAGCTTTGGGATTACGGTGGCAAACTGAACGAGGTGCTGTATACCGAGACTGGCCGGCCCGGCCCAGATGGAAAAGTCTGGGACTCGCGCCATGTCGGCCGCTGGAAATTGCCCGGCCCTTTCGTGCCGTACATCTGGCTGGGCGGTCCCGAGCGAGGGATCTGCTGGTTCGCCGAGAATGATTGCGATTGGAGCGTTGATCCTGCCCAGCCTTGCTTGGAAATCCGTAAGGATGCGTCCGTCACCTCGCTGATCGTTCACCTGGTGAGCCGGCCCATAAAACTGGAGCGGCGCCGAACGATCGTATTCGGCCTCATGGCTGCACCCGCCAAACCGATGCCTGAGACACCCGTCAATTTCCGCCGTTGGTGGACCGGTGCACCTCACGAAACGACAAAAGATGTCGCAGGTGTGGGGTACATGGGGGCATGTTATTACTGGGGTGCCGCGGGCCCGTGCTATGCCTTCTACCCGACCTTTAAAAACCTCAGCATCTTCGAAGAGTTCGCCCGACTGCGAAACGGTGGAAGGCGTAATCCCGGTTTCACCGAGAAGTGGCTGGCGCAGTTCTCCGACCCGAAGTTCGAGCCCCACATGGACACCTATCGCGCCCATATAAACTGGTCGGTCAACTTCTTCGGTGGCGACGCCTGGAAACGGCCATCACCAGCCGGACAGACTCGATATGTCATTCCTTACACGAACGCCCGGGCGATTAACTGGGGCGAGGAAGTCCGCACGTTTGTGGATGAGTGGAGTAATATCGACATCGCCGACCCGCGCTGGCCGGGCGAGGAGCGGTTTGTTCGCATTCCCAGAGACGGCTATCGACTTGCTGCCTACGGGAAGGTCCGTGTACCGGACGACACCACAGGAGTGGCCTACGCCGTTGATCCGGTTTCGAGCTGGCAGGATATGGTGCTCCATTACCACAAGCGGATGCTCGATACATTCGCCGACGGTATCTACTTCGACAATTACTTCCTTGTACCGAACTACAGTCCGCTCGGTCCCGGATACGTCGATGACGATGTGAATCTCCGGCCGGGCGTGAACATATTCGCCTTCCACGAGTTGACCAAACGTATCGCCGTTATGCAATATCAGATGGGGCGTCGCCCGCTTATCTTCATACACATGACCAACGCAAACATCGTGCCTATTCTGTCTTTCGGAACGCTGTTGCTGGACCACGAATGGCGTGACCGGGGAGATTTCCAGGAGAAAGACTTCCACGAGCGACTGTATCTCGATGACGACGCAAGCCTGCTGCTTGCCCAGAGCACCGGCTTTCAAAGCGGATGTATCGGAGTCGTTCACAATCTGCTCCGCGGCGAAACTCAGGTACGCAGCGCCTTGGGCGTCGCACTGGTCCATGAAATGAAACTGAGCGTCAATACCGAAACGCTAGTCCGGAATACTGCCCGGCATTTGTGTGAACTGGGTTACGGTTTGCACGATTGCCGTGTTTGGCGCTACTGGGACGATCCTAAGCCGATCAAAGTCGATGGTGTGCCCGTCAAGACCCTGACCCTCTCCCGTGCAGGTAAGGCTATGATCATTATGAGCAACTTTGGTCCCGCGGGCGAGGTTAAGTTCAACATCGACCGGATGATGTTGCGACTGAGCGGTGCCAGCGTTGCTGTGAATGCAGAGACGGGAAAGCAACTAACCCAATTCGGCCGCGACAGTTTTACACTGACAGTCCCGCGACACGATTTTCGGCTCGTGCGGATTGAGCCGCAGAGTGTAAAGAAGTGATTCCCTCTTGAGGTAATTATTGCTGTTGTGTAGTTACCGCCAACCATCGGGCAAAATGTAGAATTTGGTTTCGGGGCAGGCAACCCGGACAATAACCTCCGCCGGGAGATTGTTGTAAACTTGATAGACAGGTTACACCAGGAGCCTGGCTTAAGAGAACATATCAAAAGATGCACTTCTCCTGTGTCACAAAATGTCAGAATTCTTTGATAAAGTCATGTCTCCGTTTTGTCACTACAGATGTTGATTTTGCCTATAATGAGCCCGAAAAAATATCAATTTTTAACTATAGGACGCCATTTTTAGAAAAATAATCGGAAACTATGCAAGCCAGGCCTCCAGCCGGTTAAAGTTGTTTCGGCTATAATAAGCCGTTAATAAGGAGCTTGTCACTGGGACCGCTCAACTGTTTGAGAACCTGACATGGAGGCCTGCCAATGAATATTTTAGCTTTGGATCTCGGAAAGTACAAGACAGTGTTTTGTGACTACAATTCTGTAAATGGTGAGCATGAATTCGGGAAAGTCAAAACGACACCACAAACGATTCACGATCTGATTGTGGAAAAACAGCCACAGACAGTTGTGTTGGAAGTCTGCAGTATTGCTGGATGGGTGGTCGATATTGCCCGGGCGTTGGGCAAAGAAACAGAAACGGCAAACACTACACATGATGCCTAGCGTTGGAAGAACGTCAAAAAGAAAAATGACAAGGAAGATGCCTTGAAATCGGACTACGGCGAAATTGGGATAATTTTGGTGTTATTCTCATTTGTTATGTTATACGTTGTGAGCTGGTATATGAGGAGTGTTGCCGAAGGTGTCTCAAATCATATAAAAAACGCCGAAAAGAATTGGCTTTTTCACGGCAGGGGAACTATCTGCCAGCCTTCCGTGCCGAAACGGATGTCTCGCTCTACGAACTGCCAGACCACCACTTTCTTGTTGGCGAAAAGGTTGGGATTACGACTTAGCTGTTGTCTGACAAGCGTGGAAGCTCCTCCGTCGTTTACAATCGAAGTGACAGCGGAGCCAAGCTCATACGCCAAGTGCTCCGCAAAGCCCGCGGCGCTGGGTTCATCCTGACTATAGATGCGACAAAAGCTGTCTCCGAGCACGAGGACTTCGGAAGGAGGATCATCCTGATAAGGTTGTTGAGTTGCAGCTTTCACTACCTGGACGCATTTTATCCGCTCTTGTTCAAACATATTTTCGACCTGCGGCACTTGAATCATCCTCAGTATGTCTCCTTGCCATTTTACCTCGACCGGTTTTAGCGTGTATTCAGTCTGTCCTTTCTCCACCCAGCCGAGTTCAAGGATTTTTTGGCCGACTGTTTTTGCTGCAAGTCGCATACCCACAGGAGACCAATGGCTGTCTCGATATAAATAATAATTTTTATTCTCATCGGGTATTAAGCCGGAACGGCCATACCTAAACGTGGCAAATAGATCCACAACTTCTATTCCAGCCTGTCGAAGGAGTGAAATTATTTCAAGAGTCTTGTAATTGACAGGTTTTTCTGTATGTTTTGCTCGTCTGGTAAGCATATCCGGGTATACGCTGGCCTTATTGGGAACAGGGGCTACCAGCAGTTTTATGCCCCTCTCGGCCAACTGGTCTCGAAATGACGTTATCGCGGAGAAGATGTCGCCCTGCACACGATCTGTTTCGGGCGACCATGGCTCGATTAGATATTGAACGGCAGGTCTATAGAAAAGCCAGCGGTTATGACCGACGACTACCTTATCACCCAATTCCCCTAAGATTATGAATTGCACACATTGTATCCAAGGGCGCAATTTTTTTGTCAGTCGGCAATTGTCCTGAAGGTCTGTCTCAAATGCTCTAAGGTTGGCCCTTGTAGGTTTCTGCATAAACAGCTCCGCTATCTGTGGTATTTGTCCATCAACAAGATCAAAAATGAGCTGACTGAGGCCCACGCTGCAAATTGTCGCAATGAAAGCTAATATTAGAAAAAGCTGTTTGAATCGCCCACCAAACATCTTGGTACTCCTAAAATTGAAAATATAAAAACGGATTATATGTTTGAGTGAACATTGTCGCCACAGATAAAAAGAACAGGATGATTAGTATAATGACCTTTGACCAGCTTATTGTCTTTACCCAATCGATTGCTTGCACCGGCTGGAATATAAGTATCACACATAAAGCCATTGTAACCAGATGGGTGGGTGTATATAAAACGGCGCTGAGCAGGATAGAGCCGCCTTGTGGTGGTGAAGCCGTGAACATAACTGTTAAGAGTCTGAAGGCATCAGTTATATTAGCAGCGCGGAAAAAGACCCATCCGATTGTGATAAAGAAAAAGGTAATGCATATTTGTATGGGTTTAGGCAGCGATGAGTAAATAGTCTTTCTTTCCAACAAGCGTTCGAAAACTAAAAAAATTCCATGATATATGCCCCAGATGATGAACGTCCAGTTTGCACCATGCCATAGACCACAAAGCAGAAATACTACAATCAGATTCAGGTATGATCTGGTAACACCTTTGCGATTACCCCCCAGCGGTATGTATAGGTAGTCTCTGAACCAGCTCGACAAGGATATATGCCATCGCTTCCAGAAATCGGTTATGCTGTCGGCCAGATAAGGGGCGTTGAAGTTTCTTGGGCAGTCGAAGCCCAGCATTGAACCCAGGCCGATGGCCATCTCTGAATAAGCAGAAAAATCAAAATACAACTGGAATGTGTACGCAACAACTCCAAACCAGGTGTCCAGCGCTCCTGGTGCTTCAGCAGCAAAGACGGCATCGGCTACTTTTCCCACAACATTGGCCAGTAGAATCTTCTTTGAAAAACCCAGGATAAATAGTGCAACACCATAGGAGAATGTGGACAAGCAGTCTATCCGAGCTTCAAGCTGCTCAGCAAATGCCGGCACTCGGTCCGATTTGGCATCAATTGTTCCATAACGTTGAATTGGGCCGGACAATAGCTGGGGAAAGAAGGCTACATAGCATGCGAAGTCGAGAAAAGAACACCCTGGGAGATTGCCGCGGTAGACATCGATGATGTAGCTGAGGATTTTGAATGTAAAGAATGAAATACCCACAGGCAGGACTATTTTTAATACTGGAAATGTAACGGCTCCAAAAGGTTTTAACATACTATTTAGGTTTTTCTGGAAGAAAATGGCATATTTAAAAAAGCTAAGCAAACCGAGATTTTCTACTACGCAAATAACCATCAGCGACAAGCGCATGCTATTGCTCTTAGAACCTGCAATGAATCTCGATAGGGTGTAGTTGAAGATAGTAGTGAAAACCAGAAGTATCACAAACAAAGGATTCAGCCATGCATAGAAGGCATAGCTGGCTATAAGGAGGAATGCTTTCCTTAGAAGATGGGATTTTCGCGGTATCAGATGATAACACAGCAGGATAATTGGCAGGAAATAGAATATAAATATGTGTGATGCAAAACTCATTTATGGATATTTCCTTACACTATTTGTCCATACCGCCCAATAGATGGATTCATTAAACATTCCGAAGTACTTGTTGATGATTCCGCCCATAAAGTAGTCATCTATCGGAACTTCTAATGCCATCCGATGAATCCTGCCGGCTCTAAAACTTTTAAGGTTTCCACCAATACCCTTGACGCGTTTGTCTGCCGCCTCACTTCGCGGCTTGAACGGGTTGTAATGCCCGACATAAATCGTATTTGTATCTAACCGGCCTCTGTGAATCTTGAGGACTTCATATTTCAGGATGGTGGTATAATTGTATAGTTCTCGTTTAAAGATGGCGCCATCTGGTATCTCCATCAGCCTCGCTGTTACCTCAATACTACCCATAGTTGTCACATTAGGGTCTTCACCTGTTGCTGTTACCAGTTCAGCATTCTTGCCGCATGATAGGCAAATCAGACAGGTAAATACAAGGCTTCCCGACAGGATAATGATGAGGTGCCACCTGGTCATTGATTGAATCCTCTTACTCTACGGGTGGTCATATCAATTTTAGGGCTTGAAATCGCATCATTATATGTCCAGTGTGGCTCCCAGCCCCACGATAGATCCAGCACCGGCCCTCTTAGAGCATTAGGATATTCTGCGGGCAGAGATTCAATATCCCCGCCTACCATAGGCGTATCCTTCCAGCGGATGATTGCCATTCTGGTTTGTGAATTATGTACCTTGCCCAAGTCTTCTTCGCTGCGAGTGAACAGTATATACTTACCATCGGGTGAGACGCAGCCGCCGTAAATATGGTGTCCTCGCTCGGTGTAGAGCAGTTGCTTATCCTGTCCGTTGCCGTCGGCCAGCCACAATTGTGCCCAACCTGGAGTGTCGGGAACGATTCCCCGTGAATATATAATATGCTGTGAATCGCCCAACCAATCCGGAGTACAGTTATAGCGGTCTGTTTCACTGACGGCATTAATTTGGCCCGTATCGGCATCCAGACGTCCAATGGCCCAGGCTATACCCAATCCGTTAGCAGTACCTGCAAACCACTTGCCGTCCGGCGACCAGACGAGCTGCTGAACAATACCCTTGCGGGGCATACTTCGCAAAACCCGCCTGCTGTCCAGGTCAATGATCCGAATCCCCTTTTTATCCAGACACGCTATTTGCTTGTCATTCGGGCCCCATGAAGCCCAATGAAAATTGTTTCCATAGGCTACGGCATGACCGCCGTCGGCATCGGCAACGAGCAGTTCATATGTGCCATAAGTGTTATTATCTATCTGCTCCGTATTTGGCATGCGAAAGTAAAGCAGTTTCCGTCCATCAGGCGAGAACCGTGCCCCGGCCTCATTGTATTCTCGTGTGTTTGTTATTTGCCTTCGGTTGGTTCCATCGGGGTGCATAAGGGAAAGGTCCCAGTCACCTTTGCCGGTTTCAGCACTGAATATAATCCAGCCCTTGCCACGTAGTTCATCCGCCAATTCAGACGACTCGGATTTTTTGCGTGCCATTGTTTCCGACACCGCTCTTATATTTTTCCCCTTTTGGTGGGCTTTGACGATTTTTGTGTCCACGACAATCTCAGCAAAAGTCCAGCAAGGCTCCCAGCCAACGGGTAGTTCAAGGATAGGACCGCGTTTGGCTTTTGGATATTGTGTGCGTAACTCTCTGCTTTGCCCTCCGATAACAGGTGCGTCAGATATGCGCATGAGGGCCATAGGAGCCCCTTTATTACCCGGGTCACCATCCTCCCGCATGTTTCCCGTGAACAATATATATTTGCCGTTCGGAGAGATATATCCTCCATAAATATGACGTCCATCCTCAGCATATAATAAACGTCTTGTTTTTGGCTGCCCATCGGCCATCCATAATTGTGTCCAGCCGTGTTCATTGTTGGTCTTTTGTCCCGGAGGTCGGTTTGAAAAGACCAGATGCTTGCTGTCCGGAAACCAATCGGGTGTACAGCAATCAATACGACTTACAGCATTGGCCGATCCGGTAATAGCGTCAATCCTTGCGACACTCCAGCCGGTTCCAAAAGAGTTGCTCACACCGCATAACCACTTGCCATCAGGAGACCAGGTCAACTGTTGAAAGAATCCGTTACGGTCGAACTTGTGGGTTGTCGTACGGCTGGCGATATCGACAAAAAAGATACCTTTAATCGAAAGGCATGAAATCTGCCTTCCGTCCGGACTCCAACTTGCCCAGGGGTATTCACCGCTCTTGCCGAAAACTTTCATATTTGTTCCATCGCTATCGGCGAAAACAAGTTGTCCCTGCGTGCCGTATTGGTTACCGTCTATCTGCTCCGCTCGCGGAAGACGCCGATAAAGCAGCTTTTGACCATCCCGGGAGAACTGTGGGGCTGCTTCGTTGTATTGAGTTGTGTTGGTGATGTTAAGCAGTTTGGAACCATCCGGCCTGCATAGAAATAGGTCCCAATCGCCCTTTTCCGAGCGGGCACAGAAGACAATCCATCCCTTGTCGCACACCTCTTCTGCCAATTCTCTCACTGCTTCATCTTTGCTTATGGGTGTAAGAGACCTGATGGCCTGTGCCTTTGCTGAGACAGCAATAAACATTATGACCAGTATGGCGTCTTCAATTATATACCTGAGCCCCATATCCCTTGATTTTACAAACAAAATGAAGCCAGTTTAGAAAACAGTTTCATGATGGTCTTATCCAATTCAATTGTGTCGCTCAATTGACCAGAATCTCATCCCATAGGGCTGCATCAGTACTGTAAGACTGGCTTTGTCGCGCTTCAGTTCAATCGGATTTTCAAATATGAGCTGGGAGTTTTCGTCGTTGTTGGCTGTTGTTGCATCCAAGACTATCGGCATCGCCTTGAGGTTACCTGGTGCATTACCAAAAGCTAAATTAACGTTAATGGGGGATGAAGAGAAATTCCAGACAAGCATATTATACAATTGAAGCTTCTCGTCCCAGCTTGCTAATCCGTGCACCGTTTTGCTGCTTGAAGTCAGACGTAAACGTTCGCCGGTAAGACGCGACAGCAGTTTGAAAGTGAAATACGTCGGACGTACGGTGTTTTGGTAGTCAAACAGACCGTCATATTGTGGCCTTCTGTTCCACCATCTGTACATAAATGCTGTGCCGCCCGGTGACATAAACTTCGCAAAAGTTTCGAATGAAACATGATAATCTCGGATCTGATAGTAGCAGGAGTAATCCAGTCCGGCTTCTTTCATCTGCCAAATAACCTCGGCAACGAAGCAAGGCTGAAAACGCGGGTCCTTTGGAGGACTGGACAAATCCATATTCCATTCATTAAGAAAGGTCTCGGCCTTTATGCCGGGGTGTTTCTTCAAAAGGCCTTTTACGTAATCGATTGTCCCACGAATCTGCTGTGGATTGCTGCTGTAAATATGCCATGAAACATAGTGCAGCGGAACCTTCTGCTTTTCGCAGAATTCCAGCAACGCTGGCAGGATTGGTGAGCGAGAATTGGCTAGGGCAGGTCCCCCAACCATTGCATCAGAGTCCGCCCGCAGGATGGCTTCGACAGTGTGCCTGTAATAGCGAGTGTAGCTTTCGGGCTTAAAGCGATAGGGACACCCGCCACTTTCGCCGATGTCGGGTTCGTTAGAGATTTCCCAGTACCGAATGCCCGCCCCTCGCTGCTTGTAATGGCGGACGAGATTGAATATCAGCTCTTCCCATTGGTCATAATCCTTCGGCTCAACGATGTCCTGGTTGATTTCGGGGAAAAGAACACGCGGCTTGAAGCAGATACACATCTGGGGTTGTGCACCTGCCTTGAGGATGGTATCCACAGAGCGATCCAGGCTGTCGAAGTGATACCGACCTGGTTGAGGCAATAAGTCGAAATATTCCTGGATGAACAGGCGAATCAATTTTGGCTGCAAGGCGCGAATCTCGGCAATACGGTCATCCCACATCGGCTCAACCGAAAGTCCTCCCTGGCCAAGCGCCATTTGATTGATTTTAAGAGGCCCTAATCTTTCTTCCAGCGATACTGTTACCTGTGTGATTTTATCCTGGGAACAGGCAACCTGTGGTAGTAAAAGGATAATTGCTAAACACAAAACAGGAATCTTCATAAACTTTTCCTCGATTTAATATTGTACTGTAATAGTATAACGCCTCAGAAGAGGTTTCTCAATCACAACCCATTCTTTTTGAGTATTAAAGTCCGTCCAGTTTTCTCCGTTAACTGTTACTGATTGCATTGGCTTGCTAAGGGGGTGGCGGAATCTAACAATAAGTTGTCCGGGAGACCGTCGCCTAGGCGTTTCAATCGATGCATGCAATTTACCAGAGAAAGCTTTACTATCAACGGAAAACGATATCCGGCCGAAATACGTTGGTGCGTTTTCAACTTCGATTTTTTTGCCATCCTCCAGCCACTTTCGGGGCGTTGCCTGTAATAGTAGTAACGAGTCATCATCAAGTTCGCGAATAAGCATATGCCGATACAGTTCAAACCAGGCACCATCCGTACTCGGCGGGCCGAAGTACTGTCCCCAGCCCCAGCGATGTTCCACAGGCTCGAGCATT
>Ga0209427_10008090_pt1 | contig 11853 bp, 9 predicted proteins | sample DeeMarSWOR136_30_FD_187465 | JGI IMG/M metagenome (GOLD analysis project Ga0209427, IMG submission 187465) | Marine sediment microbial communities from White Oak River estuary, North Carolina - WOR-1-36_30 (SPAdes) (version 2) | ecosystem: Environmental > Aquatic > Marine > Intertidal zone >... | reverse complement strand
CTTCAGGATCTCGCGGGGAATATGATGTAGATCCGTGTAGAAAAAGGTGGGCCCAGGACTCACTTTGACCCTGCCATATCGGTCTATCACTAAATCCGTCGTTATGTTTGCGAAGCTTTTGCCTAGAGTTACCTTCTTTACTTGAACATTTTTGTGGCTTATGCTGATCTCCATTTTCGATCACACTGTAATGATTCATGTCTGGGAATAACCACGTTTTATACTTTTTGACCGTCGGGATATAGGCTAGGTATACTCGTCTCATCGTGTATATGTGAATGGGTAAAGGCATCTCTGTCCTCGTCTCTTCTACCCCCTAGTTTGTTAAAGATATTCCGAGGTCGTAATAACCGATTATTCATAAATTATGAAAAAGAATTTTCAGATCGAACAGCTAGCTACTGTATTATTGCTCCTTAATGAACTAATAGCAATCGATTGTTAGCGAGCGAGCTCTCAGCAAATCAGCGACGAGAGAAGTAAACATAAACGGCGAGTCGCCCTCGTCGAGCGAGACGGAGAACGCCCATAAGCTGGCTAGCTTCAGCCTCAATCCCCGGTAAAACGCCTTGGAAGCCCCCTCTGTTCCATGAGCATAATTCCCGTTCGCTTTCTCAAATGCCCGTCAAGGATGCATCCTCCAACCCCGACGAGGTGTGACGGAGGTACCGCCAGTCGGTACCGTTGCAGCATATCGATTGGGGAGTCAGTTCAGACCTGAGCAAGGTTCTTCGACTTAGCAATAATAATATAAGCAGGAAAGATTTTGACACTTGAGATAAAGTTATGCGCCTTGAACATCCCTTGCTAATGCTCTGTCTTGCCCAATTTTGCGAGTCCTTGGGAATGAATCTTGTAAACCCGATGATGCCTCTTTACGCGTATTCCCTCAACATGTCTTATACGATGGTCGGGGTGGTGATGTCCTCCTTCGGAATCACCCGCCTATTCATTGAGGTCCCAGGCGGCTTGTTGACAGATAAATTGGGGAGAAAACGGGTATTGCTCTTGGGGTACGTCCTCTCGGTGACCGCGCACCTTGTGGCGGGCTTGGCGCAGGCCCCAATTGAACTCGTGCTGTCGCGAATGGTACTGGGCATTGGATCCGCCTTGTCCCTTACCGCAAGCATGACCCACGTTATTGAGATAGCGCCTGACGCGAAACGGTCACGGTACATCGCCATCTTTCAGAGCACCAACTCGATCTCCGGCATCGTGGGCCCGACTCTGGGTGGGCTGATTTCAGAGGGGTTTGGTCTGCGTGCTATCTTTCTGGTTTCAGCCATCATCTCAACGATGGGGATACTCTTGGCGTTACGGATGAAACGCCCGGAAGAAGCGTCTGAACGTGACGCCCCCTCGCAGAGCGGTATCAAGCTTCAAGAAGTCTTTGACATAAAGATCATCGTTATCAGCATTTCGTGTTTTATGATGTTTTTCTTGTTTACTAGCATCCGAAGCACCATGATTCCGCTGTACGGTAGCAACGAGCTGGGGCTGAGCGCGCTCCAGATCGGCCTTGTTTTTAGCGTTACGTCGGCGATAATTGTGTGCTGCCTGCTCCTTGTGAACGTTAAGCTTGAACAAGCGCTCAGGCAGGCGTCGTTACTCACGCTGAGCTTGCTTATCTGCGCTTCTTCCGTGGTGCTCCTCTCGTTTTCCGTGGACTTCACCACGCTCCTCGTGTTTTCCATCCCGTTAGGCTTCGGCTTAAGCCTTCTGCAGCCGACGCCGTTTGCGATGATAAGCGACTATGCGAAGCCTGAGAACCGTGGCGTGACGCTGGGGCTGGCGAGAACTATTGCCGATGTTGGCATAATCCTTGGATCAACGTTAGTAGGCTGGCTGATAGATGTTGGACAGCCGCTCCTCGTGTTTTATCTGATAGCCGCCGTTCTCGCCCTGTTCTCAGCTGTTACATGGTATGTTTTCAGAGATCAACACGTACCAACTAACGCCTAGACAGCTCCCGAATGCCGTTCGCTCAATAGTCAACAACGCCTGCCTCGCCTGCTTCGCTTTTGGCAGACAGTATTTGAACTCGTGGACAAACTGTGTTTCTTTTCAACCCTTTGTTATTACCTGCTTCCAAATGGCGCTAGCTAGCACGAATAGGCGTTTGGTTACACTATTAGGGAACGTAGGATATGCACTGACTTTGGTTACCCTCATCTTTCACCTAATACCCGTAGAAGCTGTTGGTGGATTGGTGTGGGGTGGGAACAAGATACTTGCATGGATACAAGAGAGTTGGGCTGAAACTATTTGCATGGCTCGTTGTGCTGGTTATCCACGATTTGATTGTTTGAGCCACAGTAGCAAGCTAAACATTCCCAAATTTGTTAAACAGCATTATGCCGATGGCTACTATTATCACACTAACTATTGAGATAACACTCACGTCGAGCAAAATATTTGCATTGGTCCAGTCTCCTCCGAAAATCAACGTTAACGCGTCAACCACGTAGTAACTTGGGATAAACTGTGCTATTTGTCGAGTAGTGTCCGTTATTGGAATAAAGGTTCCAAGGAACATCTGGGGTAGAATGAACACGAACGAGACGCCGGTGGCTGTTTCAGGGTTTTTTGATACGGTTGCTGTGATAAGTCCTAACCCGACGGAACTGAGTGAAAATAATGCTATTACTAGGAGTGCTAGGAAAATTCCATTCACGCCGCTCTTCGGTCGAAAGCCCATGAGAGTAGCGATCACGAAAACCACAATCACTTGTAAAATGGCTACCATCATGTTCGTGATGATTTGACTTCCCATGAATTCGGCAGAAGTCATGGGTGTGGTATTCATTCTTTTCAGTAATCCTTCTTGCCGTTCGGTGGAAAACGACTGGGCTATCGTCATAATGATGAAAATGACAGCGTACGAGATCAGGCCTGGAATCAGTACATTGAGATCCATCCCTAATTCGGGGTCTCGAAAAACGAATCCAAATGTTAAGGTAAGAATCGCCGGAAATAGGAGGCTTAAAAACAAATGTGCCGGTTGTCGAATCAGCTTTTTCAGTTCCATTAGGATGAGCGCGGTTAAACCTTGCCGATTCGTTTCACATCCCCTCCACTAGTCTCCGCCCCGTAATTTTCAAGAAGACTTCCTCCAGATTTTTGGCGTTATACTTTTCCATTAATTCTGGGGGCGTTCCAAGTTCTATCAGCTTTCCATAATCAATAATCCCCACCCTATCGCTGAGTGCTTCCGCTTCTTCAATGTAATGCGTTGTGAGAATAATCGTTTTGCCTTGATTTTTGAGCGATTCGATAAACTTCCATGTTGCACGACGGGCGCGCGGATCCATTCCCACTGTGGGTTCGTCAAGAAACGCAATTTTTGGATCGCTGATCAGCGCTATGATCAGATTTAATTTCCGAAGCATTCCGCCACTATAGCCTTTTACTTTCCGGTTGCTGACCTCGGCTAAGTCCAGTAACTCGAGAAGTGTATTCGTTCGCTCGTCTAATGCTTTCTTAGGTACGGCATGCAGCTTTCCAAAGAGCTCAATATTTTCTCGCGCATTCAGAAATTGAAACACTGCCGCTTCTTGGGGACACACACCAATCAACGCTTTAACCTCTTTTAGATTCGTTTGAACATCGTAACCCCCTACAATGGCCGTCCCAGCGGTCGGCTGTAATATCCCGTTAAGGATATTGATCGTCGTCGTCTTACCCGCGCCGTTCGGTCCCAGAAGACTGAACAGTTCCCCCTCTCGTATTTCAAGGGTCAACTCATCGACCGCGGTGACATCTTCAAATTGCTTCACAAGGTCCTTGATGATGATTGCAGAATCCTTTGTTGGCGTTATCCTTGCCTCAAAACGCGTTGTTACCCGGTTCTGGATTTCGCTCTTGGACACATTGAGAGCGAGAAGTTCTACGATGAGAGGTTTAGGCCATTTCGCGGGGATATTGATCTTCCTCAGCTTGGCTAATTCATACAGTTCCTTCTTCTCTAGTTGATTGAGCAATCCCTGCACATCTGACGACATTCGAATCCCCTTTTATGTCCAATCTTCCTTCAGTTATAACCATCACGGCTTTCAACCATGCTCGACTGACCTGCTCGCCCACCTCGTATGGGCTGATCTCTTCCCCCGTCAATTAGCTAGCTACTCTAGTGGAACTACCTTACAAAACCGTCGTTGTAAGTGTCCCATGAGGTCAACGCCAGCTCTTGCCTTCTCCTCTTCCTCTTCTAGATGTCTTTCTAACCCGACGTCTCCGACCCGTTGATAATTCTCGATCACACACGGATAGGTCTCCCGTTGATACTCAGTATCTTTACAGGTTAGGTATTCGCTACAGAGAAGACAGCTATCCAGTTGCCTGTCAAGGGCGCACTTCTTGTTCTTACAATGGGCCTCATCGAGACGGATGTTCATGCACATGGGACACTTAACCCGGGAAAACCATTCCAACCCCTTCCGGAAAGTACTGAATCTGAATGACGTGACCACGTCTTCCATCCAGCTGTAGCGCACGGTGTCTACTAGCCGTTTGAGTTCTTGCGCGAAGAACTGGACGCGTCCATTCCCGTTTGGGCACTGACCACAATACACGCCACACACGCCATAATCATTGTTCTTCGTCACGATACGTCACCATCCCGGAATCGAATACACCGAGTTCAGGATATTAAAGATTCCTTTTATAGCTAGCGAGCGGGCATACCGTTCTCTATTATGCTAGCTAGCGTAGTACTGGGTTTCTAAAAAAATACGCCCCAATGTACCACGCAGCTTACCGCAACGTCATCACGTAGACCGTAGATCGTCCTCACCCTTAAATGGATGAGCAAAAATACATTATGGCGGACATAATGAACCAGCGTATTTATCAGAAACTGGCTGAACATCTCGACCGCCTCCCCGGCGGTTTTGACTCCAGCACCACGGGCGCTGACCTGCGATTACTGCGTCGACTCTTTACGCCGGATGAAGCAGAGTTGGCCACGTGTTTGACCCTCGATCAAGAGACTGCCAAAGTGATTGCCCGTAGAGCCAATCTCCCACTAGCCGAAGCCGAGCACCGACTCACCGAGATGGCTGATAAAGGCCTCATCTTCTCCCTTCAACCAGAGAACCGTCCTCCCCTCTACCAGGCTGTACCTTTCGTCATCGGGATCTATGAGTTCCAAGTTAACCGTATGAGCGAGGGATTCCTTAAGGATCTCGATGACTATCGGATCACGCGGAAACCCCGATCACAGCTCGCTCGCGAAACCATCCCCCAGATGCGTACCATTCCCCTCGATCAGAGCATCGAGCCTCCTCTGAAGGCACTCCCATACGAGCAGGTCGAAGAACTGGTCAAGGCCCATGACCGGTTTGCAGTCGCCCCTTGCATTTGCCGGCGCAGGGCAAGGTTGATGGGAGGTGGCTGTGAGGCGCCCGAGGAGACGTGCCTTATGTTTGGCGATTTCGCAGACTTTTACGTTCGGACGGGTCGAGGCCGTTCAATTACCCAGTCCGAGGTCATGGAGATCTTGGCGAAGGCTAACGACGCCAATTTGGTCCTCAATCCGACTAATTCCCGGTTTGTCGCTGCCATTTGCTGTTGCTGTGGCTGCTGCTGCGGCATTCTGAAAGGCCTCCAGACTCAACCCAAACCCTCCGAGGCTGTCGCCAGCTCGTTCATCGCCGAGCTTGAGCCTGCAGCTTGCCAAGGCTGTTGGCTGTGTTTGGATCGATGTCAGATGCAGGCCATCACTGCCGAGGGGGATCATGTCACACTGAATACTGATCGCTGCATCGGTTGCGGGCTGTGCGTCTCGACCTGCCCCAGCGGAGCGTTGACGCTCGTCCGCAAACCCGAGGCCGTACAGCGGGAAACCCCAGCCACCTTCTTTGACACGTGGCACACCATTGCCCTCGATCGCGCGCGTACCCATGATCCGATGGAACAACCGTGATGCTGATATCGCTGCTCAGCGAGTAAAGTAGCAGGTGTGGTTCCTGGGGTCGTGTTTCCTTCATTCAGTCATATACCTTCATTTTGCGCTGGATGGTTAACCGCAGCCGGTAGTCCGCATATCTTTTCAGATTACAAATCTGGTCTCATAATTCATAAGAATCATTAGTATAAACAAAGGAGCTAGCTAGTGCCACGAACATAAAAAGGGGTAGCTGGAGATTTTTTGTCACTAGAAATCGACGAAATAGTTGGGGCTCTAGTCAGGCTTGAAGGAGCTCGAAAATCAATCCAAGAAGCCATACAACATCTTGTCGATATACATGGCCTCCGTCATGTGAGAGCTCTATTACAAGATGGCTCAAAGCTTCTGCAAACAACGAATCCAGACTCCGCCGAATGGAATACCCAATTAGTAACCGCAATTAAAGAAGTGCTCGAAACGGAGGCAGGATTAACCAATAAGTTTCCCTTAGGCTAGAGACGGCGTCCCGAGCTAGCTAACGGGACGCTTAAAAAACCCGACTACAACGGGTTCTTCCCGTTCTAACATGAAGGGCATGGCCACGAGTTCCCAGCCCTGTGCGCCTAATTTGTTCAAGACCTCTTCGAGGTCTGATGCCTGCAGCCACTGCGTCGTCGCCCCTATGGGAGCGGTCTCTTTCTTGATCTCCTGAATTAGGTCGACGACTCTGTATTCCCACTTCTGCAGTCGTTACCCTCCTCATCGTTCTGTGCTGCCCACCTCGTGGGCGTGAAGCTTCGGCGTGGGGCCTCGAAGACGACTTGGTCGCTCAGACTATCAGCGAGAACAGGGTTCCGATGACGTAGGTTATGCCCGCAGCTGAGGCTCCGATGATCATCATCTCCAGCCCGCTTCGAAGCCAGTTCTTCCGCGAGAAGATGGTCTTCATTGCGCCCACACCGAAGAGGGCGGCCAAAGTGGCGACGATGGAGACTATCAGCGCATCGACGCAGCTGAGGGCGGGAACAGCGAAGGGCACGATCGGTACTATAGCCGCAAGGCCAAAGGATATCCCGCATAGGACCCCCGCCTTAACGGGGTTCCCCAGCTCCTCGGGCGCGAGGCCCAGGTCTTCGAGTACCCCGGCTTGTATGGGAAGCTCCTGATCCTCCGCGATCCGTTTGACGATTGCCTCCGCTTCCTCACGCATAAAGCCTTCAGCTTGATAGAACTGGATCAGCTCCTCCGCCTCCTCTGCGGGCGTCTTTCCCTTCTTGACTTGTTCTCTCCTACTCTCCGTCTCCAACACCTCTAGCTCGGACTTAGCTGATTGGTACGATCCGAAGCCCATGGATATGGTTCCCGCAAAAAGTTCCGCGATTCCTGACAATAAGACGATGTAGGGGTCGGTGATGGCTCCCACCACTCCTGCGACGAAGGCCAAGGTTGAGACCAGGCCGTCGTTGGCTCCGAAGATCATGTCCCTCACGCCTCCACCGCCCCCGATCTGCCACGCCTCCATACCCAACACCTCCGTCCGCATCCGCTCCAAATGCATCCTTTCCTCCGCCGCAAACCGACTCCAGGTCTCGGACGTTGCGGTGTCCCGGATCTTCTCGGCTTGAATGGCGAGTTCTTGGATGCCTTCTTCTTCGCCCACAATCGCCCACTCAAAGAATCCCTTGGTGCCAAGGATGCTCATCATCATCCGAAACTTCAGGTCACTGAGAAGGGACTTGGTCTCTTCTTTGCCGCCTAATTCCCTGATTCGGTCCAACCAGAGCGCCGCGTATTGCTCCTCTTCCTCACAGACCCGAATCAGGATCTGCCTTATTCCTTCGTCCTTCGCCTGCTTTACGAGGGACTGGTATCCCCTGATTTGAACGAGCTTGTGGGCGTGGATCTCTTTAGCGGCGGTGAGGAGTCTCCGCTGCTCCTCATCCATCAGGCCACTCATAATCATCGTCTTATAGGAGTATTATGACCTATATATTTAAACCACTAAGGCCTCATATTGATGTATTTGATGAGGGAGGAGAAGTTACGATGGCGGCTGATTATATTCCGACAGGTGTTCCCGGCGTCGATAAAATTCTTGCCGGTCAGGGGCTTCCCAAAGGCCACACGGTTTTAGTCAGTGGTGGGCCGGGAAGCGGGAAGACGACGTTTGCGATCCAATTTCTTTACGCTGGGGCAACCCAACACGAGGAGTCCGGCGTCTATGTGACCCTCGACGAGGAGCCGAGTGACATACGGAAGAACATGTTGCGGTATGGGTGGGACTTACAGCGGCTGGAAGACGAAAAGAAGCTGATGTTCATCAACGTTTCACCCGTTCGTGTGGCATCGTCCGAGAAGACGGGCTTGATCCAGATCGGGATGAAGGAGTTTCGGTTGATCAAGTTGATTGAAGCGATCCGGCGAGGCGTCCAAGAGGTGAACGCCAAGAGATTGATTGTGGACCCAGTAACGATCTTCACCCTTCAGTATCCCAATGAGGTGGAGCGTATTTACGCGATGCGGGATTTGATGCGCGATTTGAGACGCATGGGGTGTACTAATCTGCTGATCTCCGAGTTACGGGGAACGGGGTGGGAGCGGGAGCATCAATTCGAGGAATATCTCGCCCAAGGCGTCATTCTGCTTCGCACCTTTCTCAAAGGCAGCCGGCTGGTTCGGGTTTTTCAGGTGGAGAAAATGCGGGGACTCGCCATCGACAACCAACCGCGGCCCTATGACATCTCGACTAAGGGCGTCGAGGTGTATCCCAGCGCCACCGTCTATAAATAACCGTTTCCCTAGGCTTGGCAGCGCCTTCGGGTCCCTCATAACAATTGAGCATCAATGGACGCCCGCTATATGCTCCCTCTGTTGAGGCCTCTTTGTTCCCTAGATGTCTCCGACGATATCGTCCCTGTATAACCAACTGGTCGATTCTCGAACTTACGGTTGACACGTCAGGGGCTGTTCCTTGAGGTTGACTGCCCCGTACACATACCTTCATCTACGGCTTCACAGTCGGCCTCAGTTGGTTTTCTTGACAGCATTATCTTTGTCAGCAATCACACATAAATAAACCAGTACGTCTTTACATATTACGGGGTTATCATTGGTATCCTTAACCCAGCTACAGGAAGTTCCCTCCGAAAACTTGCTCTTGCTGGTGGGGCCGCCGGGCTCGGGTAAGTCCACTTTTTGCCAGCAAACCGTTCTCCGCAACATCGCGATGCGTCCCGTCATCTACGTGACCACCGAGTCCACGCCGTCAAAAGTCGAGGATTTACTACGGCAAAGGGGGATGGGCGAGGTATTACCTCATCCCCTTGGCTTCATCGACGCCTTCCACGAGACCGTAGGCCTGCCCAGTGTGGCTCGACCGGACACGGTGGACGCGTCTTCCGAGGATCTAACAAGTATGGGCATCGCCATCTCTAAGCAGCGGGAAACGATGGGTGAACAGAGTTTGTTGATCTTGGACTCCCTTACTCCGCCCTACCTCATGAATGGCTCAGAGATCTTGCGGTTTATGAGACTGACCTTGCTACGGGCGGCGGCGGAGGGGAACGCTGTGCTGGCCTGCGTGGACGAGGGCTGCGGTAAACCAGAGGACTTGGTGGCCATGATGAGCATCGCAGACAGTATCGTCAAGATCGAATTAATGGATGGCTCGAAGACCTTTCACGTCATGAAGCACCCCACGGTGGAGCCAACGAGGATCGAGGTCTCTATGACCTGGGATCCCGCCCTCTCTTACCACTACGATATGCAGATGGTAACGGAGCACATCGCGATGACTCTGGGCTTGATGGCTGGGTCCCCGCTTCGAACGGAGGTCGGCGATAATGTGAACCTTTTCTGGCCCCACTTCGCTAGATGGAGTGGGATGCTCTGGGATCCGAAACGGTTTCCCACGATGACATACGAGTTAAACAAGTACGGTGAATCCAACATGGAAGAGTTTATCCGGCTTCTTCCCTGGCGAGGGAGGCTGTTCATCAAATTCCTGCCCAAGAATTTTAGTAAAGTAAAGGACATGAAGAAACTGATATCGTTCTTTGAGCGTGTGGGGGGAGGCGATGGTAGCGAGGTCATGGAGTACCTTGATGATGAGTCCAAGACCGATGAACACTACGTGAGAACGCATAACGATTTTCATTGTTGGGGATTTGAGCACGTCGGGGCAACGATGCACTTGGGGATTCTTGGGGGCTTTGCTGGGGTCGTTAGGGGCTTTGAGAAGGACCGGGGCGGCCCTGATCGGGACTGGAACATTGTTGAGCTCAAGTGTATCGGGCTTGGGGACCCCTACTGTGAAATGAAGTTTGTGCCGGGGGCGATTGACGAGTTGCAGGCCAATCTGGAGGCCATCGACAGCACGATCTTGGAACGAATACGGAGCCGCCTCATGGATCATCTCATGGGCTTCCTGCTCCATGGGCGGCCGCTCTGGGATAGGCCGGGTGGAGATGAGATTGACTTGCATGGCTTTGGGCACATCATAGGCACCGACGCCGCCATGGCCAGTGAGCGGTACCGGATGGCGATGAGGCTTGGGGGCGCCATGGGCGGAAAGGAGGTCGGCGAACACCTAATGAACGCAGGGATACGGAAGGATCAGGCAGTGAAGCACGTTCTCCGTCTCCTCGAACACTGCAAAGTGGGAAAAGTCTCGCTGGATGAGACGATGAGGATGGTGCAGAACTGTGAGAGCTTCATGATTAAAGGCGAGGAGCCCTCCTGCCATTTCACCACGGGTTTTCTTAATGGGTTCTTCGCCGCCGTCACGAACCAGCACGTCAAGGAGATCAAGTGTATCGCGATGGGCGACCCGTACTGCGAGTGGGAGTTCCGATAAAAAGGGCAAACTTAATGTGATTCGAACTCCGTCTTAATAGCGAATCGTCGGAGGGTTTCAGTCGTCGAACATGGTGAGGACAGTTGGAGATGGATGAGATCATCGTCGCTGGTGAACCCTGCCTCGTTATTCGCAGCCCCCTGATTCCACGAACCTTGTTATGTAACGCGCTCCTGCATCCCTTACTCTCACGGCTAAAGGGTTCTGAGGAGTTCGTAGCGTTTATGTCCGAGCCCTGTGTTGCGGCTTCTCAAGGGTTAGATGTGATCTATGTTACCGCGTTTTGGCCCCGATGTGTCTTCGACTCGGCCACGGAGGACGTCAGCCCACCCGTGCAGAGTATCAAGCCCCAACACCTCATGCTGGTTGAACGAGAGTTGTACCTGAAGCTGACGAAGAAGCGATGTCTCTTCGGCGACTTCCTGGACTCCCTGCTGCTTCATAACCACGACAAGATGAGGGTGTGTGGGCTTCTGAGCAAGGTTCGCACATGGATACGCGAGAACAAGTCGTACGGCCTCTTTTTCATGACCGAGGTGCGGGGACTGGAGGACGTTATCGATCAAGCTGCCAGTATCTTCGAGATCGTGGTCAAAGCAGCAGTTGAAACCAAGCAAGGGGTGCCCCTTCTTAGCTTGACCATAATCAAGCACCCCGATATTTCCGAGATGGATAAGAAGCTTGAAGTTGTCTTTAGTGAGGCGTAACTAGACCGCAGTGGAGTTTCGTGTCTCATCTCTGTGTATTTTCCTTACTATGACCTGTCAGCTCCCTAGCAAGTGTTCACGTAAACGTGGCATCAGGTTCTTCGGAGCATAGGCGTCTGGTTTCGGGCGTCTTTTCGTTGGCTTCGCTTATTACGTCTTGCGTGTGTGGGCTTGTATCACTTGATGGGGCGCTTCTTGAGTTCTTCGACAATTATCTTGGCCTTCAGGGATACGTCGAGGTGGAGGTGCGGCACGTTTCTGAATTTACAGAGAGTTGCCATCCCATTGTCTTCGGTGACCACGAATAACCCGTGTGTTACGGCGTATTCCACGAGGTCCCTATCCCGTTGAAGGCCGGTCTCATTGGCAAGCACTACGTCATACCCCACGGTTTTCAAGAGAGC
>Ga0209427_10008087_pt1 | contig 11855 bp, 11 predicted proteins | sample DeeMarSWOR136_30_FD_187465 | JGI IMG/M metagenome (GOLD analysis project Ga0209427, IMG submission 187465) | Marine sediment microbial communities from White Oak River estuary, North Carolina - WOR-1-36_30 (SPAdes) (version 2) | ecosystem: Environmental > Aquatic > Marine > Intertidal zone >... | reverse complement strand
CTCAACAGGGACCTGCAGGAGAGCATCAGGTACGTCGGCGGCGCCGGCGTCGTCGTCATAGCCCTCGGGCTGACGGTGCTATACTACACCACCAAGTACGCCAACGTACGGGACCCCCTCTTCTGGGTGATCCTGGCGCTGACGACGGGGTCGAACTTCGTCGTTGGCCTCTTCAACATCCACAGGTACCTCCTCCTGAGGAGGAAGTACTCGAGGCTCAACGAGCTCAAGAGGGAGCTAGAAGCCTAGGAGCGGCTAAGGTGGCCCCCCGCAGGACCCCCGACACCATAGCCCTCGAGCTATTGAACGCTGTCGATGAGAGTGGGGAAGCCACCAAGTGGGACCTCATCAAGGTCCTAGGCAACGAGGCCCAGTTCAAAATTTGGATTGAGGACTTCCTACTTCCAGAGAAGGTCCTGGCGGAGCGGAGGGAGGGCAGGAACTATTTTTACACGAAGACGGAGCGGGGGGAGCTCCTCCACAGGCTGTTGAAGAGCGGGAACCTGATAAAAATCTTCAGAAGGGTAAGCGGCAGAAGGCTCAGGTGAAATAAAGAGGGATTATCATACATACGTGTGAGTAAAAACGGCTGCCCCGAAGGGATTTATACGCTCACGGAGCTTATCGGATACTATTCGCTTGCTGACCTCTTCGCCATGTTGCGCTCGTAAACCATGAACACCTCGCTACCCCTCCGGATGAACTCGACGGGCGTCTTCGTGTAAACCCCGTACGCGGCGAAGCGCTTAGTCTCGCCCTCTATGTCGACGGGGATAAGGGGCGTAGTGAAGGTCCTCCGCCCGAAGCTCGACGTGAGCTGGAGTATACCCCCGCTCCTCTCGACCTTGTAGCTCGACGCACTCCTGAAGGTCCTGTAAGTGCCTGTCAGTCCGTCCAGAATCCCCGTCCTCCTGAAGTAGGAGATCTCCATCGGGTCCCTCCCCAGCAGGAGGGCCAGGGCGTACTCGCCGATGTCCTCGAGGAAGTAGCCTCCATTGGCTAGGATGACGACCCCCGCGCCCTCGTTCGGTAGGAGCCCCATGTATGCGCTCGAGCCGTAGACGCTGCCGCTGTGGTGTACCAGTTTGCGGCCCAGGAACCCCGATTTGATGCGCACCCCGTAGCCGTAGTAGCTGAAGCTCTCTCCGTCGATCGGCTCTTCGACGGTCCGGACCTTAGGCTCCATCATATCCCTCACGGACTCAGCGCTGGCGACACGCGAGCCCTCCAAGGCGCCTCCGGAGAGGAGCGCCCTCACGAACCTCGCCATGTCCGCGGCGCTGCTCATGAGGCCCCCGTCACTTATCATCTGCCCGTACGGGTACCTCGTGGGCACCTTCGCGCCGCTCTCCGAGGTCACGTACGGAGTCGCCACGTCGGGGTCGTCCTCGATGTCCTCCTCGCGGAAGGTGCTCCTGCCCATGCCCAGGGGCTCCAGAATGTTCTCCTCGACGTAGGATGCGTAGTCGACCCCGGAGACCCCCTCGATGATGGACCCCAGCAGGATGTAGCCCTCGTTCAGGTACGCGTGGCGCTCACCCGGCCTGGACAGGGCCCATTCCTCAGCCCCGTTCATGTAGACCAGGAGGTCCTCCGGGCTGCAGATCGGGAACCAAGTGTCTCCGGTCCCTGTGATCGCCCCCAGAGTCACCTCGGCGTAGCCGAGGGACGGGATGCCGCTGCTGTGACTGAGAAGATGCCTCACCAGTACGGGCTCACCCATGGGCCTCGCCCTGAACGGGACGTATTTTTCGACGGGGTCGTCGAGGCCGAGGAGGCCCCTCTCCTGGAGCTGCATAACCGCCAGGGCAGTGAAGGGCTTCGTGACGCTCCCGATGCAGTAGATCGTCTCTGGCGTAACGCTCGTGCCCTGCTCAAAGTCCCTGAACCCAAAACCCCGTTTGTAGTTTATACCGTCTTCCTTAACGGTGGCGATGCTGAGCCCGACTATCCCTGACTCGCCCATCCTCCCGAAAATGAAGCTCTCTAACTCCTCTGTTCCCCTGCCTTCTATGGACGTCATTATGATAGCCTCAAGCTGAGCGCTCCCTTTTAAACGATGGCCAGACTTTCCCAGTAAAAGAACCCTCGAACCCATAAGGGATTCGTGGACTCGAAACCCGTTTCCTAATGAAGTATTCTGAGTCTATTGCCTCTGGCATCTCGGGCAGAGGTAGACATGCCCTCCGCCGTGGGCGAGCCTCTCTATCGGCGTCCCGCATTTCGGACAGTTCTGGCCCTTCATGTTGGGGCCCATGGCGGGCTTGTAGCCGCCGGGGTTCCCGTAGAGGTCCGTGAACTCGTCCTTGCCGCCGAGCCTCAGCCTCTCCTTGATTACCGCGTTGATGGCGTCGTACAGGGCGCGCATCTCGTCTCTAGACAGCTCCGAGGCCCTCCGCTTCGGGTGGACGCTGGCCCTGTAGATGGCGTCCTGGTAGGCGGAGTTGCTCAGCCCCACGAACAGCGCTTCCTTCCCAACGAGAAGGGGCTTGATCTGCCTGTTCTCGCTGCTCATGAGCCCTTGGAAGCGTTCGAAGGTGAACTCCTCACTGTCGGGGGAGACCCCTCCCATGAAGTCCCGCCGGTACAGGTACGATTTTTCCAGGTCGCAGTCCTTCAAGGCGGATATGATCCCCATGCTCGTGATCCTGACGGTGAGCCTCGAGCCGTCTGCGAAGTCCAGCCTCAGGTGGTACCTGGGGACCTCGCCCCCCTCGCCGACGAGGCGGATGACGCCTCCGTACTCTGGGCCGATGAGGAGGTTCATGCTCCCGTCCAGCCTGACGCGGATCGTGTTCCCCCGGGAGGTTACGCCGGTCATCGTCTTGCCGACCAGGTCGCCGAAATCGGAGACGTTCCTGATGAAGCCGATCTTCACCATCCGCTCTATGTCCCGAAGATCGTACGACTTGACCTTCTTCCCCGGGAGGGCCTCGTTCATCTGAGTCGCTAAGATGTGAGCCTCGGGGAGCTCGATACTCACAGCGAACACCCACAACCAAGCTACCGTCTAGCTAATTAAACGCTTTCAGAAGCCTTGAAAAGTATGCTCTGAATCATCAAGTATCGTTACTCCCCACCAATACAATGATGAAAAATGTGATGATGAAAAACAATTGACGGAATTCGTCGCAGGGAAAATGACATCCAGAGAGATCTGTAGGTTCGAACCTGCTTTTCTTTGCCACACGAAGGTCGCTTATGAGATGACAGCGGGGATGACGTAGGCCTCAAGCAGCGACTGTATCCTGTCGAAGTCCTCCTCGACATGACCTGTAGTAACCACAACGAGGTCCAGATCGGGAACCACGTGGATGAACTGCCCCATATATCCTATGGCCGAGTAGTAGCCCCGGGGGCTCACCCACCACTGGAAGCCGTAGTCGTCCAGGAGGGTGCCCGCGTGGAAGTGCACCGAGGTTGCCTCCTCCACCCATTCGTAGCTCACGATCTGCTCACCGTCCCACTCGCCCCCCTTGAGGAAGAGGTAGCCGATCTTCGCCATGTCGTGGGGTGTCAGGTAGAGGCCGCTGTAACCCCAGTTGTTGCCCTTGGGGTCGGCCCTCCACTCCGCGTCCTTGATCCCGAGGGGGCTGAAGAGGCGCTCTCGCGCGAACTCCAGGGCGGTCATGTTCGTCGTCTCCGTTATGATGCACGAGAGGAGGTGGGAGACGCCGTTGGTGTACTCGAACCTGGTCCCCGGCTCCTCGGCCATCGGCAGGTCCAGCACGTACTGGATGGCGTCCTCGGCTTCGTGCATGAGCTCCAGGCCCTCCCAGTTGTACAGATAGGAGTCCCTCGCGTCGAAGCCGGCGGTCATCGTCAGGAGGTCTCTTAGGGTCATCTCCCCCTTCCAGGCGTCTAGGTTCTCCACCGTCCTGTTCGGGAATAGGTCGAGGACCCGCTGGTCCAGGGACTCAAGATACCCCTCATCGAGGGCGATGCCCATGAGTGTGGAGACGACGCTCTTGGTGCACGAGTAGACGATGTGCCTCTGCCCCTCGTCGAATGGCGGGAAGTAGGCGTCGGAGGCGATGTACCCGTGCCGGATGATGAGGATGCTATCGGCTCCGATGCCGTTACCCACGACGTGCTCGATCATCCCGTCGAGCAGCTCGGGATCAATCCCAACGGCCTCAGGGGTCGCCGTCCTCCAACCATCAGTGGGCCAGTAAGCCTCTATCTCGGTCGCCGACGGTGGGAGATCCACGCATTCAAAGGAGTCGAGGTACCCCCTCCAACGGGAGTGAAGTTCCTTAGGCGTGCCCACCTCGGGCAGGGTGACCAAGAAGAGCAGGTAGATCCGCCCGTCCTCCTCACTGTTCCAGGCCCCGACCATCCCCTTCTGGGAGACCCCTGCATCGCTCAGCTCGAAGGATTGATACAGCAGCTCCTGGCCGTCCTTCTCCCCCGTCTCCATCCCTCCTCTTGAGACGATCACGATACCCCCCTCAGCAACCCCCTTGAAGGCGCCGTCCAGGGCCGTCGTCAGATCGAAGCCCCATTCTTCCGGGATCCAGATCACCCCCATCGACTCGGGGACCTCCTCCCATATCCCCTGGATGTCTCCGTAAACGGGTCGGGCGTGATCGAAGCCTCCCAGGTTCCCACCGGCTGAGAAGATCATCTCCTCGGGGTGGTCGAGGGAGAAGCCGAAGCCTTTGTAGGTCTCGAAGGACGTCTTGGGGAAGGATCTGGTGGTTGGCTCCTCATCAGGCGACTCGGGCTGCCGGCCCTGGTAGCTCGTGTACCACCAGTAGCCACCTCCCACAACGATCACGATGAGGGCCATGATTAAGACGGTTTGATTTGTAGTCACTGCCAAACGCTTTCGGATGCTCATGGTATAGGACCAACTTCATGAGATTTTGAGATGCGATAAATATTCTCCGCAAGAACGATGTTTAGAACGCAAGAACGGTTATTACAATGAGACTGCGGTCAAAAGGCACCAACTACACGGGGGTGAACAGCACCTTACCCGCAGTCTTCTCAACGGTTATAGCGTCGAAGGCCCTCCTCCACTCCGTGATGGGGAACCTGTGGGTTATGATCGGTGCGACCCGCACAGCCCCGGAGGAGATCAGGCCTATCGCCCTCTCGTAGTCGATCCACTTGCTCATGATAGAGCCCCTCACCGTGAGCCCCTTCCCCAGGATGCTCCTGAAGCTGAACCTGACCGGGCCCGGAGGCGACGCGATGAAGATCACCTGCCCCTCTCTCCTGACCATCTCGAAGGCCTGGATGGCCGCGGACTCCGCCCCGGAGGCCTCGAACACCACGTCGGCGCCCACGCCGCCGGTGAGCTCCATCACACTCTCCACCGAGTCCACCTCCTCGACCGGGATCGTTACATCGACGCCGATCTCCTCGGCGATGCGTAGCCTGACGCCCCTGTGACCCGTCTGGATCACTGTCGATGCCCCACGGGCCCTCGCGACCTGGGCGGTGAGCAGCCCCATCGGCCCGGGGCCCAGCACAACCACCGTGTCGCCGGGGTAGACCTCCGCCTTCCTGGTCACGGCGTTCACGATGTCCGCGCACGGCTGGACGAGAGCTGCCTTGTCGTATGAGAGGCCGTCCGGGATGCCGTGGAGCAGCCTCGGGGGCAGGGCTATGTACTTCGTAAACGCGCCGTCCATGCCCGAGCCTAGGCCCCTCCTCTCGCGGCAGAGGTGGTAGTCCCCGGTCCTGCAGAAACGGCAGCGCCCGCAGATGTGCCCGCTCGTCTCCGAGACTACCCTGTCGCCGGCCCGCCAGCCCTCCACGAGCCTCCCGACCCTGATGACCTCCCCGGAGAACTCGTGCCCCATTATGACGGGCTCCTCGCGGACCCTGTTCAACTGCTTCACGTCGGATCCGCAGACGCCTGCAGCCTTCACCTCGACCAGCACCCGGTCCTCTGTCACCACGGGATCATCGACCTCTCTCACTTCTAGCACGCCCGACACCCCGGCGGGCTTCACAAGGGCCTTCATCCGCACCACCCGAAATCCAATGCCCTCTAGCTCGTGCGTCTGGCTATTTCTCTTTTTATATCGAAAGCAGGAACTCCCTGAGCTCCCTGGTCAGCCTGAGGGATTCCTCGAACTCCTCCTCCGACATGTTCACCAAGTTCGCGTACTGGAGTATCCGGCTGAGGAGCAAGGGGTTCAGGGGGCCGAACTTCATAAAGTAGCCCGAGAAACTGCAGAAGGTGCACGCATCGTTCTCCACCGGCGGCGAGTCCAGCATCATCATCCTCCTCGAGTGGAGGTCCGAGAGCCTGACGGCGTTCTCCTCGCTCACCTCGACCCCGATGCCCAGCTCGTTGAGGCCATTCAGGACGTCGATGGAGCTCTGGAGGCCCCTCTCCCCTATCCTATCCTCGTTGTAGACGAAGGTGTCTGCGGTAACCGTGTAGATACTCTCCACGAGGTGGCCTGCCCTCCTCTCTTCGACGACCCTGACGAGCCCAGCGTCCTGGAGCTTCCTAATGTGGTGGTATATGTTCTGGGGCGTGAGGCCGAGCTCGGAGGCCATCTCCTTCACGGTAAGATAGTCGTCCCTCAGAAGGAAGATGATCCTCCTCCTCGTCTCGTCCCCCAGAAGCCTGAAGGCCTCCTCGGTGATCGGCTTCAATAATTTGAGAGGCACCGATTGCCCAGTCATGTCGTCCATGTTATTAAAAACATTATTTTAATATTTAAATCTTATTTGATTAATAAAACGCAATGTATTTATACAGAAGGGATTAACACTTTCCTTGGGAGAAATTAATGAGCTCAGAAAAACTGAACAAGTCCTACCTGATAGTCGACATCGACAACCATCAAACAAAAGCGGTGCTGATAGAGAGGGCAAACGGTAGCTACAGGCTGATGGGGGCCAGCGAGGCACCCACCACAGCGGATCCACCGGACCTCGACGCCACGATCGGCGTTGAGAGCGCCGCGAGGGATCTGGGCCGGAAGCTCGGTAGGCAGCTCTGGGCCGAGGGCGGACCTTCCGGGGCTCACAGGTTCCTCTGCTCCAGCAGCAGCGGCGGCCTCTACATGGCAGTGGCGGGGGTCATAAGGACGATGTCCGCCGAGAGCGCCGAGAGGGCGGCCCTAGGCGCCGGGGCTCTGCTCATGGACGTCTTCTCGAAGGACGACCCCCGACCAGACTACAAGGTCGTCGACAGGATGAGGAGCCTCAGGCCCGACATGCTGCTGCTCGCCGGCGGGACAGACGGCGGGGCCGTGGAACAGGTCCTAGAGATGGCGGGCCTAATAGACGCGGCAGATGTCAGGCCGAGGTTCGGTGCTGGGTACAAGCTGCCCGTGGTATACGCCGGGAACGTCGAGATCAGGGACGACGTCTCGAAGACGCTGGGGGAGGATAGGTACGCCACCAGGGAGGTGGAGAACGTCCGCCCGGTCCTAGAGGTCGAGAACCTGGGTCCTACGAGGGAGGGGATCTACGACTCTTACATGGAGCACGTGATAATCCACTCCCCGGGGTACGACAGGCTGGCGAAGTGGGTGGACGGGCGCATAATCCCGACCCAGGCGGCGATAGGGAAGCTCATATACGCCTACGCCATGGAGAGGGGCCTGAACCTCCTGGCGGTCGACGTCGGCGGGGCGACCACGGATGTCTACTCGGTGTACAACGGTGTCTTCAACAGGTCCCTGAACGCTGACATAGGGATGACCTACGGAATCAGCAATGTCATGAGGGAGGCAGGGGTTCAGAACATAATGCGCTGGATACCCGGGGGAATGGGGGAGAGAGAGGCCCGCAACATAATAGGCAACATCATGGCGCTGCAGCCGGCGGAACTCACATCGGAGGAGACGGTTGTGCAGAGGGCCGCCGCCAGGGAGGCCATGAGGCTCGGGCTCGAACAGCACAGGAACATCGCCACGAGGCTCAAGGGGATCCAGATCAAGAGGACTATAGCCGACATATTCCAGCAGCTCGTGGAGGCCTCGATAATTGACCTGATGAAGACCCAGTCCATCATCGGCAGGGGACGGATATTCGCAGACGATCAGGACCACAGCGCCACGACGCTCATGATGATCGACGCCATCCAAACTGAGGGAGTGACGGAGATCCTGGTCGACAGGTCCAGCGTCATGCCCCACCTTGGGATGCTGCTCGACGTGGACAAGGAAGCGGCTCTAAGCATACTGTCAGAAGAGTGCCTGCACAGGCTTGGGACCTGCGTTGCTCCGAAAGGCATGGCGAGAAAGGGGGAAACCGTGATGACGCTGCGCATGAACGTGGCAGGGGGCGCGACCTCAGAGGAGATCCTGACCTTCGGCGAGCTGAAGGCCCTGCCCCTCGGCCCAGGCGAGCATGCGAAGATCGAGGTGACACCAGCGAGGAGGTTCGACGTGGGCGCGGGCAGGGGCAAGAGGCTCGAGGCGGAGGTTCAGGGCGGCGAGTTCGGGATCATACTGGACGCCCGGGGGAGGCCCCTGGTCATCCCCGAAGTGAAGGGGACCCTGGAGGAGTGGACGGCCTCTCTGACTCCGCTGGCGGCCCCAGCACCCGCGGCATAGGGGGATCGAGGTGTCGAAAATGGCTGTAAACGTTGAGGGGACGGTGGTCAGGAAGGAGAGAAGGATCCCGACCAAGGGCGAGGTGTTCGTCAAGGTTGGCGAACTGGTCGAGCCGGATACGGTCCTCGCCAGGGGCACCGTCAGAAATCCGGAGGTGCACGAGATCAGGGTCTACTCGAAGCTCGGGGTCGACCCGGAACAGGTGAAGAGGTACATGCTGAAGGAGGAGGGGGACGAGGTCAAGAGGGACGAGGTGATCGCCATCTACAGGGCCTTCTTCGGCCGGCTCACGAGGACGTGCAGGTCCCCCATAGACGGGCACCTGGAGACGCTGCTCAAGTCTGGTGCTGCGCTGATCAGGGGAATGCCTATCCCCGTCGAGGCGAGGGCACACATACCTGGGATTGTGGTTGAGCTGATCCCCGGGGAGGGGGCCGTCGTGGAGACTAGAGCCGCGCTCATCAACGGGGTCTTCGGCGTCGGAGGGGAAACCATCGGCGAGCTGATAATAGCGGTCGGCGAGCCCGACGAGGCCCTGACAGCGGAGGCAATAACGAACGCGCACAAGGGCAAGGTCGTGGTCGGGGGCTCTCTGGTCACCCTGGACGCGCTCAGGAAGGCGGCCAACGTCGGGTTGAGCGGGGTGCTAATCGGGGGTGTCGACCAGAAGGACCTGACTGACTTCCTGGGGCACGAAATAGGCGTGGGCGTCACTGGCAGGGAGGAAGCGGGCCCCACCGTCATCGTCACCGAGGGCTTCGGGGTCTACCCGATGGACGGCGTCACCTTCAACCTTCTCAAATCTCACGAGGGGAAGAGGGCGAGCATCGACGGCACGACCCAGATCCGCCAGAGGATGCTGAGACCGGAGATAATAATACCTCTTTGAAGCTACCAACCCGGAACCTGGGCGAAGGAAGGGTTCAAATCCCCTTTTTTCTATCCGGCAGATGACGTGGACTTCTATTCGATGCGAGGTGATTACATGGCGGTCTATTTCATCCAGTGCCCCCCGTCCACGAGCAGTGTCTGCCCGTGGATGTAGCCGGCCTCATCCGAGGCCATGAAGGCGATCACGTATGCGATGTCCATTGGAGCCCCCAACCTCCTAGCGGGGATGGATTCGAGGGTCTTCTCGTGCTCGGCCCTCTGCTCCGGCGTAATGTCCTCGGGCTCAGCCCTCCTCTCGGGGTAAGTGTCAACCAGCCCGGGGGCGACGCAGTTGACGTTGATGTTAAAAGCCGCTAGCTCCTTCGCGAGCTGCCTCGTGAGCCCTCCTAGGCCAGCCTTCGCCGAGGCGTAGGCGTGGATACCCGTCCGGCTCCAGACGACGCCTGCCCCTGACCCCACGTTGACTATCTTCCCGTAGCCCTGCCTCTTCATGTAGGGGGCGGCGAACCTGACGCAGTTGAAGTGACCGGTGAGGTTCACATCCAAGACCCTCATCCAGTCTTCGATGTCGACGTCCTCGACGTTCTGGTGCCTCGGCACTCCCCACCACCCGGCGTTGTTGACCAGGATGTCCAGCCTCCCGAAGGCCTCTACCGCCGCGTCCACCATCTCTTTGACCGCATCGGCGTCCGTGATATCAGCGACGAAGTGGAGGGCCCTCCCACCCCTCGCCCTTATCTCCTCGGCGACCCTGCTGCAGGATTCGGATCTGGAGTTGCACAGGACGGAGGCGCCCCTCTCCGCCAGCAGCTTAGCCGTCGCCTCCCCTATCCCGTGCCCCGCGCCGGTGACTATCGCGACCCTGCCCTCAAACGACATTTCAATACTCTAAGAAAATACGTTTAATCATAAAAAACATCGACGCCCGATTTTCTTGAGTGAATGCGTTTGATCCTCGGTACTGAAATCGATTGATCCTTAGATTATCTGCAATTAGGTGTGGTTATTTCAAGTAATGTAGAATTTCTCTTACCAGGACTATTCAGAAGAGTGCCCCAACGGCGATGATGGCGACACTGAGCATGAGGGCGGCTATCGGGTCCCTGGAATCATTTGGCGACGTGTATTTCAGAAGAAAGGCCTGCCCGTCGCCGCTGACACCGTAAATGATACCAGCCACATAGACGCCACCCCCGGCAGCCGACACGGATCTGGCCGTGTCAGAACCCATCCCTCCCCACGTCCTGCTCCAGACGAGCCCGCCATCCAAAGTGTACTTCAGCAGGAGGACATCTTCCCTACAGGCTCCGAAGCTCGATGTCGAGCCCATGACGTATAGATGGCCCCCGAGGTGGACGATCCCCCTGGGATAATCCCTCCCCGCCCCTCCCCAGAAGACGGCCCAATCGAGGGAGACCTCGCCGGGCTGCCCCTGCTGACCGCATAATTCGCCGAGATACAGGCATAAGAGAACTGTTTCCGCCAAGAGCAAACCAGTAATTACGAAAAGGGACCTCTTCAATCTTCCCGTGATGTTCATTTAAAGGGTCGGTCTTAAAAGGTTGACATTGATGCACGCGCAGTTCCGAAAGGTACGACCCGTCCTTAATCGTCCTGCCCTGATAAATGTAGAAGATCAGCTGCATGAAGATTAGAAGAATGCGAAAGTGTCGTTCATACTAAGTGGTTTCGACCTAACATCGATCGTTGAAGTATGAAACGAGGCGGCTCGATCTTGTTGACTATCGCTTGTGCCTCTTGCTGCGTTCCCTCTCCACCTGGTCCCGCCTGTACGCCCGCTTCCTCTGGCCATAGATCCTCGCCCTCCGGAAGCCCCTCCCCCCGGCGTCCTCCCTGAACTGGTCCATATCGCCGTAGAAGCGGGGGAAACTTATCTCGTTCTTGGATAGCCGGGTGAGAAGATCGTTCAGCCTCCTCCTGTCCTCGTCCCCCGGCGCCTCGTCGAAGGCCTTAGAATAGACCTCGTAGGCGGCCGCGAACTTGAAGTCCGCCGTGTCGAGCTCGATCTTTAGAACCGGCTCCTCCCCCATTTTCCTCGAGTATCCTCAACCTATAGAACCGAGTCACCGATATAAAGGCTAGGTCCGCGCCGGAAACGGCGGGCCTAGTCGCCCCTTCTTCAGGCGAAGGACTCCGCAAGGCGGCAGGAATCCCCTTCGCTCAGCCTCCAGCCCAGGGCCCCCAGGTTCTCCTCCAAGTGGAGGGGGTTCGAGACCTTCGGGATGGCAACCACGCCCTCCTGCCCGATCAGCCAGTTGAGGGAGACCTGGGCCCGGGTCCTCCCGTACTTCTCAGCAAGCTCGTCGAGGACTGCGTTCCCCGGCCTCGCCAGGCGCCCCTTGGCCAGCGGCGTGTAGGCGATAAGGGTCACCTCGTTCCGCCTGCAGAAGGGGAGGAGCCCCGAGGCCG
>Ga0209427_10008086_pt1 | contig 11855 bp, 6 predicted proteins | sample DeeMarSWOR136_30_FD_187465 | JGI IMG/M metagenome (GOLD analysis project Ga0209427, IMG submission 187465) | Marine sediment microbial communities from White Oak River estuary, North Carolina - WOR-1-36_30 (SPAdes) (version 2) | ecosystem: Environmental > Aquatic > Marine > Intertidal zone >... | reverse complement strand
TTGTAGATAAAAAAATCATTAAAATAATCTTGATTTAAATAAAGGCTTTTCCCTTCCTTATTTGTCTTTAACGGTTCAAATCGTTCAGTTATTTTATTCAAAAAGAATTCAACGGTTAACCATAAAAAAAATGGGGCTAAAACTAAAATAACATAATAAAGAAAGTGCCTAACTTTTTTACTCACCTTAAACAATCCTTAATCTTGCAATTTCACTTATGTGGAGTAAAGGAAATTAAATGTTCTACCGGTTTTGAAATCATAAAAAGAAATAAATTATCTTTCACAATAAATTTGTGATACCAAGGCGCAAATGCAAATGCTTCAATTGACATGGTAATAGATTCTGGTAATTCATAAATATTTGTTAACTCAACATCCAGATTGTACTCCGCAACCTGTCGGACATAAATTTCTGTTTCAGTAGAATTTTCCTTATCAACACGTAAAACAAATATTCGGTCGTTTGAAACATAAATATCTTCAACTAACAGCTCTAATGGCTCATCAACTTTCGGTTGAATGGACTTTGGTATTGCCCGACGTGCTCGTTTTAAAATGTTTCCCTCCATATCATAAATATAAATGCTGTCTAAAAATGCAGGGACATAAACTAAATTATTGTCGGAGGTAAATCCTGTGAAGGCAAAATCTGCGTTCCTATTTTTATAAACTTCACCCCGTGGAGGTCCAAAGGTGTTAATTTGTTTGCCATTGAGATCATAGGCTTCGATGAAAAAGCCTAATTCAAGCGCCCCATTCATCCGATTCAGAACAATAGTCTTTCGTGGAGAAATAGAAAAATCTGCTAAGCCTCGGATCATTATAAATCGCAAACAATTGCCATCGAGATCGAGGAGATCAATTGTGCCCCTGTTATGAATCAAAAGTAAGGAATCCTGGTAAATATCCATACCTGATGGAAAATTAAGTTTACCACACTGGGTACCCTGACCGCCAAAAAGCTTGATAAAATTTCCCAATGAATCAAATTTGAATATGAGATTCTTACCACTATCGAGAATAAACAGATTGCCGTGACTATCCATTTTCATGATTTTTACCTTCTCGAACGGACTTGCTTCGTCACTTTGTGGTAAATTAAGAGCAAAATCTGCTTTTTCAAGCTTTTGGACTGGCATATCTTTGCCACAGGATAGAAGGTACAAACTAATTCCGAAGATTATGATTATAAAAATGAATTTTAACGATCTTCGATTTCGAATTATAAAAACCATATTGTTTCCTAAATTGAATATTTTTATTAGAAAACCTACATTCGCAGGAATGACATTAGAACAAGATTAAAATCCGAAAACCGTTCCGTTTCGAGTATATTTACGAGAGCATCCTTTAAGATGCTTCGATTGAATAATAAAATGGGGATTCGCACAAAATCCTGCTTTGCGAATCCCCATTCATTTCTAACTTTTTGAGTTAAAGAGGATCCTCACCGTTGATATTTATAATTTTAAGAGGTCTCTAGAACTTCAAAGAAAATGAGAATCGGTTCACGTCATCTAACAATCTGAAGGCTGTCCAGGCATAATCGATGACCAATTCATAGTCGCCGTAAGGAATTTCAATTCCAGCGCCCAGCGACAATCCTTCATCAGTTCGATAGGACTCTTGCGGATTCCACCAGCGTGAACGGTACTCATCTTCAATTCTCTGGTAAGTAACTCGGTCATCAAATTCATCTCTTACACCGGAGTAATTAAATTTATATCCAGCGCGAAAATGAATATTTTTGTAAAGACTTGCCTGCAAACCACCGAGGAGCAACTGCTCAGCATCCAATGGTTTTGCTGCATCGGCAAATCCCTTTAAGTTGAAGAAGTCAGATTGAATCATACTCATCGAAACACCAAAGCTAAATACCAATGGTAAGCTGATATCATCGAAATAGTATTTCATATCTTTACCAAGGTTCTGGATTCGGGCGCCAAGGGTTAGGTCTCGATAACCAATTTTGTAGATGGCACCAAAATCAAATGCGAATGAGCTTGCCGATTCAACATCAATCTCTTCACGGTAGTATTTTCCAGTGGCACCAAGTGACAGTTTATCAGTAAATTGCTTGGCATAAGCTATTGCAATAAACATCGAATTATAATCGAAAGTCGCACTGGTTGTATAATCAATATCCAGACCATCAACATAGTCCCTGTCCGCGTCGATATCGCTAACGCCAGACATCATTCCACCGATGGCGAATGTTCCGATGTTTCCAAAACAATGGGCAACACCAAATGAATTATGGCTGAGATCAGCCAGCCAGTTGTTATAGGAAAAAGTGACTTGCGTTTCCCCACGATCTAAAGAAATACCGGCGGGATTCCAGAAAATCTGGTTCACATCCCCGGTTTCTGTTGTTACCGCAGAACCGATGGCAACAGCCTTTGCACCAACACCAACCTTTAATATTGATGCGCCGGAAATACCAGTCTTGCGCATAGTCTGCGTGTAACCACTCGTGACCGCGACCAACATTGCGAGAATGAGTAGCGCGGCGATTGCTTTATATTTCATAGATCTATTTCTCCTTGTTTTGATTCTTGAAAGCGGGTGAATTCATTAATTTTATTAATTATCTTCGCCGCTCTTAACGCATGATGGCTAAATATCCTTTTTGTTGTCCGCCAGGATACTCTGCAACCCAGATATAGAGCCCACTTTTAACTTCAGGACCGTCTTTGGTGAACATATCCCAGAATACCGATCCATCAGTTGGATCCTGTCCTTCATATTCCAGAACCTGCATAATCTGACCGGATAAGTCCAGAATCGTAATTCGTGTATCCTGGGTTAAATTAAAGAATTGGATCTTATGTTCTAAGCCAACATCATGCGGTGCCGCGACCTTATATGGATTCGGTTTTGTCTGAATTTTCTTCTCACCACTCATGAGAGCCGTTACATCCACACGAGCAGGTTTAAGCACAAAGTTAGCGCCGAGGAATTTCTGATCCACTAAGCTGTAGGTTGGATATTGACCGGCTTTAATCGCAAAACTATAACAACCATACCAGGTTCCATAACGACCATTCCAGTTATCCTTCCCACTTTCAAGATGTGTATAGGAAACACCGGCCATTTGTCCTGACTCATTATCAAAAGCAGCGACATAATACCAGAAGGTGCGGCCAAATACAATCTCTGCGCCCTCATCTAACCATTGATAAGGATAAGTGCCAGCATCATCACCGGTATTGGCATAATTTGCTAACTGAGCTTTGGGAATGTAAGCCATCAGTCGCCATGGACCTGCCGGGCTGGGATTCCAGTCTAAGTTATAATCTGCCGGTGCACTATTGTTTGGATTTTTGGGTTGACAATAGCGGGCTTCAAGTTCATCATCAGAAATGCCAATATCATTTGGACCCTGGTGATGATATTTATCGAGGAATCGGGTCCCGAATTTACGAAAATCTACTTTTGGCGTTGCAGTTACACGGTAAACCTTGTAACCAGCAAAATCATCAGCAGCTTCCGCCCGGTCGTCCCACACAATTCGGTTCTTAAAACTACCATCGGCTGCTTGAATCGGGCTTATTTTCAGGTCAGGCATTGGTGGAGGTTTTGGAATGGTCCAGTTGTTTTCATAAGCCCACCGTGCTGATTTTAGTGCCTGTCGTGCACCCTGCAGACGATAGCCTGCATACTCAACAATGACAGCGGTCATGGTTTCGTTGACTTCTAATGAGAACGGTCCAATACCGACCATCTTGTCACCATCAAAGTTATGCAGCGTTGGTGAAGTACCACCTACTAACCATTGATCTGCATCAGGTATTTTCGGTGATGGAGTCCCTGGATAATTTCGTTCCCAATTCTGTAACCAGGAATTGAGATATTTCATGTCGCCCATTGGCTGACCGCGTTCTGCTTCAGGTTTAACAAGATCAACAAATGAGAGCGGATCGCCTGCAGTATATGGTTTCGTTGTATCGAACCAATTTGGATCTGGTTTCACTGATAAAAGGGCATCGCCAGACCATGATCGACCACCATCTTCGTAGAAAGTACCTGTTGCAATTAAGAAATCCACATAGGCAGCCCGACCAGCGTTTCCAAAACCACGGTTTGCCGATGTAAACCAGCCGCGCTGTGTGCCTTCACCAAGTGGATGACTGTCGTAAATGGTTTTCTTATCTGGAGCATTGAATCCACCGTCCATTGAACCCTCTTTTACAGCAATCCAGGTCCAGCCGTCCCAAATATCCCAGTATATCTGCCAGCCAGAAGAACTCAGACGATAGCCCACTTTGCGTTGACCATCCGGCGCCCATCCATTGGCATCAACAGCCGCCTGATCTACATTTGTTGCAAAGCAGACGTTCATGGCCCAGGGGTTACCATCAGGATCTGGCGTGGCATCATAACCAGTCATCCTTGTTTGTGTAAAGTTATGACTCCATCGGTTCCCGGCTGTATTGTTTGCCATATAAGCAATATGCTCGGTGCGCATGCCCAACGCTAATGCTTCAATTTTATGGTTATCACGCTCTAACGTACCATCGGAATTGATATCCTGTTTTCCAGTATTGGTCAGCTCAAGCTCAAGAGCCATCCAGTCGTTCATATTGGCTTCGTTCAGCGTATTGGTACGGGCTCGCATCTTAACGTTAACACCAATGTTTGTCGGCATCGAGGCAGTATAGACTTGTTGATTTCTATCTGCATCGGTCCAGGCAACGCCTCCCCATTCATCGGCATTTGATGCAGTTGGATCATAACCGATGGTATTCGGCATTGTATAGGCAAAAACAAAGTTTTTTGCCCGGGGATCGGCATCTGGTGTATAGTTATTAAAATTCTCAATAGTACTATATTCCACCATAACCAAACACTGCGCCCAGGGCAGGTTAAAAATATCGCCACTGGGGTACATGGTGGAGGGAGTAGTCCATGCACGTTCCATATTTCCAATTCGAATAAGCTGGAAATTGTTGGTTGGATCAGTATTGGACTCTGTGTAGCTCTTAATAATACCACTTGGCGCAAGGGTTTCCCACAGGTCGCCGCAGGTGAGAATTCCAACCTTCGGATACCTGTTCGCAAAGGACATAGGCGCCATCATGATCATCGTTAGCACGATTACCAGAGTCCCTATGAATAAGCGGTTTTTCATCATTATGTTTCTCCTTAATAATTGAAAATATTATCTCATCTTGGTTTGAATTTGCCCGGTATATGTTAGAACCAGAATTCAATTCCAGCATACATTTCACGAGCAATACCAGCAAACGGATTCCCCAACGCATCAACCGGTCGGTTGAAAGTACCCCAGGGTTCACCTGTTTTTTCGTAACGCTCTTGATCAGTTGTTTTATACGTATCAAATGCAAGGATATTTACACGATCAAAAACATTCAGCATTTCAAAGAATATCCCGGCTTTGTATTTTCCAATGCCGAAATTCTTTGTCAGACGCATATCGGTCTGCCAGAAATTATTACCCTGATCGAACGTGTTGTAACGTAAGTTGATATCCCTGGTAACTGGTTGGTAATACCATCCACTGTTAAAGGTGGTAATCGTTGAAAGTTGAACTTCCATTGGAAATTCGAACAATAAGGTCAATTTACCTTTCCAGTAATTGAATCCACGGGAGAAAGTTGGGTAGGTGTATCGTTTAGCAAAATCATAGGCTTCATCCTGTGTGCCGTAATAAAGATCACTTACGCCACGTGTTGCAGAAAGACTACTGGCATTTGATGCACCTTTATCATAAGAATATGACAAGCTGAGTCGTCCTGAAACACCCAGGAATCCCCAATATTTCTCAGGAGATGGGCGCTTGAACAGGTTCAACTCGATACCACGGCTATCACGATAACCCCAACTTGTCTGGTAACTCATTAAAGCGAATCCTGATCCTGGAGCAACATGAACGGTATAACCGATTCTACCGGCGTTACGGGTATCACGGTAGAAAGCAGTTAAGTCGGCGCCAAAGTCACGAGCAAAGGCAAAGTTGATACCGATCTCGTAAGCTGTGGCTGTCTCTGGATCTGGATCTGGATCCCAATACTGTGGTAATGAAGGATTGGAGAAAACATTATAGGTTCTGAATACATCATATAAGGCAGGAGGAGTTGTATAAATACCCCAGCTATAATGCATTGCAGCATTTTCTGTTATTGGATGAGAAATACCCAAACGCGGGCTTACATAAACCCTTGTTTTTGCATCATCGCCTGGTTCTGGTCTCATCACGGTCTGGCTGTTCGCCATTGTATCTAAGTAGACTGGATCGTATAAATTAAGTGGTTGTTTGGTATCATTATTATAACCATCCAATCTCACACCGGCATTCACAATAATGCCTTCGAACTCGATCCGATCTTGAAGATAAGCGCCAAATGACCAGGGACTGGCTGTGTAATCAATCATTTCAAATGGAAAACGCTGATCAACTGCATATCCTACGCTCGATCCATGTTGAAAATTATCCAGGCTTAAAAAACGCAATTCGCCACCACTCTTTAATTGATGATGGAAATTAACCTGTTTGACGAAATCTGTCTTTAATGTTAAGGCGGTGTTGGAGAAATCCTCATACAGATAACCCGGGCGCCCTACACGGATTTGATTACCCCATTCATCGATCTGATGCCACTGATCGTTTCCTGGTGCCTGGTTGAAAATTCTGGTTGTCTGATTTATCAGGTATTTTTCCGTCTTTTCTACAGTATCCAGAACCAGAAAATCACCATACTCTTTATACTTGAGTTGATCATTCACCGGGGCATATCCGTAAGTACGATCATTGGTAATTAAGCTTAGCGTAGTCTCTATAAAGCTTGAAGGATCGAAAGTTTTGGTCCATTTCAAATAGCTCGTTGTACTGAGTTTTTCGTTGACAGGCTGTCCTTCAAGGAAAAATGAATACATATAGGTATACTGTCTATTTTTCCAGCCTAACAGCTTGCCACCATCATCCAATTTAACCATTGCGGTTAATTTATTGGTCGGTGACAAATTATAGTTAAATTTGAATGAGGGGGTAATTAAACGCTGAAATTCACCGGGGAATCTTCCATTGTCATTCAAGATACTGATATTGAAGAAAAAATTACCGTTATTTGTTAAAGGTCCACCGATGTTGAGTTCCGCATTAATTCTCGGGTTCTCACCGTATTCATATTTACCAGCGGTCCAGTCAAAAAAGCCTAATCTTTCAGCCAGTGCAGGATCTTGCTGAACCTGCTGTTGGAGCGCAGCTTTTGTTTTAAAATATTGTTCCTGGGCAGATAAGCCACCAAAATAATCAGGATCTTTTGCCGTATAAACATCTGGACCTGCATGGTTTAAGCCACCCAGGCTTGATCTCACGAACAGTTTTGCAGAAAGATTGCTTCCACCGCTTCTGGATGCCAGGTTAACAACACCACCAGAAGTTGCATATTCAGCATTAAAGGTTCCAGCAATAACATCGACTTCCTGCACAGCGCCCATAGCAACGTTACCCGAGGTTTCTACCATTCCTGCTTTTCTGCCGCTTGTTGAAGTTTGATCTTCGAACTGACCTGCTGCAGTTCCAACTGGTGTATCATCATGTTTTACTTGAGTGTAGGCGAATCCTCCACCACCAGCAGGCATGAATGGATCTGTAATATTTACACCATCAATTAAATAACCGACACCAACCTTATTGGCTCCACGCATATCCGCGACTGTTACTGAAGTTTGAAGCACTTGATTTAAGGTATTGGTCGGCAATGCGTGATCTACCACGTCTGCGGAAAAATTAATTCTCGTTGCGGTCATTGTCTTATCAACAATGGGACGCTCCGCAACGATAGAAACTGTTTCCCCTTCAATCACCGTGGTTTTGAGTTGTACATCAATTGTTGTTGTCATATCAAGTTGTGAAACAACGTTTTCAATTTCTTTTGTAGCGTAACCCATGTAACTAACTCTGACAGTAAAGGTACCTGGCGGAACGTTCAATATAAAATATTGACCTTTCGCATCAGCAGCAGCACCCATCGTTGTACCAACGATCTGAACCTGTGCTCCTGCAAGCGGTTCCCCAGTTGCTTCATCGGTCACCGTCCCGGCAATTTTACCCAAGCCGGCAAAAGACGGCGCGGTGAATAGTAGTGCTAACATTAAGCCTATAGTGCATACTATAGACAGCTTTTTAAAATTGTTCATTGACATAAGAGTCCTCCACATTAAATAGGATTTAATGATTCGTTAAATCGATCGTTTCCTAAATAAAGCTTATGAATTGTTTTTTCTCCTCACCTCCTTCTGTTAAAAAATGGTTTAACAAATTTTAGTGATTTAAATATTGCTACGATACATTACCAAATAATTAAGGAATTTTGTTCCTCACCTCCTCCAGTTTGAACTAATAAGTTTTATATTATTTATAACTTAGACATCTCCCCAAAAAAAAAGCGAAAAAGTGTAACTACCCTATACCTCTCTTAGATTTAGGATAGACTTTTCCGCTTTCTTGCTTGTGTTTTGTAGAGTGCATGTGATTTGTCAACGTTATCCGGTTTAGCTTTAGTATCATTACAAATCCACTTGTCATAAAAAAAATTTAGGGAGTGGGATAAAATAATTCTCCCATTTAATCCATATAACTTATTATTTATAAATGTTGAAAAAAATTGAAATATCCACGTTATTCAATCCCACTCCCTTAAACCCACAATTTTCTCTAAAAACACTTCTCCATTAACTATTTAGCTCTAATTTCAGAACAGTTAAGATATACTCGACACGAAAAGGTTTTCGGATTTTTAGCTTGTTCGAATGTCATTCCTGCGAATGCAAGAATCTCTATAATTACAGAGAGTTAAGAGATGTCCCGATATATCGGGACATGACATACATCCAATCCGAAAATCACTCTGCTTTTAGTATATCTTAGACTAAGTTTAAATATCTTAAACTGGTTATAGATATTACAATTCATTTTCCAATTAAAGCTAACAACAAATATACAAAATGATTCGGCATTTGTCAAGTATTTTTTTCATTTTAGTAACTTAATTTTGAATTTCACTTTCTTCTTTGCTCACACACCTCTGTCAAAACTTTAAAAGTAGACTTTGGATGCAGGAATGCAATTTTGTGTCCTCCTGCACCGATTCTCGGTTTGGAATCAATCAACTGTACCTGTTTTTCTTCGAGACATTTCAGGCTGCTATCCAAATCAGTGACCTGGTACGCAATATGATGAATTCCTTCCCCCCTTTTTTTCAAAAACTTAGCGATGGGATTATCCTCAGAGGTCGGCTGTAATAGCTCAATTCGGACTTCACCTACTTGAAAAATTGCCACTTTCACTTTTTGATCCGATATCTCTTCAAATCCAGAAAATTTCATACCCAGGACATCTTTATAAAAACTGACCTGTTCATCCAAATTTGTAACTGCAATACCAATGTGATCGATCTGTTTAATCAATGATTTATCTCCTTAAAACATGAGACGGTAGACGGTAGACGTGAGACGGCAGACGGCAAACGTGAAAAGAAAAAAAGCGGCATTCTCACCAACTCATATATGTCGTTTGCCATTTCACGTCTCACATTTGCCGTCTGCCATTTGCCGTATCAATAATTAACAAGCAGTTCAAAATTTACTTGAGTATCAAATGAATTTTTGTTTTTGACTCGTCCCAGATTGTTGGTTTGAATTCCAAAAATTTTTAGAGATAGAAATACATCCCGAAAAATTTGATCGGTAACTTTAAAGCCAGAGATTGATCTTTTTTCTACAACACCTTTTAAAAAATTTTTTTCTGTTCCATATTCAGGTTTCCACGGTTTGGCGAGGTCTCCCTCACCCTTCCGGACCCTCTCTAAGGAGAGCGCAAAACTTAAATCACGGGTCGGATTATAATTTATTTCAAAATACCAGTTCTCTGCATTGGGACCAAGCCAGTGCCCGATACTTTGATCGTAATTCTGGTAGATATTCATTGAGTCTTTATGGGTATATACAAAAGGCTCTACCCGCGCAAATTCGAGGCGTAAATCTAAATTTTTCAATCCGAAAGGTTCGATCCAAAAAGCACCACTCAAAAAAGCCCACTTGTTGCCATAGTATTTAAAAAAGTTTTCGGATAAAGTATAATCATCAAGAAACAGTTCCCCGTAAAATTTTAAATTCTTCATTGGAAAAGCGGTGAAATCGAAGCTGATGGTATTATTATCTTTATCACCGAGGTGGTGTTCAGCCACATGATACGGCATGATCGGATTGAGATATTGGAACTCCATACCGCGGTTGCCGTAGACCACCGCTTCGCTTCCTGCCACATACAGCCATGGAGCGATTTGAATGTCCAGTCGATGAGCAGCTAAATATTTTCGACCATAACTGCTATTTAAATTTCCATGAAAAGCAGTAAATTGAAAACGTTTGAACGGTACCTTTAATTTGATCATATCAAACAGTGGATTCTGGGCGGAAAGTGCGAGGCTGCCGCGATAACCTGGTCCCCATTTGGCATTATTTCGCCCGACTTCCACTTCAAACCAGGGTAACTTTAATATAAAATAGGCAATCGCCTCATCGGTGTAGGCATTTTTACCGGCAAAATCGAGTGGTCTGCCTTTGGAAAGATCAAAATTTCGCTCGCTAATATCAATTCCACGGTGCATTGTATTTCGGACAAAGACGAGAAAACTCAAATTCTCCTTAAATCCCCCCCGAAGTATGCCGCCAAGTGTTGTGTGGGAAGTTCTCTTCGTAGAGGGATATTTATCTCCTTTTCGTACATCTAAATTAAATCCAAAATCAGCATCGGCATGAATGATGTTATCTGCTTCGGACCAGGTAAAAAGGTGCCTTTCATGAAGAAGGGAATGCGCCTCGACTTTAATCTTGGCTAATTCCTCATGAAATTCACCCTTCAATTGTTCCAACCGTTTGGATTCAGTCTCGGTCAGTCTTCTATTTCCTTTTTTAATATTCGTCTCAATTTCTGAAATAACCTCGGCTATTTCAATTCGTGTCATTGGCAAAGTACGCCCATGCAATTGTTTAAACAGTCCCTTTGTCTCCAACCGATCAAAGTATTGATATGCCCAGTGCTCCAAAGGTAAATTAACATTTTGGGGGTGAAGACTGGAGACCATTAAAATTATAGAAATGAAAATTAAACAATATCGAACTAATTGAACCATACAGATTGCATCCTGATCAACTTCAAAATAAACTATTAGTTGTCGTACAATACGTAAGCTCTATAAAACAACCGATTCCCTAAATTCCCCAAAAACTTTTCTCATCACATTACAAATTTCACCAAGAGTTGCATATACTTTAACCGCATCCATAATGACAGGCATCAGATTTTCATCACTTTCAGCCACTATTTTTAAGCGGGATAGATTTCTTTCAACCGCAGAATTATCCCTGTTTTTTTTAACTTGCTTTAATTTCTTTACCTGTTCCTCTTGAACTTTCAAATCAATTTTCAGCAAATCAGGTTTGCGCTCTTTGTCAACTTTGAACTTATTCACACCAACAATCGTGCGATCATTTTTTTCAATCTCTCGTAAATAGCGATAGGCAGAATTTTGAATTTCCTTTTGAATATATCCCCGTTCAATTGCAGTGACAATCCCACCTAAAGCATCGATTTTTTCGATATATTTCCGGGCTTCAGTTTCAATTTGATTGGTTCGATGTTCAATATAATAAGAGCCAGCAAGCGGATCAACGGTTTCTGCCACACCTGATTCATAGGCTACGATCTGTTGGGTTCGCAGCGCAATTCCGACGGATTCTTCAGATGGCAGCGCCAAAGCTTCGTCGTAACTGTTGGTGTGAAGACTCTGGGTTCCTCCCAAAACTGCTGCCAGTGTTTGAATTGCA
>Ga0209427_10008082_pt1 | contig 11859 bp, 8 predicted proteins | sample DeeMarSWOR136_30_FD_187465 | JGI IMG/M metagenome (GOLD analysis project Ga0209427, IMG submission 187465) | Marine sediment microbial communities from White Oak River estuary, North Carolina - WOR-1-36_30 (SPAdes) (version 2) | ecosystem: Environmental > Aquatic > Marine > Intertidal zone >... | reverse complement strand
CCTCGACGAACTGAAGAAATCATACCTGAATTATGCGATGAGCGTAATCGTATCTCGTGCCCTGCCGGACGTTCGGGACGGGTTAAAGCCGTCGCAAAGACGAATCCTGGCTGCGATGAATGATTTGAATCTTGGGCCGCGAAGCAAGCACCGCAAATGCGCGAAAATCGTCGGCGATACGGGGGGCAACTATCATCCTCACGGGGACCAGGCCATCTACGACACTTTAGTGCGATTAGGCCAGGACTGGAGCATGCGGTATACGCTGATTGACCCGCAGGGTAACTTCGGCAGTATCGATGCGGACCCGCCGGCCGCTATGCGGTATACCGAGGCGCGGATGGCTTCGCCGGCAATGGAGATACTTGAAGATATTAACTACGATACGGTGGATTTTGTACCCAACTACGATGAGACTCGTAATGAGCCGACGGTGCTGCCGTCGAAATTCCCGAACCTGCTGGTCAACGGGTGTACGGGGATCGCCGTTGGTATGGCGACCAATATCCCGCCGCACAATATCGGTGAGGTTTGCGACGCCCTGCTGCTGGTAATCGAAGATCCGAAATGCGGATTCAAGGATATTATCAAGCGCCTGCCGGGGCCGGACTTTCCGACGGGCGGAATCATTTGCGGCAGAAAAGGGATTGTGGACGCTTATATGGGCGGGAGGGGACATTTGACCGTCCGCGGAAAGATAGATATCGAAACGAGCAAGAGGGGCAGGGAAAGAATCGTAATAAGCGAAATACCGTATATGGTTGTCAAGACCACGATTGTCTCGAAAATCGCGGCCTGTGTCCAGAGCGGTACAATAGCGGAGATTGCCGACGTGCGGGACGAATCGGACCGCCACGGCATGAGGATTGTCGTGGACCTGAAAAAGGATACCGATACCGAAATCGTATTGAACAAGCTGTATCGTTACACACCCCTGCAAAGCACATTCGCCATTGCCAATATCGCGCTGGTTAATAACAGGCCCGAAACGCTCAATATCAGGCAGATGCTGGATTGTTTCATCGAGCATCGCAAGACGGTTGTGCGGCGGCGAAGCAGGTTCCTGCTTAGAAGATGCAGAAACAGGGCGCATATTTTGGAAGGCCTTATCCTGGCGGTCAGTGACATCGACGATATCATAAAGCTGATAAAGAAATCGCCCGATGCGCCGACGGCCAAGCTGAACCTTATGAAAAAGCCGCTTCGGCTGAGCGAATCGGCGACGCTTCGTGAACTTCTGCCGAAGGCCTTTGTTCGAGAAAAAAAGAAGTCGAAGCACTTTCTCACCGGCCCACAGGCCGATGCGATTCTGGCGATGCAGCTGCAGCGATTGACCGGCCTGGAGATGAAAAAGCTGGCCCAGGAATACGCCGACCTTGCAGAGCAGATAGAAGGTCACGAGGCGGTACTGTCCAAGGAGGATGTCCTGCTTGATATCATTCGCGAAGATATTTACGAGATGAAGGAAAAGTACGGCGATAAGAGGCGGACGCAGATTACCGCACAGGTTGAGCAGTTGGAAATTGAAGACCTTATCGCGGAAGAGGAAGTGATTGTTACCGTAAGCCACAGCGGATATGTCAAACGGATGCCGCTCGATACCTACCACAGACAAGGCAGGGGCGGCAGAGGGATTATCGGCTCAGATACCAAGACGGGAGATTTCATCGAGCACCTCTTTACCGCCTCCACTCACGATTATCTGCTAATATTTACGAATCGCGGCAAATGCTACTGGCTGAAGGTTTACGACGTACCGAGCATGTCACGGCAGAGCAAAGGCAGAAATATCGTGAACCTGCTCAAGCTGGGAGACCAGAAGGTAGCATCCATAATCAGTGTGCGCAGGTTTGATGACAAGGACGACGGGTCAGGGCAGCGTCAGCTTATTATGGCTACGAGAAACGGCCTGGTTAAAAAGACCAAACTAAGCGCCTACAGCAACCCGAGGTCGGTCGGCGTCATAGCTATCAAGCTCGACCCCAACGATGCCGTGATTGGAGTGGCACTGACAACTGGCAACGACCAGATTGTACTTGGAACCCGCGACGGTATGACGATACGCTTCGACGAAGGACAAGCTCGGTCAATGGGCAGGGTCTCACGCGGGGTCAAAGGCATAAAGCTGCGTCCCGGCGATTTGGTGGTTGATATGGTTGTTGCCGAGGAAAAAGCCTCGCTGCTTACGGTTTGCGAAAACGGATACGGAAAGCGAACGAGCCTTGAGAATTACCGAACGCAGAACCGGGGAGGTGTGGGGCTCAAAAACATAAAGACGACCGTCCGCAACGGCAAGGTGGTGGGGCTCAAAGCCGTGCAGTATAAGGACGAGCTGATGCTGATAACGGCCAGCGGGATGATTATTCGCACGGGACTGGATGAGATCCGGTCGATTGGCAGGAACACGCAGGGTGTGCGGTTAATCAAGCTAAAGCCCGGCGATAAGCTTGTCGCGGCTGAGAAGATAGCGCACGAAAACGCAAATAATCGGAAAGAAAATTCTGCCGGCAATCGGGAGCCAAAATCCGAAGACAGGTCCGAACCGGAAGCTAAAGCAAAGGTTGAATCAAAACCGAAGCCAAAGGTGAAACCAAAGCCGAAGACTAAAACAAAATCCAAATCCAGGCCCAAACGCTCAAAAAGTAAAAAGGCAAAAAGGCGGAGATAAAAGTGAGGCCCTATTCGTTGTTCCGTTGCCGGCCGATGTGAATGCTCGTCAATATTCGTTATGAAAAAATTCAAACCCATTTATGTAATAGCCGGCAAAGAAGAATCCCTTGTGAACGATAAGTGCCGGGAGATGCTGGATGAGCTTGTAGAGCCGTCGGAACGGGCAACTGGTCTTTTCACTGCCGACCCCAAAGAAGTTACGGCTGCCGATATTCTGGATGAGCTGCGGACGGCGCCATTCTTAACAGACAAACGGGTCGTTGTAATAAAGGGCGCTGACGAATTCGTATCCGAAAACCGCGAGTTACTCGAAAAGTATTTCGACAATCCCTGCCCTACCGGCATACTTATATTGACTGTGAGCAGTTGGCCGGGCAATACCAGATTGGCTAAGAAGCTACCCAAAGTGGGTAAACTAATCAGCGTGGCGCAGCCCAAAGCCTGGCAGTTGCCTTCGCGTCTAATGCAATATACCAGAGATGCGTATTCTAAAAACCTGAGCAAAGATGCGGCTGAGCTTCTGGTCGAGCTTGTCGGTGAAGACCTTGTCCGGCTGTATAGTGAAATCGATAAACTGGCATTGTTTGCAGATTCCGAAAAGAAGATAACAACAGGGCATGTCGAGAAGCTGATAGGACATAACCGGATATTCGGTGCTTTTGAGGTGATTGATAAATGCTTGGCCGGCAATGCCGGAGCGGCGGTGGAGAGGCTTAGAAATATGTTCGCCTCGGACAGGTCAACTGAGTTCAAGGTGGTCGGCGCGTTCGCATTTCATTTTCGCAGGATGTTCAACGCTAAAGTCTTGCTTGATGAAGGAGTTCGGCCGGATGCGATTGCGAAAAGATTGCAAATATGGGGCAATAAAGACAGCTTTTTTGCGCAACTGCGTAAAATGACCTTGAAACAAATCGGCGACAGGATACAGCAATTAGCCGGCATCGATTACGCCATAAAAACAGGTCGAACAACACCACAAATCGCAATAGAACAACTGGTTCTAAATCTTTCTACACTGTAGGGAGGTTTATCTAATCCGTTAAAACATAATTGATTTTCCTTAGTCCTTTTCTACTTTGGTCTCGTTGATTTCTGCGAGCCAACGGTCTGATTGGCTTTTTGTGTAGCCTAAGAAGGCGGTGGTTTTGTCGTGGTTTTTGAAAGCCTTGGAGGCCCTACCCTTGTTCGTATTCGCATAGCAGTATACGCAGCCGTGGGGGCAGGTATCGTAGGTGCCGATATCGATACTTTCCGTGCAGCCGCACTCGTTCCTTGTCGGCTTGTGTTTAAAAGAGAAGCCTTCCGGAGAAAACAGGTCCTCAATAACCCGGCCGTCGATACAATGTGCTTTATTGATTTTATTGCCAATTAGGTAATCGCCGCAGCAGGAAAACATCTGTATTCCGAAACGGGCGGCGATGGCCGCCAGTTCGTTTGCCATCTCGATTTTGAAATCGCCGCTGCAATCAAGGATTTTCAGGCCGTGTAGCTTTTCAAATTCGGCAAAGTTGCGAATGACTTTGACGTATCGGGCCACGAAGCTGAAGTAACAGCGCTCAACGTATCCAGCCAGATCGGAGGCAAGCTCTTCAAAGGCCCTGATGTAAAAATCGCGGTCGGAAATACTTGATATAACAATGGGATCGAATCGCCAGTTTATGTGCTTCGGTGAATAGGTTTTGCTCAAGTGCTTGAGACTTTCAATGGCTGCCTGCTTTTCTACATTACTTTCAAAAACAGGCGGGATGCCGGTAACAGTATAATTAAAATAGAATTTATAGCCCATGATTTCCATTTTCTTGAGATTCTCAAGGAAGGGAGTGAAGTTCTTGGACCAGAACACAAAACATACTACGTCTTCGGGCTTTAATGAAACAATGTATTTTTGTCCTCCAAACGGATGCACAACGCCGGCAAAGCCTTCGTACAGCCGGTTCATAAACCAATCACCGTAAAAGGCCGGGATGTCTGTTCTGCGTGATACCGAAATAATCTTTTTCATCTTACAGTTCTAAAAGTAGTAGAGAGGGTGGATTTGGCCGATACCCTCTGTTACATCTTACAAAACAAGACCCTGGAATTTAAGATTTTTTCAGCAAAGGCAGGTTATTTTGCTGTTTGACTTGGCAAAGCCGGATTGTTATTCTTAATCAATGGTATTGTGGATTGTCCGAGGTGAAATGTGAATGGAGAAGAATATATACAATTATATTATTTTGAATGGAGGCAAAAATGAAAAAGGCAAAACAAATATCAGTATGTTTAGAGAACAAGCCGGGCAGACTGGCGAGTTTGTGCAAATGCCTGGCGCAGAAAAAAATCAATATCATTGCCATCTCGGTTGCTGAAACAAGCGAGCAGGGCGTGGTAAGGATGGTCGTCGATAAGCCAGCGGCTGCATTGAAGGCGATTGCTGAATGCGGCCCGATGACCTGTGCCCAAACAGAAGTGCTGCTTGTTGACCTGCCGAACAAGGTTGGAGTGCTTGCCGAGGTTGCAGCCAAGCTGGCTTCGAAAAGAATCAACGTGAATTTTGTCTATGGCAGCACCGGTACAGGACGTGGAATAAGCAATATCGTCATAGGAACGCCTAATATTAAAAGCGCCGCGAAGGCGATTCGAAGCAGGAAATAACTGCTTAGCTTGTTTAGACATGATAAGATGCAAAGAGTGTAGAAAGCATTCTCCGGAGATAGCGAAGGTCCTGTCGCTTTGCGCCGAATGTATTCGCAAAGCCGGCGATGAATATCCGGTGGAGATTGAAGAAATTCATGCCCGGAATCGGGAGAGGTTTGGCCTGCCGCCTTCTCCTCCGTCGGCCGTGGGCGGCGTCCAGTGCGGGCTGTGTCAGAACGAGTGTAAAATCCCGGCCGGTGGGCGGGGCTACTGCGGGATTCTAAGAAATGAGCAGGGGAATTTGGAAGGCGGCACGGCAGAAGGAGCGGCCGTGTCGTGGTACTTCGACCCCCTGCCGACTAACTGCGTAGCCGACTGGGTTTGCGCGGGTGGAAGTGGCGCCGGGTATCCGCAGTGGTCGTATCGTAAGGGTGCGGAACAGGGTTATGTGAATCTGGCGGTATTCTATCAGGCATGTACTTTTGACTGCCTGTTCTGTCAGAACTGGCACTATCGGGAGCGTTCACTGACAGACCAAACGCATACCGCCGTCGAACTTGCAGAAAGCGTAAATACGGGTACTTCCTGCATCTGCTTCTTCGGCGGTGACCCGACGCCTCAACTGCCCCATGCCCTGGCAGCCGCGAAGCTGGCACGCAAACAAAACAGGAAGCGAATTTTACGAATCTGCTGGGAGACGAACGGCTCTATGAGTTCTGAGAATTTGGAGCAGGTGATGAATTTGTCTCTGGAAAGCGGCGGGTGTGTAAAGTTCGATTTGAAAGCGATGAATAGAAACATCCATTATGCTCTTTGCGGCGTCGATAACAGCCGGACGCTGGATAATTTTGCCGCTGCCGCCAAACTCATACCCCAAAGGCCTGAGCCGCCTCCGCTTGTTGCCAGCACACTCCTTGTGCCCGGGTACATCGATGCCGGGGAGGTCAAGGCGATAGCGTCTTTTATTGCCGAACAGGACCCCAACATACCTTATGCCCTTCTTGGATTCCACGGTGACTTTCTTATGACGGATTTGCCGGCAACTTCCCTCAAGCAGGCTGAGGCGTGCCTCGAAGCGGCAAAGGCGTCAGGTTTAAAACGTGTGCGTTTAGGTAACGTCCACATACTACGTTAAGAGATGTGATGTTTGTGGACATTTTGAATTGCTCATCCTGTACGAGTTTTGGAAGCCGGCTTTTTTAGGTTGTAAAGTGTGGACAGGTTCGGTAGCATTATTCCTCTGTTAGAATATTGAAAAATTGAAAGAAGGGAGCAAATTATGGACAATTGGCCGGATAAAAACCAGGCGGAACAGCTCTTAGAGGATTGGACGAAAAACAAGAACCTTAGGAAACACGCCTACGCTGTTGAGGCGGCGATGAGGGCATACGCCGCTAAATTCGGAGAAGACGTTGAAAAGTGGGGAATCGTCGGGCTTCTCCACGATTTCGATTATGAAAAGTATCCTACCCTGGAGGACCATCCCTTCAAGGGTGTGGAGTACCTCAAAGAGCAGGGATACAGTGACGAATTAACGGAGGCGATTCTTGCTCACGCCGAGCACACGGGGACAACTCGCGATACGGTTCTTAAGAAATGTATTTTCGCCGTAGATGAGCTTACCGGCCTGATTGTGGCCGTTGCGCTTGTTCGGCCGTCGAAGAAGCTGGCGGATGTCAATGTCGAATCGGTCCAGAAGAAATGGAAAGAGAAGGCCTTCGCCGCCGGCGTGGACAGAGAAATCATCGAGCGAGGGGCCGAGGAGCTCGGCGTCGAACTGACCGAACACATAGAAACGGTCCTAAAGGCGATGCAGGGTATATCTGAAAAGTTAGGTCTTTAAAAAACATGTCGGGGACTACCTTGCCGGCGATGTAAACATATAATTCGATTGATCATGGAAAAACAGACAAGGGCTTATCTTTATGCGTGCGCTGCGGTCTTGTTATGGTCTACGATAGCCTCGGCCTTCAAGATTTCCCTGCGTTATGAGAAGGATGTTCTAATTCTCTTGTTTTACGCCTCTGTTGTAGCATGTGTTTTTCTTTTTCTTTATTTGCTGTTTCTTAACAAGCTAAAGTTACTCAGGGCGTTCACGAGGCAGGATTATTTGCGTTCTGCGTTTCTTGGTTTTCTCAATCCTTTCCTTTATTACACAGTTTTGCTTAAAGCATATTCGATACTGAAGGCCCAGGAAGCCGTAACGTTGAACTTTATCTGGCCGATTATGCTGGTTTTGCTGTCGATACCCATCCTGCATCAGAAAATCAAGCTAAAGAGTATTGTGGCGATAATTATCAGCTTTATGGGCGTTTTTGTCATTGCAACGGAGGGAGATGTCCTGGGATTCAGGTTTACCAACACCGTGGGAGTGTTGTTGGCTTCAGGCAGCTCGGTGGTATGGGCGCTGTTCTGGATTTATAACGTAAAAGACAAGCATGATGAGGCTGTCAGGCTGTTTGTTAATTTTGCATTGGGGACAGGTTTTATACTTATATCTATACTGTTTTTTTCAAAGCTGAGAATCCCGGACCATAAGGTCCTTCTCGGAGCGGCTTACATTGGATTGTGTGAGCTGGGGATTACTTTTTTGGTGTGGCTGAAGGCATTAAGACTGTCGAAGACGACGGCACAAGTTACGAACCTGATTTATTTAGTTCCGTTTTTTGCCCTCGTATTAATATCTCTTGTTGTTGGAGAACCAATTCTGTTCTCAACAGTAACAGGCCTGGTACTCATTGTAGGTGGTATAATACTGCAGAGATTTTGGGCGAAGCCGGGCTGACTTTCCGGTCACCGAACCAAGGGCTTAACGAAATGCCGGTTAAAAAAGCAAGGGCCGGTCGCTTAATAACGCCGGCCCTTGTTCGCTGCTTATGTTTTAATTCGTCTCGGATAATGATCCTTTTAGGGGTACTTTACCGTACAGCCGTAAGGGTTGGTTTCTTTGGTACTTACCATTTTTCCTGTTATCATTTCCCCCAGAGCCTTGTCAACATGGTTGATTAGTTCTTCTCCTTCAGGTGTCTTACCAAGCGGAGAATTGTCAATGGCGCCCTCGTAGACGATACGTCCACTCGGATTTATGATGTACATATGCGGCGTTGTCTTGGCCCCGTAGGCATGGCCGACCCTGCCCGACCTGTCATCGAGTATCGGATAAGGGAGCTTCTGTTGTTCTGCAAACTCCTTGTTCGCCTCCGGTGTCGTATGGTTTGTACTGTTTACAGCCAGCCAGACGACGTTTTTGTCCTTGTATTTATTTGCCAGCTTTATCATCGTTTTGGGTTTGTCGTAATGGTATCTGACAAACGGGCACTCGAAGTTGAGCCATTCCAGCACTACGGTTTTACCCCTGTATTCGGAGAGGCGTATAGTTTTTCCGTCAAAGCTCTTGAGTGTTAATGGCGGGGCCGGCCGGCCGGCATCTCGTTCCGCTGCTTCCGGTCTTCTATCGGGACGCTCCCTGCGCATCTTTTCAAATCTGTCGCGTCTTTGCTCCAATGTCCGGAGATTCTCTTCAAATTCCTTTTGGTGTTTGTCGATTAGCTTGTCGAGCCGCTCGGTCGTCAGCTTGGCTTTCTCTTTTACTGCAAGCTCGCGAATCGCCTTCAGCTCATTGATGGTTTCCTCATGTTCTTGTTTCAGCCTTGCGATTTGCTCTTCGAACACTCTTGGTGATGGTCCGGCCGGTGTCATAGGTCTTGTCGGAGGTCTCATCTCGCCCATTCTTTCACGCATTTTTTTTCTAAATTCCTCCCTTTCTTCCTCGGACATCGTCGGCCATTTTTCTCTTAATTTTTGCCTCTCTTCAGGAGAGAGAACGCCCCTGTTCTCACGGGCTGCCTGCTGGCCCTGAACAGGCCAAACCAGCAACAGAACCATCAGGGTAATAATGGTTAATATCAGGTACTTTTTCATAATATTTACCTCCAAAACAATTTAAGAATTTACAATTTAACTAAACTAATTTCCCACTACGGGAATTATCGCTGTATTATATACCCCCCTGACTTCATCTTGCAAGGATGAAAAGCCGCAAATCGCTGCCGGTTTTACTGCCCACCCGATTTCGGTCATATTTGCCGTCTGCTTCCGGAGATTGGATGTTGCTGTTACAGATACGACCTGCCCCGGTGTCTGCCGGAGCAGGTCGTATGAACAATATAGTAAAATCCGCTTCTATGAACTACACAGCCGTCAAAGTCTTATAGCATAAATTCCGGCTGGTTTTGCAATTACCCATTATTGGGTTGAACGCCGCCGTGGACGCTCTGTACCTTCTGGAGCCGGAGGCCTATCACCCGTCGGTCTTCTTCCACCACCAAAAAAGCCCATCCTGGGACTGGCAAGCCTTTCGAGACGCTGTGCTGTTTGTTCTGCTTTTTCTTCGACCGCAAGTTTCTGGATCGATTTCAACTGGGCGGTGTTTATTATGAGAAGTTCCTCACCTTCCGCCGGTTCCCTTTGGCCCTGGAGTCTGGCGATCTGTGTTATAATCGCTTTGAACGTTGCATTTCGTTCTTCGCGGGCCTTGGTGAACTCTTCCCTCATCTTGTTTCTTTCTTCCTCGGACATGTCCCGAAATGACCTTCGCTCAGTTGATTGGGCCTGTATGCCTTTTTTCAGTTTCGCAAGTTGCTTTTCAACATCTTCAATTGCTTTCAACTGATCCTCACGACCCATACGTTGGCCTCTGCCGCCGAATCTTTCACGCATCTGGGCCCTGGCCTTTTCCCTTTCCTCCTCGGACATATTCTGCCATTTTTCTCGCATCTCGGCCATGAGCTTTTGTCTCTCCTCCTGAGACATATCCCGCCATTTCTCTCGTTGTTCGGCAGTCAGCATAAACATCCCCCCGCCTCCTTCGCGACGTCCGGTGCTCCTTCCTTCACGCTGTGCGAATACTGTCCAGGCTGTCGACAGGATCACAACGGCAATGAGGGCTAAACAAATCTGCTTTTTCATAATAAAGTCCTCCAAAAACGGGTTAAAATGATAAAGTTAGACTACTTACATCCATACGATAAGGACGCCTATAAATGGTCTTTTATTGCATAAATCCAAAAAATCCGAAAATCATAATAATTGGGAAAACCTTATTTGTCAAATCTAACTCAGGCTAAAAATCCCTGTCCGCGGCGAGCGGATCGGCGGGTGTTGATTTGCTGCGTAAAAAAAGCTAAATTCCGGAGCCGAATCCGGCGTCTCAATCCGCTGGGTTCCAATGCCGGGTTTTTGAAGTACCGGTAATAAAGCCATTGATGAGGAGCAATCCCTTTATTTGCTCAAGACGAATTGGCCTCCCGCTCCCTGGCCCTGGTGTGTATGTCTTGTAACGTTCAAAGATTCATGTCACTATGTCCCATAACCAACTGCGCAAATCCCGACCACACTGTTGCAGCAGCATACCGGCTTCCGATATGTTCGTTGTTGACCGCATCAAAAAAAGTGATTTGGCGATTTCATACTTGACTTTCAGCTTCAAATAAAGTAAAATGAATTAGTTAAATCAGGGGACGGTGACATGCCCAGGGAGGGCAACCTTATCACGAGTGTTTGATACCTGTAACTATTATAACTATTTAGTGGTTTGAAAGGACCGAAGATGATTATTATAAGTAAATTTACGAAAAGACGTAGACATTATGTCCGGCAAATTACAACGTGCCTGCTGACGTGCTGCCTTATTTTGGGTATGTTGACTTCCGTTGCTGTACCCGGACCGAAAGGCAGGGCGTTGGGACACGATAATGCGCATGGCAACGGGCCTTTTCCCCATTCGAACGGCCCCGTTAATCCCGCGGGTATTATCATTGGAAGTGGCGGCATTAAAACAAATGATGTCACTGCCGGTGTAAAGTCTGGTAATGATTTCAACCCGGGCGGTATCGGTGCCGAAAACAAAATAATTCTTGGTCGGCCCGGCGGAAATGTCGTTATTATAAATTCGCAAACAAATCAAGTGACCGGTAACGGGAAAAAAGTAATAGTTACGGGTGGAAAAAATCTTGTTCTCGCTGCCGGTGATATATTTTCCAATACTCTTTTAGACACCGGTTCGTTGTCGGCTTCGCTCACCATCCCGGACCCGATTGGCGCTAAAGGTCCTAACCCGGCCCACGGCGGCGGTCATCCAAAAAAAGATGGCGGAAACCCGGGCGGAGGTAATGGCAACGGTCACTGGGGTGCGGGAAACCAGGGTAATGGAAAAGGCAACAGTTACACGGGTAACCAGGGCCGTGGCGTTGGTGCGGGTATGGCAAATAGCAGCGAATCGGAACCGCCGGACCCGCCGGATCCGCCGGATCCGCCGGAACCTTTCGTGGAGGCGGCACCCATACCTAAGGAACACGAATTCACAATGGGACAGTGCCCTGCCTTGATGGAATTGGTTGCTGCCGAGCTTGGAATTCCAACAGACAATTTACAGGTCCATATACAGGATACTCTTGCCTCTCCTGCGAATATTCAGCCGTGTAATTCCTACGCGCGGTTCGCAATCTCGGCTGCCGTTTTAGGCGACCCCGGGCAGGCCGGTATTGCTTCTCTTGCAAAGGTAATTGGAGAGTT
>Ga0209427_10008081_pt1 | contig 11859 bp, 11 predicted proteins | sample DeeMarSWOR136_30_FD_187465 | JGI IMG/M metagenome (GOLD analysis project Ga0209427, IMG submission 187465) | Marine sediment microbial communities from White Oak River estuary, North Carolina - WOR-1-36_30 (SPAdes) (version 2) | ecosystem: Environmental > Aquatic > Marine > Intertidal zone >... | reverse complement strand
GGAGCACGACCGCTTTACCGATTTGCTCTGGGCAACCACCCACCTTGACGAAGAGCTCGAGGCAAGGCCGTCATTGAAAAACCTGCCGCAGACAGACCTTGACCATCTGGCCATTGACATAGAGCGGATGTATGACCACCTTACCAGCGAATGGCTGGACTATATCCAGCACCTGAAATCGAACTACCCGTTCCTCTTTTCACTCGTTCTCAGGACACATCCGTTCCAGGAGCAGCCCTCGGCGGTGGTGGGCTAGAAGGTGCCGGATGTACAGGCTGATTGACACCCACGCCCATCTGGACGAGATGGAAAACATCGAGCAGGTCATAGGTGCTGCCAAAGAGGCGGGACTGGTGGCGATAGTCGCTGTCGGCTCGGATTTGAAGACAAACGAAGCAACGCTGAAACTGGCCGAGAGTTACAAGGACTTTGTTTACCCGGCACTGGGCTGGCACCCATGGTTTATCAAAAAATCGGATATTGACGCCAATCTTGAGTTTATTGAATCAAATGTGGACAAGGCGGTGGCCATAGGGGAGGTTGGGCTTGATTATCACAAGAGGGTAAGGGCCGGGGCGGATAAAGACCTCCAGAAGAGGGTGCTCGGGGAGATTTTAAGTATTGCCAGGGCCGGTAACAAACCGGCACTCATCCACTCCCGGTATGCCTGGAGGGACGCCTTCGAGGCGGTTGAGGCGGCGGGTCTGGAAAAAGCGGTCTTCCACTGGTACACGGGGACGTCCAGCGTGCTGCGGGATATTGTCGAAAACAGATATTACATTTCGGTGACACCCGCTGTGGAGTACCATGAAGAGCATCGGCGGGCGGTTAAAGAAGCCCCACTGGATAAGCTATTATTAGAGACGGATTGCCCGGTGGTGTACCAGCGGGGCAGCGAAAACGAATTTGAGTCGAGCCCGGCCGATGTCATAAGGTCTTTGAAAGGCGCCGCATTATTGAAGGGTGTCAGCCAGGCTGAAATTGCCAAGATTACTACGGAAAATGCGGTAAGGCTTTTCAGGATATAAGTAATCCCACCGTTAACTCTCCACCTCAGGAATATCCTTCCAGTTGCCCATTCTCTTCTGCCGCCGGTATTCCGCGTAGATGAACGCGTAAGCTACCACGAAGCCGATGACATCCGAGGTCGGTAGCGAGTACCAGACGCCGTAAATGCCGAACAGGTAGGAGAAGAGAAAGAGTATCGGCACGAACACGATGAACTGGCGCACCAGGGAAAGGACCAGTGCCATCGCACCCCGGGACAGCCCCTGGAAGGCGGTGACGAACATGATATTGGGTCCTATCAGCAGCATCGCAGCCAGCATGATACGCATCGCGGGCACGGCTACTTCGAGCAGTTCGGGCTCGTCGTTGAAGATGCAGATGAGTTGCGGCGTGAATATCTCTATGAACACGGTAGCCACGCCGAGAAACAGAGCGATGCCGACGGAAGCCAGCTTGACCGCCTGCCACAGGCGTTTGAAGTTACGGGCGCCGAAGTTGAAGCCGACGATGGGCAGCAGCCCGTTGGAAACGCCGATAATCGGCATAAAGGCGAGGTCGGAGATACGCATTGCCAGGCCTACCGCTGCGATGGCAATCGACCCATGGGCGGACACCACCTTATTGAACAGGACGAACGCCAGGCTTTCCGTCAACTCCAGTATTGATGAAGGTGCCCCCACGCGGTAAATATCGCGCAGGATGGGTATGTCCGGGAGCAGGTGACCGGCCTTTATACGGTAGGCCGTACGGCGGGTCACGAAGTAGTAAAGACCGATTAATGCCCCACAGGACTGGGCGATAATCGTGGCCAGGGCCGCGCCGCGTATGCCCATCTCCGGGAAAGGGCCGATGCCGAGTATCATGAACGGGTCCAGGACGATGTTGATGATGCTGGCGGCAATCATAATGACCATAGGCTTCACGGCATCGCCGGAGCCGCGGATAAGGTTGCTTATCAATAGAGCGAGAATCATCGACGTAGCGCCGTAAGAGGTAATCACCAGGTACTGGGTGCCGTATTCCATGATGTCCGGCGTGGCGCCAAATGCCTTCAGGATGCTTTCCGAGAAGAAAACGGCGGCAATCATGAAAAGAACGCCCCAGAAAACGCTTAAGAAGAATATCTGCCCGGCGACGTGATTGGCGGCTTCAGGGTTATTCTCGCCGAAGCGCCGCGATACAAGCGCGCCGATGCCGATTCCGGTGCCGCCGCCCACGGCGAAGAACAGTATCTGGTAGGGGAACACTATCGTCAATGCGGCGATAGCCTCGTGGCCCAGCTTGGCGACCCAGAACGTGTCGACGATGTTGTAAAGACTCACGGTAATGGTGCCGGCGATGCTGGGCAGGCTCAACTTGATGAGCAGCCTGCCCAGGGGCGCGTAACCCAATCTTTCGGTATATTCCTGCATAATATCTATCTCAATAGTTCTACGGGTGGTATGAATAAAAACTAAAGCTGCGGTAGATACCCCGCAGCTTTACCAGTAGTTAGTAACAGTCTGGTTTCTGGCTGAAGGGGCAGCCCCTCTATTTGTCTAGGAGCTCCGCGACATCGTTGATGTTTATTTCCAGCATCCTGACATCGGCTAGGATGCGCTCGGCGTTACGGATCACGGTCGGAATACCGCCGGAAATTTCTTTAAGCTCCTCGGCGCTTTTCCGGAGGGCTTGGATTTTTGCCACCATTCCTTGGATATCGTATTCCTGTGCCATTATCTCACTCCTAATGATGTTGGGGCCTCTGGTCCAGGAAGCGGCGGGACTTGGCCTGGGACCGGGGCAGACTTTCGTATTCATGGAATTCTATGTTATAGCCCAGATTGGTCTTTAACCTGAGCTGGTCGGTCAGCACCGTCCGGATGGCAGCCTCATCATTCTTGTATTCGGGAATGATTTCTACCTTCAGAGTAATATCATCTATGTCGCCCTTCTTGGTAACAACCACCTGATATTCATTACTCAGCTGAGGTATGTCCCTGACCACCTCCTCGATAGCCGTCGGCGATAGCAGCACGCCCTTGACCTTGGTGATGTCGTCGGCGCGTCCCTGGATACCCCCCTCCAGCAGCCGGTAAGTCCGTCCGCAGTCGCACTGCCGCGCGTTCCACTGGATTAAGTCCTTCACATCGAACCTGATGCAGGGCTGCGCCATGCGGTTGAAAGTGGTTACCACCATCTTGCCCCTTTTGCCGGGCTTGTCGATAGTTTCCCCGGTATCCACATCTTCAATCTCCACTAGGTAGAGTCCCTCGTTAACGTGCAGGCCGGCCTGCTGGCGGCATTCCCAGCCCCAGTGGCCGATTTCTGTGCTGCCCACCTGGTCATAGACCTTGGCACCCCAGGCCTCCTCCATCCTTTTACGGGTGGCCGGGATGCTACCGCCGGGCTCTCCCGCTACCGTTATTTTCCTGATATATAGGTCCTTGGGGGGATTTAGTCCCATCTTTCTGGCCGTCTCCGCCATGCCCAGCACGTAGGTCGGTGTGGCCCCCATCGCTGTGGCTCTGAGTTCCTGCATCTTTAGTATTCTTGCCTCGGTATTCAGGACACCGCCGGGAACCACCTCGCAGCCCAGTTTCTGACCGGCGTAGTGGTAAGCCCAGAAGGCGATGAAAATATTATAGCCAAAGGGCAGGAACAGGCGGTCCCCCGCCCGGTAGCCCTGGGCATGCAGCGCGTAGGCGTAGGCCTCGGTGCTATACTCCCAGTCCTGCCAGCTATCGGCTTGATAAATAGGTTGCCCCGTCGTACCACTGGTCTGGCGGTAGTCCGTCACCTGGTCCAGGGGTACGCACAGAATGTCTCCGTAGGGGAACGGGTCCTTCCCCTGTATATCCCTCATCATTGACTTTTCTATCTTTGGGACTTTTTTGATGTCGTCAAATGTCCGTATGTCACCGGGCTCTAACCCGGCGTCATTGTATAACTTATGATAGAACTTGGATTTTTCGTAAGCCCAGGTAACTATCTCTTTGAACTTCTTCAATTGCAGCTGTTGCAGTTTCTCTGGGGGCAGTGTTTCCAGAACAGGGTTCCAGTATTCTTCATTTTTCATAAGATACGCCTCTCCCGTCTAACCACGGATATGTTAGTCAGGGTACCAAAAGCGACAAACCCCATATAATATAATAGAATTTGACATGTATTGGCAAATGTCGTATTTTAGAATGGCTGTTTGCCGATGAGTTTGCCCATACCCTGTTCGTTCTATATCGAATAAAATATGGACATATTATTTAGGACAATTCTGTCTTTTCAAGGTTAATCGACTGTAATTTCTTGTTGACAACGTTAAAAAGCTGTATTAGAATAATTCTAGGCAGAACATTTTGTAATCATTCAGCAGCCTGCCGGTAGAGTAAATGACAATTAGTGAAGTAACCAGGCGTACCGATAAGACACCGCTGGGCACGTTGTTATCAGTCCTTATGTCTTTTGAGGTTCTGGCGCGGTATCTGGAAATAGAACTCAGGCGCTACGACGCTACTCTTATCAGATTCAATGTCATGAGTACCCTGTTTAAAAATGGTGGCGAGATGACGCCGTCTGAAATTGCCGAAAGCGTTTTCCGGGAGAAGAATTCGATAACGGCGGTTATCAACACACTGGAAAGGGAGGGCGTTGTCCACCGGGTACCATCTACCGATGACCGTAGGTCAGTCAAGGTTGTCATTACCGATAAAGGCTGGAAAGAAGCTAACCAGCTGAATCCCATTGCCCAGGAGTTAAGCCGTGAGGCGCTATCCTGTGTCGACAAAGAGCAAATCGAAGCCCTTCTGGATACTATGAGGACAGTGAGAGAGAGCCTATTGCCTAGGATCGCTAAAACTTCTGGCAAGTGACATAGTCTGAGTATAGGATTGTTATCGATATAGTTAGGTCTTTACAGCGCGAACAACTATGGAGTGCGCTGAATATAAATAAAGAAGGGATTTTGAAGCTGTGAAAGAGATAAGGATTCACGGACGGGGCGGGCAGGGAGCCGTTCTGGCTGCCAGAATGCTGGCCAGCGCCTTCGTGGCCGAGGGAAAGTCTGTGGCCAGCTTTCCCATGTACGGTTTTGAAAGGCGCGGAGCGCCGGTGGTGGCTTTCACCCGCGTTGACGACAAGCCCATCAGGGAAAAGACGCAAATCTACACGCCCGATTGCATGGTGGTGATAGACCCGACCCTGATGAAGCTACCAGCGCTGTTTTCTGGTCTGAAAAAGGGAGGGGTATTGATTTTAAACAGCCCCAATACTTTGAAAGACCCGCCTAACGAAAATCTGAGCATAGGCGGCGTTATTGACGCCACCAAGATTGCCGTTGAAGAAATCGGCAGGGATATTCCGAATACCTGCCTTCTTGGTGCTTTTGCAGCGGCCACAGGTTGGTTAGAACTCAAGTCAATATTGTCCTGTCTGGGAGAATATTTAAGAGGTGATATTCTGCAGAGAAACCTGCGCAGTGCCGAGAGAGGATTTGAACAAGTGGAGGTAATCAAATGGTAATAAAACATAAGTTTATCATTAAGACTGAGGGAGCTTGGTCTGACGCCAACCAGTTGCTCCTTTGCCTGGATACTGGTAGCTGGCGTACCGTAAGGCCCGTATCCGACAATGAAAAGTGTAACTACTGCGGTCTCTGTGCCCTGTATTGCCCGCCGCAGTGCATGAAAGATATGGGTGACCATTATGAGGCGAATCTTGACTACTGCAAGGGCTGCGGCGTCTGCGCCAAAGAATGCCCGCGAGATGCAATTGTTATGGTTCCGGAAGGAGAGTTTGCCGATGAAGGCTCAAAAAGGTCAGGTTAGGGTAATTACTGGCAATGCTGCTGCTGCATATGGCGCTATGCTTTGCCGACCGGATGTAGCCACCTCATACCCGATAACTCCCATGAGTGAGGTGGCGGAGCAGCTATCTACATTCCGTGCCGAAGGACTTGTGGATACTGAGATGGTGGAAGTGGAGGGAGAAAATTCGGCTATGAATGTCGTCGCTGCCGCAACCATGGCTGGCGGTCGTGCTTTCACCGCTACCTCTTCATGGGGTCTGGTGTTCATGTATGACGCCGTGCAGCACGCTGCCGGCTTCAGGGCCCCGGTGGTGATGGCCATCGCCAACCGCGAAACGCCAGGGATACTGGCTGTCTCGGGCGGGCAGCAGGACATAATCAGCACAAGAGATTCCGGGTGGATTCAGATAATAGTCGAGGACTGTCAGGAAATCATGGACTCGATAATCATGGCCTTCCGGCTGGCCGAGGACTATGACATCCAGCTTCCCGTGATGGTGAACTACGACGGCTTTTACCTTTCCTATCTGGCAATGCCGGTGGAAATTCCAGAGAGAGAAGACGTTGACCGGTTCCTGGCACCTTTGAAGGACCAGCCGCAGCGTACCATACTGATTCCAGGAGAACCCTTGGGCTGCGGCACCCACGGTATCGAAGTGGGGTTTGTTGAACTACGATACAAGCACTGTATGGCTATGGAGCGGGCGCTGCAGAAGGTGGACGAGATAGACCGGGAGTTCGGAGAGTTCTTCGGGCGAAGCTATGGCGGCCAGTTGGAAGAGTACCGTACCGAGGACGCCGATATCGTATTGGTCACATCCGGCGGCGCCAGCGGGACGGCGCGGACGGTGGTTGATGCCAAAAGGGAGCAGGGAATAAAGGTAGGGCTAGTGAAGCTAAGGTTATTCCGTCCCTTCCCGCGTCAGCGGTTGGTTGGAGTCCTTAAGGGGAGAAAGGCCATAGGTGTCATCGACCGCAGTGTTGGTTTCGGCTGGAACACCGGGCCTATGTATATGGAATTAAGGGCACTTACACCGGAAATCGGTATTGTTCCTATGTTAAGCTATATTGATGGGCTGGCCAACTTGGATATTACCGTACCACATATAGAGAGAGTGGTAGATGAAGTCTATGCCGCCTCGCAAGGCAAACCTTACCAGGAGGTCACCTGGATACCTTTAGAGGAATGAGGATAGAAAGATGGTAGAAAAACTAAAGAAAAAACCGCGAGTTTATGACTATTTTAAAGAGAAAGAGGAGCAGTACGCTGGCGGGCTTGCCTGGTGTGCTGGCTGCCCTCTGGAACTCAACCTCAGGTTTGTACCGAAAGTTCTCGGAAAGGATATAGTAATCGTTGGATGTCCCTGTTGCTCTGCGCCCATTCTTTACGGACAGAATGTCGGGACATGGCACCGTTTGTCCTACTACAGCACCCTGATGACCGGTGTGGCTTCCAGTGCCACGGGTCTAGCAAGGTACTATCAAAAGGTAGGCAAAGATGTTACCGTAGTCTGCTATACCGGTGACGGGTGTGCGGCTGATGTCGGCTTCCAGCCCCTCAGTGGTGCCGCGGAAAGAAACGAGAAAATCATTTATATATGCTATGACAACGAAGGCTATATGAACACCGGTGTGCAAAGAAGCAGCACCACGCCTCTGCATGCCGCTACCACCACGACTCCCGTCGGTAAAGAAAGCCGCGGCAAACCAACTGTACCGAAGAATTTACCTCTCATTATGGCCATGCATCAAACGGCATACGTTGCTACGGCCACCTTGAGTCACCTGGAAGACTTGGCTAAAAAATTGGTCAAGGCTGCGGAAAAGAAAAACGAGGGCTTCGTTTATCTTCATGTGTTCTGTCCCTGCCCCGTAGGCTGGCGCATACCTTCTGATTCGTCGATTCAGGTGTGCCGTATGGCCGTAAGGACCAACTACTTCCCGCTGTGGGAAGCCGAAGACGGCAAGTTCCGTTTTACACATGAAGTGGCCAGTCCCAGACCGATTGAAGAGATGACCAAGTTGATAGGTAAATTCGCACATCTGAAGGAAGACCAACTGGAAGACCTGCAACAAATGGTAAACGATAGGTATGCCCTCATTAAGACGCTTTGCGATGCAAACAAATAAGAATAGTGACCACGGGATTTTAGCATCCTGTGAAGAAGATATTCAATAAGGAGGTGGATTTTATATATGGTTACTCCAACCAAAGACAAAAAACCGGAAAGTAAACCTGTGGTAGGTCTATCCGTAAAGGGTAATCCGGAAATCTGGGATAATACCTGGGTTTATACCACCTGTGGTGGCTGCTATGGTCAGTGTGCCATACGTGCCCACCGCGTTAACGGCGTCATCGTAAAAATCGAAGGCGACCCCAATAGCGACTTCGGTCCCAGGGGTGGTATATGTGCCAAGGCTGAGGCCATGATACAGGCTTTATATGACCCCAATCGTTACAATTACCCTTTACGAAGGACCAATCCCAAGAAAGGTCTCTTTGAAGACCCCAAATGGGAGCGGATTTCTTGGGATGAAGCCCTTGATGAGATTGCCAAACGCCTCAAGAAAATTCGCGCTGAGAATCCCCATAAGCTCCTTCACGGCGGCACGCCCGGGCCGGGCAGCGGACCGGACCTGCCTTTGGGCTTCGGTGTTTTCGGGGCTGTCTTCGGTACCAAGAACTGGTATGTAGGTGGCGCCGGACTTCACTGCGGCAGCGGCTCTCACATGGGCGCTGGTCTCTACCATGCCTCGTGGTCTATCGTGCCCGACTTCAAGTACTGTAATTATGCTATTCAAATGGGTTCAAACAAAGGCACCGCTTCCGGGCACTCCATGGGCTTTAATATGAGGCTATCGGCTGATGCCAGGGCTAGAGGCATGAAGAATGTCGTTTTCGACCCCATCTGCAACTTCGGTGGGGGTAAGGCTACTGAGTGGATACCGATTCTACCGGGCACAGACGGCATTGTCGCCCTGACGATGGTCAATATCATCCTCAACGAAATCGGCACTTATGATGTTGAATTCATAAAGCTGAAGACCAACGGCCCGTACCTTATCGGCCCGGACGGTAAGTATGTTCGGGACAAAGAGACTAACAAACCACTTGTCTGGGATGCCAAGGACAATAAAGCCAAGACCTTCGATGACAAGACAATCGGTGACTTTGCCATCTTTGGCGAATACGAGGTAAACGGCGTCAAATGCCACCCGTCCTTCCAGCTTATCAAGGAACATGTCAAGCAGTACACGCCGGAGAAGGCGGAGAAAGAAAGCACTGTCCCCGCTTCAACTATCCGGCGTATCGCCAGAGAGTGGGTCGATGCGGCCATGATAGGCGCTACTATTGAAATCGAGGGAGAAAAGCTTCCCTTCCGGCCGGTGGCGGCCGTAATGTTCCGCGGCGGGCAGGGGCATACTAACTCCGCACAGAGCTATTGCGCCATGTGCCTGCTCAACGGCATCGTCGGCGCCATGGATGTCCCCGGCGGGACTCTGGGCTGGCCGGCCTACATCGAGGGATACCCGGATACGGGCAGGTTTACCGTTAAGCCCTACGCCTGCAAAGATGGCATGCTCACCGCCGGTACCTTCATGGAGCACCGGCCCTGGCCGATAGAAGAGTCCCAGGTTCCCTATACCTATCTCATGAAGGAGCTGACACCGACGGCTTCGTTCTCTCCCCATCCGGTGACCTCGGACTTTGACAAGTACTGGGACAAGCTGGGTCGTCCTTATGAGGTCGAATTAGCGATGATTTTCGGTGCCAACATGATTCGCAGCACCCAGAGCCGTGAAATAGCTGCGGAATTCTGGAAGAAAATACCATTCATCGTCACCTTTAATATCCTTCCCAACGAGTTCTGCGAGGGCTTTGCCGATATCGTTCTCCCGGATTTACATCCGCTGGAAGCCTACTGTCTTTTCGGGACGCATGGCCCCTTCTTCAACCACCCTATCGGCATGGAAGGCTGGAACTTCCCGGTACGCCAACCCGTTGTTGAGCCGGCCTACGAGCGCCGCAACAAGCTCGAGGTTCTCTGGGACCTGGCCGACAGAATAGGCATGAGAGCCGAGATGAATAACTACTACAATGTCTATTTCACCAGTTTCGGTGGCGAAGCGCTTATCGGCGGTGATCTGGACAGCATCAGGCATCTGGGCGACATTGATCCTAAGAAAGTAGTCCAGCTGATAAAACCTGATGAGAAAATCACCTATGAAGAGATGATGGACCGGGCTCTGAAATTCTACTTCGGCGAGGAACACGGCATGAAATACATGGCGGAGCACGGCTCGGTCAACTGGACCAAGAAACCCAAGGAGGCCTACTGGCGCTGGTACGTCGATGTCAGAATACCTATCTACATGGAACACATCGCCGAGCTTAAAGAAGATGTTATGAAGAATGCCGAGAAGGCAGGGATAGAGCTCGATTGGGAGCAGTTTACCCCTCTCATCAGTTACTTCTCCCCGCAGGTAGGCAAGGAGCTTTCCGATGAATATGACCTCTATTGTTTCTCCTACCGAGATATCCTGCATAACGGCACCTACACTATGGAAATGCCGTGGCTCGATGAGGTCAGTCGGCTTAACCCCTATACCTACAATATCACCATGAATGTGGAAACCGCCAAAAAGAAAGGTCTGAAGGACGGCGACCTCATTTGCCTGGAGTCTCCCTACGGCCGGAAGACTACCGGCACCCTCAAGACGATGCAGGGCCAGCACCCCGATACGGTAGCCATCTCCGCATGTTCCGGCGCCTGGGCAAAAGGTGCTCCCATTGCTTATGGTAAGGGTACTAACTTCAATATTCTCTTGGAATCGGACTTTAAGCATGCCTGCCCGGTATCTTGGAGCCAGGAGACGGCGGCTACGGTCAAGGTCTATAAGGTCGACCACAGAATAGAATTCGACGGAGCAGGAGGCGACAAGCTATGAAATGGGGAATGGCGATAGAGCTCAAAAGATGTATCGGCTGCTATGAGTGCGTCCTTGCCTGCAAAGCAGAGCACTTCTTGCCCCCGGAAATATTCTGGAACAGGGTGTTGATAGGCGAGAGTGGTAAGTACCCGCAGGTGACCAAACTCATATACAATGTACGATGCAATCAATGTGCGGACCCGGCCTGTGTTAAAGCCTGTCCTACAGGGGCCACTTACCAGCGTGAGGATGGCATCGTCGTTATCGACGAAGATAAATGTGTGGGCTGTCGCTATTGTATGATAGCCTGTCCTTACCAGATGCGTACAATATACGAGGACGATAATAAGCAATATTTCCCGGGACAGGAACTAACCGAGCACGAGAAAGTGGGCAAGGAACTCTACCCCCACCAGCCGGGTGTCGTGCAGAAATGTGTCTTCTGCAAGGAAAGGATAGATTCCGGTATGGCAATGGGGCTAACGCCCGGTGTCGACCGCGAGGCTACCCCAGCCTGCGTCATTAGCTGCCCGACAAAAGCCATACACTTTGGTGACCTGGATGACTCCAGCAGCGAGATACGGCGCCTAATTAAAGAGAAGCATGGTCATCCTTTTCATCCCGAGTATGACACTGATCCATCGATATACTATATAGATTAGTTAATAGAGGAGGAACAGGGCGATGATTCAGACAAAACCGTATGACTTCATGGTTAAATATACACCGCAGCGAGATTGGATAGAGGGGCACGGGATATTGATTGCCTTCGCCCTATTCTTTGGGGGAATCAGCGGCGGTCTTTATTTAGCCTCGCTGTATTTTGACAGCATGCTGGGCATGTTCGTGGCCTGGATTCTGGCCATGGTGACGGGTATGACGGATATGGCACACCTGAGCAAGCCCATGAGGTTCTGGAGGATGCTTCTCAAGCCGAAAACTTCTTGGATATCTCGCGGCTTTATCTTCATATGGTTGTTTCTAGGCTGTGCCGCCGTACAACTGGCCCTCTCTTACTGGCTCCCGGGAACGGGTGCGGAGACCGCGTTCAAGGTACTGGCTGGGATAATGGCCTTCGGCGTTGCTATCTATAGTGGTTTTGTCGTGGGTTTTGTTGGCGCCATTAAATTGTGGAATTC
>Ga0209427_10008080_pt1 | contig 11859 bp, 9 predicted proteins | sample DeeMarSWOR136_30_FD_187465 | JGI IMG/M metagenome (GOLD analysis project Ga0209427, IMG submission 187465) | Marine sediment microbial communities from White Oak River estuary, North Carolina - WOR-1-36_30 (SPAdes) (version 2) | ecosystem: Environmental > Aquatic > Marine > Intertidal zone >... | reverse complement strand
GCAAGAGATCTTTGGTTCAGCTGGTGGTGATGAGTGGTGGGATCTGTTGAGTGCGAATAATCAGCTTGTCGCGAGTGGTGTCTATATCTTCCATATCGATTCAGATGTTGGTGAACAGATTGGCAAATTCGTTGTCATTCGATAGGAGGCTGACATGAGAATAACCAAATACATTACGCTACTCTTGATATTTTTGGTCCCCCTCTATGCTGATTTTGCAAAATTGGGTACATCGGGTGCTCAATTTCTGAAGATCGGCGTTGGCAGAGGCGCGGCAATGGGTGAGGCGTTCGTGGCAATTGCTGATGATGCCTCAGCGACCTATTGGAATCCATCTGGGCTCGGTCACATCACAGGACGCCAGATCACGCTCCAGCACAATGAATGGATTGCAGATGTACGCCATGAATATCTCGCTGTTGTCTTACCGCTCGGTGGTTTTGGTACTATGGGCGTGAGCGTAACTGCATTGACCATGGGTGAAATGGAGTACACTACGGTGGATGATCCTAATACTTCGCCTCGTGAAGATACAGGTACTGGTACCTATTTCAATGCCTCGGACTTTGCGGTTGCCTTCTCCTTTGGCAGGATGTTTACTGATCGACTTGCTGCAGGAGTCAGTGTCAAGGCAGTACAGGAGATGATCTGGAATATGTCGGCATCAGGCATTGCAGCAGATTTTGGTATTCACTATAATACTGGTTTTAAGGGTCTATGCATTGGTGCTGCGATGAGCAATTTTGGTGCTGACATCACCTTTGCCGGAAGAGACCTGGATCGGTCAGCTGATCCTTATCCAGACTCGCCAATCGACTATGACGGAATCCCGGTTTCACTCAAGACAAACCCGTTTCCTCTACCGCTTGTCTTCAGGTTTGGTATCGCATTCAATCCGGTCGAGAGCGAAGCCTCCCGATTAACTGTTGCCCTTGACCTCAACCATCCCAATGACAATTACGAGACCATTAATCTCGGATTCGAGTACGGTTATCTTAATACGCTTTTCCTCAGGACAGGATACAAAGTATACCTCAACATGGATTATATGAGGGCAATGACTGGTGGTGACCCTGTATATGACGAAGTTGCAGACGAGATAACCTATCCTGAGTGGGGTGATGACAAACTGGTCAACCTCACTGCTGGTGTTGGTTTCAATCTGACGATGGGTGAGCGGGCACTGATGATTGATTATACCTATATGAACAAAGGAATGCTGAAGGATACACATCGAATCGGTTTGACACTAGGATTTTAGGAAAAATTGGACGTGGTGCAGACCTCATTTGGTCTGCACCACACTCTCAAAAGAATTATCATATGGAATAAAAATGTAGTGAAAGAATCAGCGAGGGAGGAGCGCACTTCTGTCATCATCTGTATGGAGATGGTAACATCATGTGCACTGCTGTATAAAAAGGAGATCTAATGAAGAGGTTGGTTGTATTACTCCTTCTCATAGGACTCACATACGCATCTGCTCTCATTCCGTTCGACACTATTGAACAGCTTGCTGACAGATTCATTGCTCATAATTTCGGTGACTACTACCTCGATGAGGTTGTCACCTATTATGGGATTGATGAACTCCCTGGTGCCTATGCATTAATCTATAGGAACAGTAAGAAAGAGCCTCTCACCATCGTGATGGGTGCGCGGTATACGACCTCACCAGTGAATGAGATTTGTCGAGCCTTACCGCGTTCTCGCTCTGTTCATGAAGAGGTGCTCGACAAGGCACGGTCATTAGGATATGGTGAACCTGAGTTTCAGAGGGTTTACTATTTTGGTCCTGGTGAGGAGTACTGTGCATTGAGGATGGGCGATAGAGAGATACTCATCAATGCGTGTACATTCAGGGCAATTGAGAAGTCATCTCTGTTTGATAAAAAACAAATACCTCATCAAGAACATGAGCGGGCAACCAGAGAAAAATGGGAGAGATATTTCACCACAGCACGATTCCAACCACAGGATACTGGTTACATTCCCGAGGTTCCCTTTATCGACTGGACCTATGGATGTTCACCCACCGCGTTTTCAATGATCCTCTATTACTGGGATTCGCATTACTATAATGGGTTCACCTATGGTCGGCTCATTGACTACTTCTTTACGCGGTGGGATCCTCCAAATAGCGCATACAGGCAGAGCGCCAATGTGAACAAAGAGCTCGCCCTCGCAATGCATACGGATTCTATGAGTGGGAGCACATATTCTTCGTGGTTTGTTAGTGGTCTGCTCAACGTGACAGATACAATAAATGGGTACTCGTGCAGTGCTGCAAGATACGCGGGGTATTCCGGGAACCAATACCAATTTGCCAGAATCAAGACTGAGATTGATGCAGGAAGGCCATGCGAATGGAGTGTATACAACTACTGGTCTCCGGCACACAATGATAGTATCAACCATTCAACCACTGGTGTTGGGTATTGGATTGAGCATCCTGATACGTTTGTACGTGTCCATACGACCTGGGGACTCGACCCTGAGGAGCCACTCTGGGCACTCTGGACATATCATGGTGGAGTATACTCAGAGGATGGTGTTGTTACGTTTGTCCCTGGTGGAGGGAATACCAACAATGTCCTCCTAAGCCCTCCTTCTGGAGGCACAATCTTCAAGAACCTCAAGTATAGAATCAGATGGACCTCAGCGGGTAGTGAAATCGACCACGTAAAGATCTGGTGGTCGTACGGCATGCAGGCGACCTCATATGATTCAGCAAACTGGACACTCATTGATGCAGACGTGCCCAATACCGGTGAATACATCTGGACTGTGCCGGATCAGGATTCGGCATTCAGGATCAATATCGTAGGCCTGAGCAGTTCCAATGAGTATCTTGCTGCTGATGGTTGGTATTTTTCTGCTTCCTGCGCCTTCCCTGAGCATACACCCAATCTGAGCCTGGTCGGCAATTTTGATACAGAAGAGGGTGCAACCGATGTTGTCGTGGTCGATGAGTATGCCTATATTACTGATGGTGTGAATGGTCTTCTTGTTGTTGATATCTCTGATTCCTCTCTGCCTGATTCGGTGAGCCATCTGCCGCTTCCAGGGAATAGTATTGCGCTCTGTGCCATGCCGCCCTATCTCTACATCATAGACCAGCTGGATACGGTGCGCGTAGTATCTATTACCGACCCTGGTAATCCACAAGAAGTTGGCAAGTGTTATGTGGAGGCAAACGAACTGACAAATGTTTTTGTTCTCGATACATTATTGTATATAACGTGCAGGGCCTCGGGACTCAAGATTGTCAAGGTTACCAATGCATCGTCACCCGAGGTTATCGGTTCATACGATACCGAAGGACAGGCATATGATGTGGTCGTTGTCGACACCATCGCCTATGTTGCCGATGGTATTAGAGGTCTGAGGGTGCTGAATGTGGCTGACCCTACAGACCCTCAAGAAATAGGCTTTTATGATACCAATGGGATTACACAAGGTGTAGTCCTTGATGGTAATCGACTCTACTTGGCTGAGGGTGGGGCAGGCATCAAGGTATTTGATGTTACTGACCCGGCAAATCCACAACAGCTTGGGTCATTGGATACACCAGGCACAGCCAAGAAGGTCTCAATTTATGATTCACTTTTTGTTGCTGATGGATCTGAGGGTATTAGAGTGATAGATGTCTCTGATCCCTCAAGCCCGATTGAAATCGGGTATATGGAATCATTTGGAACTGCTACCAATCTCGCCCATGTGAGGAATATGCTCTATCTCGCTGATATGGTTGATGGCCTCTATCTCATCCATGAGGATATTACACCCGGTACAGCAGAAATGGCAAAGGAAAACACTGTAGCACATATCATGATGTCATCTCCACAGCGTGGTCTCATGAGAATGAGCGTGAATCTCAACAGTACTGATAATATCTCAATCGCTATCTATGATGCCTTAGGGAGATTAGTCAAATCGATGCACAAAGGAAATCTCAATCCAGGCGTGCACGAATTTATATGGCATCCCGATGTTGCAGGACTCTATTTTGTCCGTGTAGAAACCGATTCAGATTATTGGGCGAGGAAGGTGGTGTTTTTGAAATAAGAACAAATGAAAGGAGGTACAATGAACGTAACCAAATGGTTGGTTATGGTAATGCTAGTGGTCACCATGGGATTCGCAGTAGTGGTGCCAAACCATGAGCCCTACGCAAAGGTCACCGGTGAAGAACCAGTGGGGCCAGCAATGGATGTGCAACCTCGTGGTGGAAGACAGAGCCCTGGTGAGCAGGTCGGTGTGACCACATACGATTTTCAGGCTAATGGCTGCATGGGTCAGCGTATAGCAGTGGATGATACAGGTCAGATTCATGTTAACTGGATGTTTTGCCCTGCTGAGTATCCTGGTAACCCTCGTTTATGTCAATGGAATTTCCGCTTTCCTGAGGGAACATGGTATGGAGCGACCGACGCTTCACCATCAGTCAGTGGCTATGTCCAGTTGGATGTCATGAGGGCAGATGCTTCCAATGCAAAGCGTACGCTCAATGCCTGGCATTATGGTGGATGGGGCTACACGAGCATTGATGAAGGTAGTGGTTGGGGCTCTTGGCCTGGAGATAGTGGTTCACCGCATGTAGACAATCACATCTGGCCCTATGTTGCGTGTGCCAGTAACAACAATATCATCATGGCAACCGGTAACAATGGAGAAGACTTCCATCACTTTTACTATACGACCGATGAGGGTGTAACCTGGACACATCTTGCTGATATTGATTCCTGCACCTGCTTGTCACAGTTCGTTCGTGCTTCACACACTTCAGCAAAGGTTGTCCACGCCTGGACCCAAGGCATTGCTATAGATTTAGCTGGTACGCTTATTTCTCAGATGGCAATGGATGTCATTTATCAGATTTCGACTGATAATGGTGCGACCTGGGGACCCCAAATCAACATTACCAATTATATACCCACGAGTACGATGGTAAATGGTGATTCGACACCCTGGGCGTATTCTGACGTCAATGCGGTATTCGATGACAATGACAATCTTCACATTGCATGGGGCGCGAATTTAGGGTATGTGCTGAATGATACTATATACTATGGCGATCACTGGAAGATCTTCCACTGGGATGAGGTGACCGATAATATCCATGTGGTGAGCAGTCCGAGTACCCATTATAGTGAACCCGGTGGTTGGTGGTTAGACGTCAGTGGAACGTTTCGTCAACATACTGAATCCTGGAGAGGGAATCCATGCGGTGCGCAACTCGTAGTTAACCGGTCCAATAATGACCTCTACTGTCTGTGGAGTGGTGTTGCAGACACCACCGATTACTCAGCAGCCGGTTGGTTCAATTATGAGATATACATGTCCAAATCGACCGACGGTGGGGTGACCTGGTCAGACTATACCAACTTGACCAATACACCGACACCCGGGGCTGCAGCAGGTGAATGTGCTGATGAAGACTACGTGTCCGCCTACCCCTATGTAGTGAATGATACTATCTGGGTTACCTATATAGAGGATGTATCTGCTGGCAGCGCAATCCAGCAATTAACCGGCTGGATGGATAATCCCGTGCGCGTCTGGGGGATCGGATTGGTTGGCATTGGGGAACATGAGACTGATACACCGACGAGGATTTCATTCACTGTCTATCCTAATCCCGTGAACAATCGTTCAACAATTTCCTATGCTCTGCCCAAGGCGAGTGACGTGTCAATCCAACTCTTCAGCGCTGATGGTCGTCTCGTGAAGACAGTTGAACAGACCAACAGAAGTGCTGGTCTCTATACCAAAGAGCTCAGCACCCATGAGTTGGCAAATGGTACCTATTTCTTAATGCTCAAGACAAACCAAGGAAAAGAATCGCGCTCACTGGTTGTGGTACACTGAGAACACGAGTTATCGAAAAAGGGCGGGCATTTGTCCGCCCTTTTTTTTGAGCCCTCATATACTGTTAAAAAACAATGACATTCTTAAGATACTCTTAATTCTAGTCGTGTGACTTGACAAATGAGACTACATTAATTATAATAAAGCCTAGGATACTTGAGAAGCTCGGTCGAATCATTAGAGAGAGGAGATCTCAGCCTCGGCTTACAGGAATTCATATGATACCCAGGAGTCGCGGGTATATATTTTGTCCACACAAAGACTGATTTCGATTGTGTGCTGAGAAAGTTTGTATTTTTGAAATAAAGATACATGAAAGGAGGTACAATGAACGTAACCAAATGGTTGGTTATGGTAATGCTATTGGTCACCATGGGTTTCGCAGTGGTGATCCCACAACATGAGGCCGATGTAAAGATAACTGGCGAAGAGGCAGTTACTATCATCCCCGTAGATGTGCCATCGCGTCCTTCCCTTCTGCAAGACGGTGAACAGGTTGGTTCAACCCATTACGAGTCTCAGGCAAATGGCCCTATGGGTCAGCGTATTGCAGTGGATGATACTGGTCAGATCCATGTAAATTGGACATATTGTGGTGCTGAGTATCCTGGCAACCCTCGTTTTTGTCGATGGAATTTTCGTTTTCCTGAGGGAACATGGTACGGAGAGACCGACGCTGCACCATCAGTCAGTGGCTATGTCCAATTGGATGTCATGAGAGCAGATGCTTCCAATGCGAAGCGTACACTCAATGCCTGGCACTATGGTGGATGGGGCTACACGAGCATTGACGAAGGTAGTGGTTGGGGCTCCTGGCCAGGAGATACTGGTTCACCCCATGTAGACAATCACATCTGGCCCTATGTTGCCTGTGCCAGTAATAATAATATCGTTATGGCAACCGGGAATAATGGAGAAGACTATCATCACTTTTATTATACGACTGATGAGGGTGTAACCTGGACACATATTGCTGATTTTGATTCCTGCACATGCTTGTCGCAGTTCGTTCGTGCTTCACACACTTCAGCAAAGGTTGTCCACGCCTGGACCCAGTCTGTCGCAGTGGAATACACGGGTAACCTTATTTCTCAGACGGCGTGTGATCTTATATACATACTTTCGACTGATAATGGTGTGACCTGGGGACCCCAGATCAATATTACCAATAGTATACCCGTGGGCCAGCTGGTGAATGGTGATTCGACAATCTATGCGTACAGTGACGCGAATGCGGTATTCGATAATAATGACAATCTTCACATCGCCTTTGGCGCCAACTTGGGGTATGTGCTGAATGATACAATATACTATTATGATCACGCCAAGATCTTCCACTGGGATGAGGTGACCAATGAACTCCATGTGGTGAGCAGTCCGAGTATTCACTACAGTGAACCTGGTGGTTGGTGGATAGACCTACTGGGTATCGACCTTGCTCAGCATACTGAGGCATGGAGAATGCCGGCATGCGGTGCGCAACTCGTAGTTGATCCATCCAATAATGACCTCTACTGTCTCTGGAATGGTACTGCTGACACAACTGACTACTCAGCAAATGGTTGGTTCAATAGTGAGATATATGGTGCTAAATCGACTGATGGTGGAGTAACGTGGACAGAGTATACGAATCTCACCAATACACCGACACCCGGAGCTGTAGCAGGTGAATGTGCTGATGAAGACTACATGTCTGCCTATCCGTATGTCTATAATGATACTATCTGGATCACCTATGTCTATGACTTGGATGCTGGGTTTCCACTCCAGGAAGCGAATACCAGCTGGACAGATAACCCAGTAATGGTCTGGGGGATCGCAAAGTCCATGATTGGTGTCGAAGAGCACGAGACTGATACACCGACGAGGCTCTCATTCACAATCTATCCTAATCCCGTGAACAATCGTTCAACAATCTCCTATGCACTGCCCAAGGCGAGTGATGTGTCGATCAAACTCTTCAGTGCTGACGGTCGTCTCGTCAAGACAGTTGAGCAGACCCGGAGAGCTGCTGGTCTCTATGCCAAAGAGCTCAGCACCCATGAGTTGGCGAATGGTACCTATTTCTTAATGCTCAAGACAAATCAAGGAAAAGAATCGCGCTCACTGGTTGTGGTACACTGAGAACGAGAATCAGATAAAAGGGCGGGCTTTTGCCCGCCCTTTTTTTCATGCAAATTTACTCTTTAATTCTATAATCTTACTTATACAATCAAATTTTATAAGTACTACTGTAATACTCCTAACCAATCTCCCAACAAAAATTGTAGTCTGCCGATCAAGAGGCTGATACGCGCCATCACTGTGTAGCCGAAGGCTGCACCAAAGCCGATCATGATAAAAACGACGCCAATGCGTGACGTAACGCCTAATACGCCTTTGTGTTCGCGTGAAAAGTAGAAGTACGAAAGTGTGCAGGCAACGCCGATGAATAAAAGAATTGTCCAGATAACGCCCGATGAACCGGCATTCCATCTCGCAAAATTCTGTGGCGTGAGCACGGTCCCCTGGATTTGTCTCATAATGTCAGCCTGAATGGTTGCCGGAATTGCCGCACCTGTGCCATATCCCATTACAATTGCAATTGGGATGCGCACCAGCCATGAAGTGCGCGGGAAAAACCGTGTGAAATAGAGCATTCCTATTATGAGTGCAATAATGAGCCACCAGTTGCCTTCTGTGAATATAGGTCTTATGCCTTGGGGCCACAATGAACCGTGCCAGATAATCGTGACGAGGTAACCATTGCTCGCTCCGACAAACAGGTGCTCGGCAAATTTGTAGAATGGATTGTCTTTATAGAGAAAAGAAAATACACATAATGTCAGGAATGCACTCACCCATATCCAAAAGTCGAATGACATATTCATATTCGCCTCCTCATCATGTAGCCAATGTTACCGATGATGATGAAGACCATGATTGCGAGATGTGCAGCAGTAAGAGAAGGCATTGCTTCGCTTGCCTTGCGTTCTCCGGGAACTTGTAATTTTGATTCCACCAGTTCTTCATATTCTGCTGCACCTTTCATACCGACCATAAGACCTGAAAACTGCCCAGTCTGATAATAGATGTAGAAATCAGAAGCGCTCACTGCCGTGAGGCCAGCGCCGACAGCTACACCATAGAGCACCTGGGAGTAGCCAACCCACCACAGCGGTGCGTTACCACCACTTATCGAAACGAGAATGCCGACATCATTAAAATTTTCTATACCCTGCATCACCGGCAATGAATCTGTTCTGTAGCCGTAATAGTCTGTAGAATAGACATTGGAGATGCTGATACCCATCTCTAAGAGGGGCACAATAGGTGGCGGCTGCCAACCCAAGAGCACATAGTCCCTTCCGTAGATAATACTGTCTGCGCTGGTCTGTGCCCTCGCATTGAATTCTTCTGTAACCTGGTCGAGTGCCTTTAATGCAAGGGCGAGCGGTTGCACATAGAGCGATAATGCTGCTACCTTGATACGCCTCTTAAAGGCGTGACGCAGGAGTGCTACTGCCATCGGTTCATTCTCTGGCATGGTCTGGGGATCATAATCAAAGTCAATCATCAAGACCATGTCTTCAGGTATGCTGTCGACCGCATTGAAGAGGCTCTGTGCAGGTGCCATCACCCTGACACGTTCTACCGTGGGAAAGATGAGCGGCAGAATAACAACGACTCCAATAACAAGGTAAATGATACGTCGGTCTATTTTTGAAAGATATTCGAAGGCTTTCATCTTGTACCTCCAAGCCATTTCTGCTCAATGCCGAGGAGGATTTTTAATGCCGTCGCAACACTGCCGAGGGCAATGCCAAATCCAATACCCCTCTTTGAAGCAACATTGGGGATATCCATAATCCACTGTACAAATGAAGGTAGGTGATGAGAAATTCTGTTACCGAGTGGTAGTACACCGAGCATTACGATAAAGGCAGTTACCAGAAGAAGTGTAGAATCGAGTGACCGCGCCCTGAATGCTCGATACGCCGCTGATGCCATAAAGAATGCAAGGAGCGCAAACATCGTTGATCCCAGTGGGACATTTACATTTTCATATATGACTTGTATATTAAAGACGAACGAACCGATGCTCGTTGGGAGCATACCGCCTCCAGTTCTGCCGCCGAAGAGACCAATTATGGCTGTGACGACAAAACTGAGAATGAGTACCCAGGAATATTCCCAATTTTCTCTGTGGCGTCTTATTTTATCAAAGTGTACTTTGAGAAGACTCCCAAGCCCAAGGACAAGGGCGAACGCTGCGATAATTCGTATCATGTCATTTCTTATGAAACTCTGGACATTCTGGACAAGTGGATACTGTGAATAATAGGGTATGATTCCTGCGATACCAAAAATCAAGACCAAAAGTAATGGAATACGTTTTTTCATGATGGCTCCTTTCTAATCAAAAAGTCCGAGTATGGGAAAACGTGTTAATAAACCAATGATGGATGCGAGGCCGAGGGCGGCGAAGATGACAATCTTCCCTATGTCTTCACCCTTGATTGCACTCAGGAGCATTGGTTCTCTGGAGATGTAAGCTGATGCTGCATAGAGCTCTTCACCAATGATCGTGTAGTCACAAGCAGTGACAAAAAACGGAAGCTGGCTGACTGCATCTGTTCCAGCAATCTGTATTGCACCAGTCATGGTACCGGTCTCCGCAATGATGAGTGACTCTGCCCTGAACCATCCTATCAAGAAATTGGCAGCGGGTCTATCACGCAGCATAATGCCGTCTATTGCTGCAGCATAGGCGAATTGTGACTGCGTAACAAAGAATACTTTATCAGGGTCAAAGAGGTCTGGTCTGCCAATTGATGTATATGATTCCTTGACCACCTCTCGCGCCACTGTATAGACTATAGGGTCTGCATGGGGCACAATGAGTGGTGTTTCGTATTGGCCGGTCTTTTTGGCAACCTCTGCGAGAATGTTGAGTGAAGCAATCGAGGCGATGTTGCTCATTGTACCGATTCCGATAACATAGAGCACTGGTTTTCCCATTTCAGTCGCTCTGCCTATTGCATCATCAACAGCTTCAAGCCCAGCAATCTTCCGAATATATAACTCCTTGCCACGCCGTACTACATAGATGTAGTAGAGAATGATACCGCTGAAGACGAGCATTGCAAAGAGCAGATATATCCTTTGCGTGACGAACCATTGCGGACTACTCATCGCGGGTAGAGATGCTTCAGAATATCCTTCTAATGTATCTGAAACCGAAGCGACCTTATAGATATATTCCTTTCCGTCTTCAGTGCTTTCGTCATTGTACTGCGTGCGACCTCTGCCCATAAAGCCAACCATTGCAAAGTCGATTCCGTTCTCACTGCGGTATATTTCGTAGCCGTCAACAAGCTCATCGTCTGGGGAGAGTTGCCACTGAATCGTAATTGCGCCACCGCCATCATCAGGTCTGTCATAGGCACGGACATCAGTCGGCGGCGCGAGAGCGAATATGGTGATTAGGAATGTTGCAAACATTGCACCTCCTTTCGTGAACCACAACACCGTTTGGCGGTTGCGAAAGGCGCTACGGTGTCGTTTTCGGTTTCGCCTTTCGCGGACCAAACGATTTCCATGCAACACTTAGATTGTACAATTGCCGAGAAGCTTTGTCATAGACGTCAATGAGTTGAGTGACTAGTTCTGTTTCTACGTTATATACATCCCGCACGTGACTCAGCGAGACGATGGTTTCGTTGCTCTCACCCGCTGTATCATCTAAGTATTTTTGAAATGCTCTTGTCTGGTGCCTCTTGGCAAATCCCTCCGCAATTAATCTCGGTATTGCCTTGACTGATCGTCTTAACTGATTCGCCAAATCAAACTGCTCAGACTTGGGTAGTTTAGGAATAATTTTGGTGAGTACAACTAATGAAGCTTTGTATGTATTTTGATAAACCTCTAAATCGGTGAAACTTCTAATCCTTTGTCGCATACGTTACCTTTTTTGTTTTTCGAAACCGAATCCCTTCTCGAAACCGC
>Ga0209427_10008079_pt1 | contig 11861 bp, 10 predicted proteins | sample DeeMarSWOR136_30_FD_187465 | JGI IMG/M metagenome (GOLD analysis project Ga0209427, IMG submission 187465) | Marine sediment microbial communities from White Oak River estuary, North Carolina - WOR-1-36_30 (SPAdes) (version 2) | ecosystem: Environmental > Aquatic > Marine > Intertidal zone >... | reverse complement strand
GGCGATTAAGAATTTTCAGATACTTGACAATGCATATGGAATATTAGGCATTGAGTTTATGGCTGCTGCTCAAGCCTTAGATTTCCGTGATTATAAATTTGGTAAAGGTGTGACAAAAGCAAAAGAAGTAATACGAAAATATATAAAATTTTTAGATGAAGACAGACCTCTTTATACAGATCATACAAAAATGAAAGAATTAGTAAAATCATGCAAAATATTAAAAGAAGTGGAAAAAGTATTAGGAAAACTTGATTAAGGTTTTATTACTCTTTAATCATAGGTACTTTCAAATCTGTTTTCTTTATTAAATCTATAGATTCTTTATATCCAGCGTCTGCGTGTCTAATTACACCAAGACCTGGATCTGTTTTAAACACGCGTTTTATTCGTTCATCTGTTTCCTTAGTTCCATCACAAATGACTACCATACCTGCATGAGTAGAAAGACCTATTCCAACACCACCACCATTATGAATCTGTACACTATCAGCACCTGCTGCACAGTTTAATAATGCATTAATTAATGGCCAATCGGCAATAGCATCACTTCCATCTTTCATACCCTCGGTTTCCCTATAAGGAGAAGCAACACTACCGCTATCTAAATGATCTCTTGTTATCGCTATAGGACCTATATCTTTATTTCTAACCATTCTATTTATTTTTAATGCAAATTTATCTCTTTCACCATAACCTAACCAACAAACACGAGCTGGTAATCCTTCCCAAGGAATATATTTTTCAGCAAGTTCTATCCAATTAGATAACACATCATCTTCCGGAAACATTTTAACTACAGCTTTATCAGTTTTTAAAATATCATCAGAATTTCCTGATAAAGCAAGCCATCTAAATGGTCCTCTTCCAATACATAACATTGGTCGTATATAAGCTGGAACAAAACCAGGATAATCAAATGCATTTTTTAATCCTGCTTTTAGTGCTTGTCCCCTTAAATTATTACCATAATCAAATACAATAGAACCTTTTTTTAAGAAATCTAACATTGACTTACAATGGTTTTTCATACTAAGCACAGATTTTTTTATATAACTCTTTGGATCTTCTTTCCTTAATTTTAAAGCATCTTTTAATGAATCTCCAGAATATTCTGATGGAATATAGCCATTTAGCTCATCATGAGCAGATGTTTGATCAGTAACAATATCAGGTTTAAAACCTAGTTTTACTAATTTTGGATGTATATTAGCACAATTACCTAAAAGACCAATAGATAGTGCTTTTCCATTCTCTTTAGCAGTTTTAGCTATTTCAATTGCTTCATCAAGATTTTTTAATTTCTCATCACAAAATCCAGCTTTTAATCTTCTATTTATTCTTTTTTCGTCACATTCCACAGCAATACAAATACCACCAGCCATTTTGATAGCAAGCGGTTGAGCACCGCCCATACCACCAAGTCCACCAGTTAAAACAATTTTTCCTTTTAAACTACTTTTATAATGTTTTTTTGCTAGAGAAAAAAATGTTTCATAGGTTCCTTGAATAATTCCTTGAGTTCCAATATAACACCAAGCTCCAGCTGTCATCTGAGCATACATGATAAGACCCAATTTTTCAAGTTCATAAAACCTATCCCAATTACTCCAATGAGGAACAATATTAGAATTAGCCATAACAACTCTGGGAGATTTTGGCCATGTTTTAAAAATAGCTACAGGTTTACCAGATTGAATAACCAATGTTTCGTCATTTTCAAGCATTTTAAGTGATTCTACTATCTTTTTATAACATCCCCAATTTCTAGCTGCTTTACCTGTACCCCCATATATAATTAATTCCTTGGGAAGCTCAGCATTTTCTATATTGTTTTCAAGCATTCTTAAAATTGCTTCTTGTCTCCATCCTTTACAACGTAATTTACTACCTCTATTTGCCTTAATATTATTCTCCATAAAACTCATTGTATAGATTATAGATATGGTAATTAAATTTTATGAAACAACTTATTACAAAAAGGAAGGATGGCTGGCCTCACTAGGAGGGGATGGGATGCACTCTAACAAAAACTACCAGCCCGATTCCTTCCAATAATAAAAATGATTAACGCATATATATGCTTTTCGCTAAAGTGTATCATAAGATAGAGATACTTACAACATTATTTCCTCTTAAGATAACAGTTCCAAGACGCCTTTTATTTTGTTCAAAGGTTTCTTCAACATCATTTAGAACCATATTCATGTATTCATCATAACCTGTAAGTTTTCCTTCAATAACTCTACCATCTTTTAATAATAAGGATAGTTTTTGATTCATTGCTTTTTCTAGTACATCAAGTGGTAATGCCATGGAGTAGACGAAACATATTCCCCTTTTTAAAGTATTCTCTTATTAATAAGTTTAAATATATTTATTAACAAAATCATAAGAATTAAATGGTGCATGTTGATTACGAAAATGCCGGAATAGGTGGGAGGCTATAGTAAATGTCAAATGGAAATATAGTTCATGTGGTTGGTACGGGAACTATTGGAGAACCATTAATTGGACTTCTTTGTGATGCGAGAGAGGAATTAGGAATTGATGAAATTACTTTTTATAAACATAGTCCTGTTTTATTAGATAGACCTAAACTTAGAGGACTAATTTATCGAGGAGCTAGTTTAGCTGTTAGCGAAGAAAAAATAAAGGAATTTCAAGATCTCGATGTTGAACCAACTTATGAAGCAGAAGAAGCAATAAGAAGGGCATCTGTAGTAATTGATTGTACACCAAAAGGTACTGGAATAATGAACAAGGAGAAATATTATAACAAATATAAAAACAAGGTAAGAGGATTTTTGGCTCAAGGATCTGAATTTGGTTTTGGTAAAATGTTTGCTTTAGGTATTAATGACAACGCCATTACAACAAAAGATAAATTTATCCATATTGTTAGCTGTAATACTCATAATATTGCTGCTTTGATTAAAACACTTGCAATTGATGACAAAAAAAATAACCTTAAGGAAGGAAGATTTCTTTGTATAAGAAGAGCAAATGATATTAGTCAAGAAAAAAGCTTCATTCCTTCACCGGAAGTAGGGACTCATAAGGATGAAAAAATGGGAACCCATCATGCTGTAGATGTATATCATCTATATAAGACACTTGGTATCGAATTAAATGTCTTTTCTAGTGCTTTGAAGGTAAATACTCAATATATGCATTCTATATGGTATGATTTGAAACTTACTAAAAAGATAACAAAAGAGGAGGCCGTTAAAAAATTTATTGATAATCCACTAGTTGCAATAACATATAAAAAAGCAGCAAATTTGGTATTTTCTTTTGGTAGAGACCATGGTCACTATGGTAGAATACTTGATCAAACCGTGGCGGTTATACCGACAGTTCATGTTATTAATAATAACGAAGTAATAGGATTTTGTTTTACACCCCAAGATGGTAACTCAATTCTAAGTAGTATTGCAGCTACAGAACGATTTTTATTTCCAGATTCATATGAAGAAAAAATAAGATTTCTTGGAGCTTTTCTATTGCAGGAAGTATAAAAAATAAAAAAAAACCATATAATATTTTATTTATTGTAACTTCAATTTGTGATCTATGATAATATGATAAATAAAAATAAAATAATTCGTGATCCGATTCATGGAAATATTAAACTAAAAGGTATTTTTTTTGAATTGATTGAAGCTCCTGAAATTCAGCGTTTATATAATATTAAACAATTAGGTTTAGCACATTTAGTTTTTCCTGGTGCTCATCATACAAGACTTGAGCATTCTCTTGGTACATATTATCTATCTTCTAAAGTGTCAGATAATTTAGATTTAGATAAAAATGAAAAAGATTTGATTGCCAGTGCAGCTTTTTTACATGATATAGGTCATGGTCCTTTTTCACATACTCTTGAATATATATTAAGAGATACATTAAACATCGATCATATTGATTTAACTGAAAAGCTTATTTTTGGAGAAAGTTCAATCTTTGATGAAAAGGAAAAGGAAATAGTTGGATCAAAAAATGTTTTTGATATACTTAAAAAATATGGAATTGAACCGAAAGAGATTATAAACATTATTAGAGGAAAAATTGATAAAAATGCCTATTTAAGTCAAATTCTAAATAGCTCTATAGATGTAGATCAATTAGATTATTTAGTTCGTGATGGTTATTTTACTGGTGTTGCTTATGGTACAATAGATATTGACCGTTTTTTACAAACATTAGTTATCAACAATGATCGTTTAGCAGTTTTGAAAAAGGGTGTTGGAGTTATTGAAAATATTTTGATGGCTAGAGCTCTTATGTATTCTTCTGTTTATTTTCATAAAACTGTTCGCATTGCTGAGTTGATGCTCTCAAAATCAATTGAATTGATAGATAATTTGGATCCTTTTGAGTTTATAAAAAAAACAGACTTTGAACTGCTTAGTGATTTAAAAAATAAAGGATCTTATCAACATGAAATTATTACTCGATTAAAATACAGAAAATTATTCAAACAAGCCTATACCTCCTCGGATGCAATTTCAGATGAAAATCTTATTGATGTTATTAAAAAATTAAAAGATTTAAAGTTGAGACGAGAAAAAGAGCGGGAAATTGAAGAATCTCTTAATATCCCTTTAGGCCATATGATAATTGATGTTCCATTTTATGAGTTGCATCAGGCAGAACCCAGAATAGATAAAACAGACATAATTATTGTTGATGAAAAAAATAAGATCAAGGATCTTGATGATTTTACTCCAGTTGCTAATGCAATTAAACAAAAAACCATTCCTGATTGGGATATTATGATTATTACTGATGAAAAATATAAAGATATAGTGTCTAAAAAGGCAGAAAAAATTCTCTTTAATTAAAAATTGAAAATTTGAATTTATATTTTATAAGATAATATTTATAGGTGAGTGAATATCTTCGTTAAATGGTGATAATGAAAAAAGATAGGCATGAAATTCTAAAAACCATAAAAATATATCTAAAATTAGGTAGACTTTTTGGAGTTCCAAATACATGGGCTGCAATTTTTATTGGAGCAGTCACCTCAACAGTTTTTCCAAATATTTATGATGCAATAAAAATTTTAATTATCACGATTTTTTCGCATGCCTATATTGGTGCAATAAACGAATATGGTCATTTAGAAGAAGATAAAAACAATCCTCAATATTCTTACAAGCCTTTAGTAAAAGGAGATATTAAATCCAAAAATGCTCTTATTTACATTTATTTTTGTTATATAATGATGTTAGTTTTTTCAGCTCTTTTTTATCCAAATCTGCTTGCATATATCTCTATTGTGTTAGCAGCACTATTTGGTACACTTTACACATTCAAAGGAAAATATATTGCATGGGCATATGATTTTACCCCATCTGTTGGAGCCTCTTTTCTTGTAATATTTGGAGCAGCAGCTATAGGTGGTATAACAACAATTACAATTATTGCAGCTATATGCGCATTTTTAATAAGTGTATACTCTGAATGGATTGATGGTATGAAAGATGTAGATATCGATAGAAAATTTAATGTTCCTACAACAGCAGTTAGATGGGGTTATACACATGAAAAAATTCTTTCTATAAATGACAAAAATATACTTTACTTTATAGGTATTGTATTAACAATCGATATTGTGTATTCAATACCATTTTTTATGAATATTATTCCTCCCCTTTATTTCTACATATTTCTATTAATAGGTGTGCCAATACATATTTTCCTTATATACAAGTTATTTGGAAAACAAAATAAAGAAACTCTCAGAAAACATCCTTTATATTTTCTTGCAACCGGAGTGTTTTTAGCATTTAATCTAGTTGTTGATAAGATTATGATATGGGGTTTATTACTCATTTTAGTATTTGCTATTGGGTGGGTATATGTTTTTTCTTTGATTGGAGTACGTTTTTCTAAAGATTAATTTATGCACAAAATGAAACACGAAAAATTAATTTTTTAAGTAACAAGGAGAGAATGGGGAAGATGAAGGTGGTGAGGAGAGATTTAACAAAAAAACTCCATATCTCCCCCATTCACAAAAATATATATTATATATGAGTATATAAATCTTATTATACAAATCTTATTTATTATTTACTCAATGAATTTTTACAGCTAATATTAGTTATGTATTAAAAAAAAATAGTTAAAAATAATTTAAAAATTATTTTTTAAAAAAAGTTATTTTTTAAACTTTTTTTGCTTTGAATTTTAATAATTCAATAATTTGTGGTTTATCAACAAGATTTTCACTGTAATTACCAATTGTAATATAACCATTAGTTAAAACATGATATCTCCAATATTTTATAGTAAAAATTCTATTGTATTGAGTTTCAATTATATTCATTATAATATCACAAAAAATTTTAACATCATTAGTAGTTTCATCTTTAATTCTCAAGCAATATATTTTTGGAAAAAAATTCTTCTTATACTTTTTATTTTTCTCAGTAATAATCTCAATTTTTTCTGGAGAAATATTATAAAAATTATCTTTATCTTTATTTATTACTGCAATAATATCACTTTTAAAAAAATTTTGATATATTTTTGTCCAAGTGACATTCATTGTTTCTGTACTTATTCTACCCCAATACCATCCAAGATTATTCATGGCGGTATTAATAGAATAACCCCAATTATGATCATGGTAACCAATACCATCAAGCTCTATTTTTTTTCCATCTATAATAATTTCGCCAGATACTTTTGCTTTAGGTAATGGAACTACCCAACAAGTATCAGTAGTTTCTATCTTCCAACCTTTAGTTGTACCAATAAATTGTAAATTTACTTTTATATTCTTAATAGATATATTGACTCTATATCGCCATTGCTTATTTTTTTCATAGAAGTCCTTATCAAAATATACAATTGTTTTATCATTTATCTTAATTGTTGGAAAATTAGGATCAATAAAAAACTTTGAAAAAAAATCTATTTTTAATTTTTCTGAAAATATTTTACCATTTTTGTAGATATTTATTCTAGATTGAACCATTCCCCATTTTTTTATATTATACGTTCTAAAACCAATATGAACACTATAACCATTTTTAAAAATTGCATCAAAATACCACCATTCTATATTTGCAATATGAGAGCTGATATGATATGCATCATCTTTTGGTTCTATTTCTACTGCCTTAAAAAATCTATAATTTTTTTTAGAAGGATTTGTTTTTTTAAATTTATTATTCATAGATATTACTTTCAAGTGTAAAATTTATTTACATAATAATTTTTCCTTTGCAACTTTTTTATTAAACTAAGTATAAAAATCAAATATTATCCAAATTTTGTTATAATTCAAAAAATATACTGATTAATTTTCTATTTATTCTTGTTTAATTTTTGTATAGTATTACATGAATAAATCAAAAAAATCTTAACAACTCAGAAATATCATTTAAATCTATATTAATAGTATTAGAGTTAATTGTTAATTCACCTAAATAATGTATATGATAACGCCAATAATTAAGTGTTGGAATATGAATATTATGAATATTTTTCATCTGACAACTAACTAATAAATTAATATTATCTGTATTTACACATATTTTAAAAATCTCTGGAATCATTTTCCTATTATTCTTAATTTCTTTTTCAATAATAAACTCAATATTACTTGGATTAATATTAATATAAGAATCATCCTTATTTATTATAACAATTGGTTGATCAATACCTTTTCTACTTCTTACATTTGCCCAGGTAATATTGAATTTGTCAAGAGGAATTTTACCGAAATGATAACCTTTTAAAAAAAACGGTGCATATAATGGATAGATATTATGATCGTGGTAACCAACACCTGTTACTTTTAATTCTTTTCCATCAATATATAAAAAACCTTTAACTTCAAAAAGCGGAATAACTAACCATTGTCCTAATAAGGTTTTTCCCATCCATGATTTATTTTTTTGAACAAAACGAAGATCAACACCATTTATTTTATCACCCATAGAAATATCATAAGACCAATATCCTGTTTTTTTATCTGATTCTAAATAATTAATAATAGTTTTATTACCTACTGTAACAACTGGGGTTTTGGTCGAACCAAAAAATGCTTTTAAAGGGAATCTCTGTCGAATTGTTATTATAGGCTTGGTATCTTTGTAAATAAATAAGCCTGTTAATACGATACCAAAACCATTTATATGAAGTGTATTAACCAATACAACCATACTATAGTTATCTTTAAAATATCCATCAAAATACCATGTTTCAATATTGGAAAAGTCATCTTGTAAATGAATCGCATCATCTATTTTTGATATATCATGAGGTTGAAATTCTATTTTTTGTTTAACTGAATTTTTAAACATATAATACTAAATCATATCTTTATATCTAAAATTTATCAAATAATCAATTATCTATAATGATTCAAAATATGGTCGATATCTTCGTTCTAACATAGAATCAGAAAACCAACATAACATATCTAGGGATCCATTGGGTTTAGTCGTATCAATATTAAACTTCTTAATTAAATTGTTAATAGTCCCACAATACATATGCTTTAATTCATTATAATTAAGTAATTTTTGATTAGGAAGAGTTTGAATCCCAATATTTTTATCCTCTTTAATATCACTAATATCATCAATTAATTGTAAAACCGCTCCAAGTTCATAAATAGCTACTCCTTGCTCTTTTTTTAAATTTGGAACCATAATATACATTAATGCTAAACCAGAAATTCCTCCTTTAACAAATGTAATTTTTAATAGATCATCTTTTGATATTTTTTTATCAGAAAGTTGGTAAATACTCATTAGTTGACATATATGTTCAATACGAACATAATGAGAAAATGTTTCAAAGGTGAATGATCCTAAACGTTTTTGTAAATAATTTATTGAATTGTTAAATAATGATACATATTCATCTATTGGTTCGATAGGTTTTTGCCGCATAATTAACGCATCAAAATTTCTTAGGTATTTTCGAAACTCCTTTACATCAAAAGATGCATCGTATAACATAGTAGCGATTGCAAAATTAGTAAAAATCTTATTATCAAATCTACTTTCTAGGTTTAATAATAAATCGTGTAATCCTATTTTACCTAAATATAAATATACCTTTAACGCTCTAATACATTTTGTTTCTTTTAGAATATTAAACATATTTTGTTTATTTTTTAATGGACGAAGTTGTTTTTTTATATAAGATTGATAAAATACTTCAGCTTGCATTAGACGAAAAAAAGCTTTTATTAACAAAGGAATTTTACTTCGACGTGGGTAATTAATCTCTTCAGATTTATATGGTATAATGGATGGGAGATTTTCATTTTTTAAAAAATTGTCAAGAAGTTTATCTAATTCATTATAATTCATATCAATAGGACTTTTATTCATTTTTTAATTCCTAAGAATTTGAAATTTTAAACTATAATATCAATTGTTTATCTTTTTATAACTAATTAATTTTATCTAAAAAATCTTATAAGAGACAAAAAAAATATAAAAGTAGTAAAATTGGGTAATAAATTGATTAAGTTATTTTATTCTTATAATTAAATATTTTATCTGATATAGTTATTAATTTTTTTTAATAAAAAATAGGCTATTATTTATTATTAGATATGAAGTTGATTCTCTTAAAACATATAAAAACGATAGCTTTTTATTCAATCTTTTAATATTACACCCCTATATATGAAATTTAGAGAATATCTAAAACTTGCACGTTCCTTTAATGCGGTATTAACTGGTGTTTCTCCAGTATTAGGTGCTATAGCTATGGAACATTTTAATGTAATAGATCTCTTTTTATTATTTTTAGTGGGTTTTCTAGGACACACTTTTGGTTTTGTATTTAATGATATTATTGATTATAAAATTGATGAAACATCAAAAGAAATAAGTGATAGACCGTTAATAAGTGGAACAATTTCTGTAAAAAAAGCTTGGATTTTTGCAATTATTACATTAATTTTAGCTTTTTTAATAGCTTTTTATATTAGCTATAAAAATCAGAATTATTTTTCAATTATATTTTTAATAATTTCAGCTGCTTTTATTATATTTTATGATTTAACAAGTAAAAAATTACCTGGAATGGATATATTTGTAGCATTGGGAGTGTTTTTTTTAATTTTATATGGTACGACAATTTCAATAAATAGTTTATATGAAGTTAGACAACTTGCATGGATCGTATGTATTCTTGGTTCAATACAAGTTATTTTTATGCAACTTATAGCTGGTGGACTTAAGGATATTGAAAACGATTATATAAGAGGTGTTAAAACAATAGCAATAAAAATAGGTGTTAGAGTTATTGATGGAGCTTTAAAAATATCTTCAAGATTTAAAGTTCTAGCCTATGGAATTCAATTAATTGATTTAATTGTTGTTTTTCTACCTTTCTTTATAATATGGAAAATAAACGAGCTTACGGCATTACAATATATACAATTTATTGGTATTGCTTTCATAGGAGCAGTCATGTTTCTTTTATCTTATAAAGTTCTTTCGATGAAACGATTTGAAAGAATGAAATTAAGGAAACTTATGGGCAGTCATTATATGATAAACTTTATGATTGTACCAATAATGCTTATGAGTGTAAATCCCTGGACAGGGGCACTTGTATTCCTCCCGGGTTTAGGTTATATACTTTCAAATATTATTTTACATGGGACACTTTTACAACCTAAGACTATGTAATTTTTTTAACAAAATAAAAAAAGAGATTATCTATATTTAATTAGTCTATTTATCAGAAAAGCTCATAAAGACATATTTTCTTCCAATGATTATATGAATAAATTAGTAGCATATGCAAGGTTACTAAGAATTCCAGGTATTGGTGGACTTGCAATACCACCAGTTATTGGTGCAATTTCTGTAGAAGTATTTGATTTTTATAATCTAGCAATTGTATTTATAATAGGTGCTCTTGCAGCTCTTTATGGTTTTATATTAAATGATTACGCAGATATTGAAGTCGATAAGCTAGCAAAAGATTTACATGGAAAACCACTTGTAAGTGGTGATATCTCAACCAAAACTGCGCTGATTATATGTATTTTTTTCATTCTTTTATCATTTTTATTTGTTGGAATTTTATGGTATGGACAAACAATTGATTACTTAAAATTTACAGCATTACTATCTCTTTTTATTGCTGGAATGCTTGGTAGTATTTATGATTTTTATGGCAAAAAAATAGTTGGAGCAGACTTTCTTGTTGCAATTTCAGTAGCTTTTGTATTTTTATTTGGTGCCCTATCCTTTGGTCAACCAACAATTATTACATGGATTATTTTTACTTTAACTTTTAATCAAATACTACATATGAATGCAATAGAAGGCGGAATAAAGGATGCAGATCATGATCCTCAGATGAAAGTTAAAAATGTTGCTTTATCAATGGGAGTGAAAATGAGAGGAATAAACATTACAATCCCAGACAGTTTCAAAATATTTAGTATTGGAATTAGAATATTTTCTGCATCTTTGTTGTTTTTACCATTTATATTATTTAATTATAATTACTATGTTTGGCAAATTTTTATATTAGCTTTAGCTATTTTAGGCGTTCTTTTCTTTAGTATAAAGCTATTATCTATAAAAATATTTAATAGAAATAAAATAAGAAAATATATTGCTATTCAATCTTTTTTACGATATTCTTTAGTTCCTATTATGTTAATTTCAATAGTTCCATCAATACTATACTCAGCTATATTGATAATTTTTCCGATTGCGTGGTACATAATTTTTACACCACTTATTGGAGAAAAACTTCTAAGACCTAGGATGTAAAAATGGTTGAGAAAAAGACCGTATGTATAATTGGTGCTGGAATCGGTGGATTAACAGCAGGTGCGATATTAACCAAACAAG
>Ga0209427_10008075_pt1 | contig 11864 bp, 12 predicted proteins | sample DeeMarSWOR136_30_FD_187465 | JGI IMG/M metagenome (GOLD analysis project Ga0209427, IMG submission 187465) | Marine sediment microbial communities from White Oak River estuary, North Carolina - WOR-1-36_30 (SPAdes) (version 2) | ecosystem: Environmental > Aquatic > Marine > Intertidal zone >... | reverse complement strand
CTCCGCCTGCAGAGGGCGACTTGGAAGTTCCCGAACTTTCTCCACCTGCTTCTCGCGGTGTTTCTTGGAAGGGCGTGGCAGTGCTCGCAACCCTGCTTGTATTATTGGTCGCAGTGTCATTTGTGATTTCCTTCATCCACCCATTCCTAGGGGGTGCACTGCTTACCGTTGGGGGGTTCTTGCTAGGCATAGCACGGAAGGACATCAGGCAAGTGCTCGGTCTTGATTAGAGCGCAAACGTAATGGTCAGGCTCGCTACGCAGAAGACAGCGCTTATATGGAACTCGTGCGATGTGGCAATCACAACAATGTCACGAGGAAACAACACACACCCGTATTGGTTCCGCATTAATAGTGCGAACTAATCCAAGTTTCCTCTTCCTCGTGATGTCTGCTCGTTCTGATGGTGGTCCTCTCGGGGAAGAGGACTCTCGGCATTCAAAGGCCAGCGCCTCTTGATTGCTGGTGCCGTGTTTTCCTCAAGGAGGTACATAGAGAATGTCAGCTAGTGAATACCGGAAAAGGAAACGTAAGATGCAACGTGAGCGTAACAAGGATGAGATCAGAACACTCAGACTTGTTTTCGCAGATTCCATCAGAAGTGGTCATAATTCAGAGCAGTTTCCGATTCGCGAGTATATCACTACGACACCGCGAGGCAACTCTCGATACAAAACGAGCACATCTCGATACATGCATCTAAAAGAACAGGTTCTTCCGACAGAACGTGCTAGCCTACTTGCTTAGGGCTTGCGACAGGCACTTCTGCGAGAAGTTGTTAGCTTAGCACGGCTCTAATATAGGGCTGCGAACCGGGATGTGGAGCTCTGGCTCCCATCCTGACTCCCCTTTTGTCACGATACTAGTCAGCATCTGCGATGAACTTCGATTTTGCTGCCAAGAACCGAAAGTAACTCCTGATGTCCCTTGGTCTGATGTAGAGCCCGGGGACCCTCTTCATGTATTCCAAGTAGGAGTCTCCGAATCGTTCCACTAATTCGGCTTCCTCTAGCCTGACCTGCGCCAGCAGTCCAACGAAGATCACGAGGGCAAATACAATCGAGTATACCGACATCCTACTAAGAATGGCGGCCAATCCGATGAGGACGATTGAAAAGTACGTCGGGTGTCTGATGACAGAATAGATCTCATGATTCTGAATCTCAGACTCCTCGGGGAAATACAAGTAGACGACAACCATGTAGTCTAACCCGAATGTGAAGAGAGCTCTATGAACCGTAAACATGGCCAAGAGGAGGAACAAGCCACCTCCAACAATGCGTAGTCCTATGTCTATTGGGGCTGGAACTCCAATCACGGCGAGAAATGATGTTGACAGTCGTGTAGTGATTTCATTGACAGGCGGCCCTGGAGGGAGGGACCTGATAGAAACGAAACTGCGTGTCAGCGCTGAGGCAAGAAGAGACACCCCAGCGATCCCGCGAAACACCATTCGTTGATATGCAAGCTCTCCTAGCTCTGCTTTCGATTTCTCTCTCTTTGTCCATACTAGGCGAACAAGCAGAATCCCTGTTCCCACGCAGATGACTGAACCAATCACTGGGAGCAACGGTTCTAGTTCTGCAAGCAAAGGAGCACCAGGCATGAGTCTAGAAATCGTGTCCATTGTCAACATGAACGCCAGCCCCAGAAGAAAAGCTAGCAGAGCTATGGCCGGAAGGACTGCAATCCTCTTTCCTGGGTATCCGGGAAGCTTCTCTCGTAGTTTGTCGATTCCCTTGAGCTTCATAAGCGAGCCCCCTTATTTCCGCAGAATCACACCCTGATATGAACGCACCGAATAGACGGATGCAAAGAACCAACAGTAGGCGTGGGGAAAAAGAGGGGCCACGCAATACTGTGGCCTGCATAAACGGTAAACACCATAAACCGAGAGGGCAAGGGCTAAGAGGCAAACGTGGTATCAGGACTTGCCGAGGGGTGTATGGTTTGTCCTGGTCATACAAAGACCGAGAACATGCGGGTCACGTATTGGCCGATGAGCTGAGTAAGGAATCGTTCAAGACAGAGCCTCTTGTCCTGGCAGTCCCAAATGGCGGTCTAGCAGTTGCGCTTCCGATAGCTGAGTCACTTGACGCGGCGCTTGATATCATAATCGTTCGGAAGCTTCAGATTCCATTCAATCCCGAGGCCGGATTCGGAGCATTGACTTCTCTGGGCACTATGATGCTCAACAGAGATCTTGTTGCGCGTCTAGGTCTCTCTGACGCCGATATACAGTCTGTACGAACCCGGACGGAGAAGCAGATTGAGTCAAGGAAAGAGGCATATGATGGACTCGTCGGCCTCTATTTCCCAGATAACAAGGACGTGATACTGGTTGACGATGGGCTTGCCTCTGGATACACCATGTTGGCAGCAATCACTTCGGTGAGAGAGTCGAATCCAAGAAGCATCACGGTCGCAGCCCCCACGGCTTCAGCCAGCGCTACCAAGAGAGTTAGTGGACTTGTCGACAAACTCGTCTGTCCTCAAGTTGGATCAGGTTTTGTTTTCGCAGTTGCAGATGCCTATGAGAACTGGTACGACGTTCCAGACAATGAGGTCATAGACTCTCTAAGAGCCTATAGAGCTCGTAGCTATCTCTAGTCTGATGTGTTAGGATTCATCGGAATGCCCAAAGGGTTATGACTCACAACTCCATCTGCTGCCACATGGCAATTCGGATTGTCACGGTTATCTCTCCAATAACGCCAGAGAAAACGACGTTGCAGCTCATCAGAGATGTCAGCGTTCCAGGTGTCAAGGCTCTGTCAAGGGAGGACTTCCTCATGGAAGCGAAGGAATCTCCAGACATACTTGATGACCGCATCTACCTATTTGTGGGCACCGGTGGAACTGAGAGCCTAATATCAGAACTAGTCGACCAATCAGGGCTCAAATCACCTATTGTTCTGCTAAGTCATCCTGGAAACAACTCATTGCCGGCCGCCATGGAAACAAGAGCCTATTTCCAGCAGAGAGGAATGGGATCCAGAATCGTCCATACACCTCTGGACTCTCTCCGAGATATGATCCACGCTCGAGAGGAATTCCTTCAGGCAGAAGAGAAGATCGCGAATAGTCGTCTGGGGGTCATCGGCAATCCTTCCTTCTGGCTCATCGCTTCACAAGTAGATGAGGAAGCAGTGAAGAAGAGATGGAGGACGTCGATAGAGCACTTCTCGATTGACACAATCAAGCAAGACCTGAATCTTGAGGCTCTTCAAGAGAGTCGTCCTAGTGAGCTCATCAAAGGCGCCAAGTCGAACTCTACCAGCGACGAGGAGCTCGCGAAAGCCGGCGCTGTCGCCAAATCACTCAATGAGGTCATGGAGAAGAATGGTCTTGATGCAGTCACTGTTGAGTGCTTCAAGCTTCTAGAAGACACTGGAATCTCTGGGTGCCATGCCCTATCGCAGCTGAATGACAAGGAAGGGCTTGTTGCCGGCTGTGAGGGTGACATTCCAGCCGCGTTCACAATGATGGTGGCCAAGGTTCTAACAAAACAGCCATCCTTCATGGCCAACGTCGCTCACGTAGATCCCGCTACGAATTCAGCTGTTTTCGCTCATTGTACAATCGCTACTTCGCTGACAGAGGAGTACGACATAATGACACACTTCGAAACGCAGAAGAGTGTAGCCATCCGAGGTAAGGTCGCACCTCAAAGAGTCACAGTCTTCAAGATATTCGGAAGAGATCTTTCACAGTACTGGATATCTGGCGGGACCATGATGGAGAACTTGGAGAACGAGAATGCCTGTCGGACACAGATTAGGGTCAAGATGGACAGATCTGTTGACTACTTCCTCGAGTCCTCTCTCGCAAATCATCATATCGTAGTTCCAGGTAATCATGCCAAGACCCTTCATGACTTCCTGGCATTCGCGTCAACGAGAATGTAGAATGGTGTTGTCCAGACAGCATTGTGAGATATTTGAAGAATCGTTATAGGCAGGTTCTGTTATTGAGAACCATCTTCTTTCATGGGAGGTTATGCTTTGACAGAAATACCACTACCGCCTGACTACTCAGAGCCCGCGAAGCCGTCAAAGGGCATTGGTTTTGGGTGGAAGGTGATAGGTGTTCTCATTGTCGCTGTCGTTGTAGTGGCAGGAGTCGCAGTCGTGTTCTTCGGCTCTATTGACATGAACGGCGGCGGGGAGAGACAGATTGGAGACTGGAACAACGTTGACATAGAATTGTATCCTGGCGTTATTTACCGAGACGAGTTCTCCGTATCATCATCTGAGGCTCAGGGGAGTCTGCTACCAGATCTTGACTTTGACATCAGTGTTGACAATACAGGTAGTGACTCTGTCAGCGTCGAGATTCATATCGCTGTCTATGAACTTGATGTGACTACCTTCGATTCGTTGAGTTCCTCAGGTCGGGCGGCCTACCTTGTGGAAGAGCTAACGTCTACAGACTCAATAAACACATGGATAGATCTCTATGACTATGCCTCTACATACGTCTGGGTTGTCTACTTCTCAGCAAGTTCCAAGACTGATGTCTGGGACGTGGACATGACACTCACACTGAGATACTACTGAGTTTTGCCACACCTCTCATGCAAGTGAGCTGCCACACTCTGGGCAAAACTTGCCTGCCGCACCGAAATCGGCTCCACACTGAGGACACTTGCCGACTAGCTTGGTGAACTCAGACTTAAGCGAGTTCAGCATGTCTTCTCCCAGCACTTGTCGATCCCTAAGTCTCTCCAGTCCCTTGGTCAGGATTCTGCCCGATTCAGGATTCTGGAATACGTTCGCGGCGACGGTTGCCTTTTCGATTGCAGCCTCAAAGGAGTGGCTGTCTTTCATCATCTGCTTTGTAGACTTCTGGATGAACTTGTCAAATTCGGCATTGAGCGACTCGTATTCGTACGGGAGATTGACTTTGGTGTCAGGCACCAGTATCGGACTGACAATCTTCGGATTACCTCGGTTGTAGGCGACGACATAGACCATGACATTGATTTGTGTTAAAGGAGAGAGCCCCGGAATAGAATCGTTGCTCATCGAGAGCCCCTTGAGATTCCAGATTTCCTCCCTGAGCTCGTCAATCCTCCTCGTGACTGCTTCATCCATCTTAGTCACTGATTCAGATACACTCGCTCTTAGTGCATCGAGCTCGGATTTCTTGCTCTCCATCTCATTCCCAAGTTCCGCGACTCTTTTGTGTAGTTCATCAATCTGCGAGTCGGTGGATGTTTCTTCTTCCTGAATCCTATTGGAAAGCTCATTGTCTAGGTCGGATGCCTTCTGTAAGGTGTTCTCAGTCATGGCCTTAGTGGAATCGGCGACGTTGCTGTATGACGAAACTGTCTTGCTTAGGCTCTCGAGGAGCGCCTTGCACTTCTCGGCGGCCTCAGGAACCGCTGTGTCCTTGCTACTGATACGTTCTCTGACTGCTCGAATATCCTCGACGATGTTTGTGAAGAATCTCTCTAGCTCCACTGTTTCACGTGCAAACTCGGCTACTAGAGCGCCTTCATCCTTCTTTCGGCGGTCCTTGAGTTTGTAGACTGTGTCGGATAGACCCTCTCTCAGAGCCTCCGTTTTCAGCTTATTCGTTTCTGTCATCTGCGCGTGTCGCTTCTCCCACCGGGACATCTCCGTTTCAATCAGATTCTCCAGGGCAGTCAGGCGATCCGATAGGCGTTCTTTGGTGAGCCTATGTAGAGTTTCCATTGTCCCAAGGCGGGTGCTGGCCTCATCAACAAGAGTCTGATATTCCTGACTCACCGCCAATGCTCCCTGGGTGTCGACAGTCATATCCATGGCGACTATCTTGGAGCCTGGCTCCAGGTCAACAATGTGCTCTCCTAGCGATTTGAAGACATTAGGATTGAGTAGGTTTCTCAGCTGTTGCGTCTTTGTTTCCACCTCTGCAAATAAGGGGTACGCCTTCCCCACCGCTTCGGGGATGTCCTTTATCTCGGTGGTTTCATTGCTTATGATTCGGCGAACCTGACTGATTGACTTGCTCTCGCTCATCTCAATGCCTGTCGCAGACTCTCCTGTCGCTGAGAGCAGGATTGACCTATCACCTGACACCTGCACAATCCAATACGGAATGGAGGTCATTGCCAATTGCTTGATTTTGGCAGTGCCCTTCTTCTTCGACTCGGCAATGATGAAGGCCATCGCAAGGGCGATTTCATCATCATCAGGGATTATGCTCCCGTGTTTCTTCCGATAGGCGAATTGGAGCGCGATTTGTCTGACCACTGAGCCCACCTTCAACTGAAGGTGTCTGCCGTCAGATTTGCTAAATACATTTGCTGGGCTGTCCTCCAGAACTGTGTCACTGAGCCTAGCGAGGGCAATGAGCTTCACTAGTGTGCTCCTTGAAACTTCCAAGCACGTCGAAGAAGCTCTTCCAGAAGTGGGTTCATGTCGCAGCCGTCTGGTCTTGAGTTGGAATTAAGCACAAGGGTTGTGTCATAGTGCAGCTCAGTGAGTTGGCGACATTCGAACAGGGGAGTGAAATCGAGCTCGGAGAGCCCGTTCTCTTGGATTGCTAGGAATCGGAGATTCCTGCAGTTTCCCAATGGAGTCAGGTCTAGGGACGGTAAGTTGCTACTTGCGAGCGACAACCAACTAAGACTAGTGCAGAAACTGAGAGGGGACTGGTCGATAGACTGGAAATCGTTGTTGAAGAGCCGAAGTTCTCTAAGGCTTGTACAGACACTCAGAGGAGTCAAGTCTAGAGAGCTCATATGGTTCTCGTATAAGATGAGCGACTCGATTTCACGATGCCTGCAGAGAGGACCCAAGCCCAAGGTGCCGATTCTGTTGCTGCTGAGGTCAAGAGTTCGCATGCTGGTGACTGCACTCAGTTGGGAGAGATCAATGGACAGAACATCACGCCCTGAGAGATGTATGTCAACATATTCCTCATCTGGACTCACCTGGATGAATTGCTCCCATCCGTGTAGAGTAGTGATCCCCTTCTATTCCAATCGAATCTTTGAATCTACTTTCAAATTCCTCTTAAGGTTCAATATACTTTGGGAATTATGTTTTCGGGAGATGTGAGGATTAGATTGGCTATTTCTACAATCTCTGTTGTTATTTCTTTTATAGGAATCATCGTTTTACTCGCCTTGAAATCGACCATATTGTTAGTACTATTCCTTTCATTTTACATTCTCACTAATTTTGCAGGAGGACCGATTTGCTCTCAGTGTCCTTTTCAAAGTGAATTATGTCCTGGAGTACTGCAACTATATTTCATGCCTTTCTTGTCAGGACTAGTCTATAGAAAGCGAAAATACAGCGAGAAGGCGATAGAACGATGCGCAGTTCTTGTTGGAATATTCGGTTCAGCATACTATTTGATCGGATTTGTCTCGCTTTTTGCTCTCTATTGGAATAGCACTCTTCTAACCATTGTTCTGGTTTTACTGGCTCTATTCTTCACACATTTCTTTCTATCCTTTTCAAGTCTATGTCCCCAATGTATGAACAAAGAAAACTGTCCGATGGCAAGAGTCAGTAATGCATTAGGAAAAGAATAGATTTCTTTCTTGAATATTCAGAGTACTTCACGCATAGGTCTGGTGTATGGAACATCATTGAAAAGGAACTAGTTTGCATAGTAGCTTGAATTCCTGTACACCAAGAATGTGATTTGATGACCCAACGGACAGAGAGATACCTGCTGTCAACCGGATATTGTGACTGCAAAAATGAAACTCTAAGGACGAAGGTAAACGAGATTACCAATGGTGTAGAAACGCAAAGGGAGAAAGCTCTGAAGGTATTCTACTGGATTAGAGATGAGATTCTGTTTAATTCAACGCTTCAAATTTACAAGAGAGCCTCAGAAACGATAAATGAAGGAACAGTAGATTATTGCAATAAGATCAATCTACATGTAGCCCTTCTTCGTGCTGTCAACATACCTGCACGAATTCAATATGCACAAGTAGACAAAGAAATCCTCAAGCACTTCATTCCGGGATTCCTATGGAATCGCATTCCTGATCCTATTGGTCATGCTTGGTGTGAATGCTATCTTGATGAGAAATGGACTTCATGCGAGGCCTTGTTTGACATGTCGTTGTTCGAAGGACTCATAAAAACAGACACTGTTTCATCCGTAGACATTCCTTCGATTGAGTGGGATGGAAACAATGATCTGATTCTACTTCGAAAATGGATTGTCAGACGCGAAGAACCAATTGCTTCATTTGATGATCTGCTACACTATGAGTTGGAGAAGGTGGGGTACCCTCCCAAGCTTTTCTGCATCTTGTTAAATTGGCTTGCAGCTTGGGGATCACGACGTACAACGAATAAATTCCGAAATGTGGTTCCTTAATCGTAATCAATCTGAAACAAAAAAACGTCAATGATATTATCTCCAGGAAGTCAGGCTCTTGTCAAACGACATCCCAAAACTGAATATCTCCATCAACTTATTTCATTGAAAGAGCGTCACAAACAGCAATTTCTTTCGTTGATTAATAATGATACTCTTCTACGCGAGATTGGCAGCACGTGTCAAATCCTATGTGACTGCGTTCTGGATAGCGAGTGCAGTTTCAGAAGCCTCTCTGTAGCATTCCTCCATGGACGAGCCAACTTCGATGACTGTACATATTGAATCCCTCATACTTGCCATAACTGCAGGAGGCGTCTTATCAACTGCATTGGAGAACTGGTCTAAAGTAGGTACAACTTCATCACGTCTAGAATACACAATCATCTTCACACCTGGTTTTCTATCAGATACCTTCTCTGTAATACTCCATGGGAACCCCTAGACCTCGCCGTTCGAAACATTGAGATTGCTAAGAACCTGGTGGATAGGCTGGGAGGATACTAACTTGAACTCCAAAGAGCGCGTTCTCACAACGTTGAATCGTCAGGTGCCTGACATGGTTCCGTTGGACCTAGGAGGAAATCAGTCAGGACTTCACATAGTAGCATATCGTAACCTCTTGGAACACCTCGAGATTGAGGATTACAGAATCCAGTACTGCGACTTCGTGCAGCAGGCGGCTCTGCCCTGTGAGGAATTGCTGCAGCGCTTTCAAATCGATGTCCGCTGGCTACGCCCGAAGTCCACCATTGTCCCTGAAGACCATGTTCCAGAAACTGAGGGCGAGTTTCAAGGAGTATGGGACGAGTTCGGCGTGTTCTGGGGTAACAGCGCGGAGAAGCATGTTGACGAGATTCTCTACTATGACCCTGTGATTCATCCATTAGCGGATGTAGCCACCGTTCAAGGAATACGAGAATACGATTGGCCTGACGGCACTGACAGAACCCCGCTCAAGGGGCTAAGGGAAGAAGCCAAGAAACTCAGAGAATCTACTGACTATGCCATTGCTACCCCGCCGCTTGGGTGCATCTATGAGTACACGACTTTCCTTTTTGGGTTCACAACGGCGATGAGGCACCTTCAGAAGAACCCCGAGTTGATAATCGCCACAATGGAAGAACTAGAGAAGTATTGGATTGACTACGCGACCACATTCTTGAATGAGGTTAAGTTTGGAGAGGAATACTACGTTGACATAGTGTCCAACAATGGTGATCTCGCGGCACAAAGAGGTCCAATCATGAGTCCACAGAAGGTGTACGTTCCGATAATCAAGCCGATAGAGAAACGCTTCTCCGAGAAGCTGCACCGTCTTGCAGATGTCAAGATCAACTACCACTCCTGTGGTTCTGTTCCTCACTTCATCCCACACTTCTCTGAGATTGGATACGACGCAATAAGCCCGGTTCAAGTGGGAGCGTTCGATATGGAACCCTGTAGCCTGAAGAGTCGCTTCGGTGATTCTATCACATTCTGGGGAGGTCTCTGCAATTCCCAGAGTACTCTTCCATTTGGGACTCCAGAAAAGATTCGCGAAGAGGTGAAACACAATATGACATGTTTCAAGCCTGGCGGAGGCTACATCGCTTCCAACGTCCACAACATTCTATCAGAGGTTCCTCCAGAGAACATCGTTGCAATGTTTGATGCTGCCATAGAATCAAGGCACTACTAGCGAAGTCCTTGAACTTGTGTCTGTACTGACCCGTCCAAGAGGCCGTTGAGGGGGCAGTGCTTAAGTGCCGGATGATTAAGTGCTAGGCTATGGCTCATCAGAGAGTAATGAGAGATTCCGATGGTAAGGTCCCTCATCTGCACTTGACTGAAGATGATGTGGCCAGATACGTTCTGCTCCCTGGTCCTCCGGAGAGAGCAAGAATCGCCGCGTCCCTATTCGATGAGGCTGAAGAGAAGGTCTTCAGTCGAGAGTATCTGACCTTCACGGGGAGTTACAAGGGTGTTCCGGTGTCTGTCATGTCCACCGGAATGGGGTGTTTCTCTGCAATCACGGCTGTGGAGGAGCTCGCTGCCATCGGCGCTGACACCTTCATCAGGATTGGCTCCTGTGCGACATTTCAAGAAGCCATCCAGCTTGGCGACAATATCATCGGGTCCGGTTGCATTCGAGATGAGGGATGCACCCTTGAGTACGCACCTCTATCTTTCCCAGCCATACCCGACCTTGATGTTCTGCTGGCTCTAATAGACTCGGCGAAGAAGGCAGGAGCAACATACCATACTGGTGTCGTGCGAACTTGTGAGAACTTCTACCTAAGGGGCCGTTCGCCAAAGCTCAATGAGCAATATGCCAGACTGGGCGCTGTGGCTCTTGACATGGAGCTCTCTGCCATCTTCATTGCGGCAACTGATCTTGGAAAGAGGGCAGGCGGAATTCTCACTGTGGGGTCGAATCTCGTCACTGGCGAGAATCGCTACAAGGGCCAACGTCTGCAGGAGTTCGACGCAGGCGAGAAGAAGATGGTCAGAATCGCACTCGACGCGATCTGCAGCTTGGATTCTGAGGAAACCTAGAGTCTGGTGAACATTACCTATGTGCTGATTCTAGCCAGGACAGGATTGTCCGGGAGAGGTTTCTAAGGCTCGATTCAGGATCGAGCCGAAACATTCTCAAAAGACCTCTTCTTTCCAAAGACTACTGCATCAAACTTGTAGGGGACTTCAAGGGACTCTAGCCAATCTCTGATCTTCTCGGCCGACATCGTATCAGGACTCATGTGGCTTCTGGGGATATCAGTCCAACCTTTGAGTCATGTGTATCCCTGTGTGCTTTGGGGCTTGCGTAGCCTCCAATTCTCAAGTCGCGCGCCGACTCGGAGCTTCCGAGCTTCAATGATATATCGGGGTTCTTCCCCTGCGTTTGAGGGCCTACCTGATACTTTCGACTATCCCTCCGAGTCATCGGCATTCGTCTAGATAGACGGCATCGTATGACAAGTTCCTAGTAGATGGCTCATCTCAATTAATGGCGCGAGGCACTTACCCAAACAGTTACTTGAGTTCAGGTGTGAGCCCGAACGAGGCGAGGCAGAGCAGATGGAAGAGTTCAAGCTAGTTGCTCCCTTCGAGCCCACGGGGGACCAGCCACAGGCAATTGACAGACTAGTGGAGGGTCTTGAGAGTGGGCTTCAGCATCAGACGTTGTTAGGAGTGACAGGCTCAGGCAAGACTTTCGCCATGGCCAACGTGATTGAGGCCTATAACAGGCCCACTCTTGTCATCTCTCATAACAAGACCTTGGCTGCGCAGCTCGCCTCAGAATATAGGCAGTTTTTTCCGGATGCTGGAGTAGAGTACTTCGTCTCCTACTATGACTACTATCAACCAGAGGCATACGTTCCTTCGAAGGACATGTACATAGAGAAGGAGGCTGACATCAACCGGGAAATTGAACGACTCCGACACTCCAGCACTCACTCACTGAGATCAAGGAATGATGTGATTGTCGTTGCGTCTGTTTCTTGTATCTATGGAGTCGGCAATCCGTCAGAGTATGACCACTT
>Ga0209427_10008072_pt1 | contig 11866 bp, 10 predicted proteins | sample DeeMarSWOR136_30_FD_187465 | JGI IMG/M metagenome (GOLD analysis project Ga0209427, IMG submission 187465) | Marine sediment microbial communities from White Oak River estuary, North Carolina - WOR-1-36_30 (SPAdes) (version 2) | ecosystem: Environmental > Aquatic > Marine > Intertidal zone >... | reverse complement strand
CGTGCAACATGAACGATGGAAATGCCTTTGTCTTCCTCAATTGATTCGTTGAGAGGGGAGGTCAATATCTGAAGGTGCATCCCTAGACGAGGTTCATAGATCTCTTCCATGGTTGGCTTTTTACTCTTAAGTGTCTTGAGTCGTGGGCAATTGGTTGGTGGTTTATTGGTACCATGTACGAGCTGACAGCATTTTTTGCCAACAACATCCTGCGGTTTCAATTTAAGTACACTGGCAAATGCCTTATTTGCTCTGACTATTTTACCATTTTCATCGTGGATAGACACTAAATCAGTTATTGAATCGAAGGTCGTACGCCACTCTTCAGCAGCACGAAGGACTACCTCCTCAGCTTTCCTACGCTCGGTGATATCTATTACAGTTGCTAAGACTGCTCTTTTTCCTTCGAAATCTATAAGATTCGTGTAAACCAAGGCATCAATCCTTTTCCCCGCCCTTGAAATCAGCGTGCATTCCCAAGGTGGCACCTCTTTTCCTCTTTCATGCCTAGTCTTACTTTCTTTTATTGTAGAGTTACACTCAGGTGCAATCATTTTTGCCATATCGAAGTGATCATCACACAATTCCTGTATCGAGCATCCTGTTATTTCCTCACATTTCCTGTTCGCATATACAATCCGATTTTTTTTACGGATAACAATCATATTAGGCGACTGATCAGCCAGTTTTCGAAATTTGTGTTCTGATTCTGTTAAAGCCTTACGTGCTATTACCATTTCAGTAATGTCATTCGCTGTTATCTGAAAACCGACAGCCTTTCCATTCTCTTTAATAAGCTGACCTATGCCGGATACCCATCTATATTCTCCAGTTTTTTGCCTAATCTTTATTTCCATACTGCTTGGGGGTTTTCCCATCAGCTTTTGAGCTGTTCTCTTCAATAATAAACGAGTGTTGCTAGCTGTTACTATACCCAGCTTGAACCAAAGCTTTCCTACTACCTCATCCCGTGAATAACCCGTTACCTCTTCGAACTTTGTATTGATATATGTTGTCTTACCATTTATATCTGCCATACATACAATGACTGGAGCGTTCTCAAGAAGAGCTCCTAGCCGTTCATATTCGTGCCGATAGTAATCGACTTGTTTCTTCAGCTGTTTTTCCAAAATCTCAAATTCCTCTATTTTGCGTGATCGTAGATTATCTTTGGTTCTTTTCTCAATAGCAACAGGCATATTCCTTTTCCTTCTGTTTAAAGACTTGCCCTCAAGCGCACATAAGTATATAGATACTAGAAAGCTTCACGTTCAACAATTATTGAAGTGATTATTTTACCTTAATCTCAGTTGGATTCAACCTATCATCACACCACCTTTGTAATCCTTGGTAAAGAAATTCTCAATATCTTCCATTCTAAATCTGCGGTCACCGCGTGAACTAATACGATACGATTCTAGTATTCCCTGATTACTCCATTTTCTCACCGTATTTATATGGACGTTAAGAATTCTGGCAACTTCGCTCGTTGTCAGCATGGGGTCCACTTTATCATTATCTACCATTTTGCTATCCTCATTGGAACTATATAATACTTACACGTCACCACTATACGTCATCGAAACTCCTAAACCAATAGTACTTACGGTATAATTTTTTACGGAAATTAGTAATAGATAAATAGAGGTATCAGATGACGAACTAGATTGGGCGGTAATGACGAGATAGTTGCAGATCCGGAGAGCGAAAGGTTGCTGAAAGATTTCTTAAGCAGGGTTTAGTGGAGGAATAGCTCATCCGGTGAAGCATCGAATCTTGTGTCACATAGCGGACAGTAAAAACTCACTCTGATAATTTTTGATCCTTGTCCAACGTCTTTTTCAAAACGGGCAAGTGAACACTCGTGACCATCATTAGGGCATACTGCGCATAATGAATATCTATAGCCGCTCTCTGGATCAAGACAAGTAACTTCACCTTATGTGAGTATTACGAACTCTAATAAATATCATACGAACAAAAATACTTAATTCAATTGTCTAATTCTAATGCTTTTTCTTTTGGGCAAAGATATTGTATACTTTTAACTAATCATTTAAGAAGTAACATAATGAAGGCCAACTCTCATAACCGATTGGTCGTAGGTTCGAATCCTACCGAGCCCACTTATATTTAGAACCCTCTCTAAAGATACTCCTATTTAAGATTAACAACTTCTTCCGAGTAATACTATTTTACTATCAAAACGGAACTATTAACCTATTTTATTTCTGGCGACTTTAGACTACCATTAAATAACACGTGGAGCTAAGGCCGCTTTTATATTTTTAGAAAGGAGATAACTATGAAATATATCAAGCGATTCGCAGCAATAGTAGTCTCGGTGGCACTCGGTATAAGTCCGTTAGTATCTGTACCTGTGCTAGCTGTACCACCCTCCGGCGGCAGTGTCACCATAGGGCCTGAACCAGCCTATACCGATACTGATTTAACAGCTACCCTAGATGGCTGGGATGAAACCGGTGCAGTTCCTGCAATAACTTATTCATACCAATGGCGCAAGTCTGTTGACGGCGGCACTACCTGGGATACTATAGTTGGGGCTACCGAATCAACCCTCCCCAGTGCCGATTTCACAAAAGTAAAAGGAGACCAGATAATGGTCATCTGCACCCCAGCTGACCAAAGCGGGGAGGGGGGCGCTACTGTGGAAGGCACTCCTGCGGAGGACACAATAACCATCTCCAATAAACCACCCGAAGGCGGTATCGTCACCATAGAACCTGCAGCACCCGGCCCATTCTATACTGATATCGACTTAATAGCCACCCCTTCCGGCTGGACTGACGCTGATGGCGACGAGATATTCTATGAGTACCACTGGGAGTATTGGGACGGCGATAGCTGGGAACCTATAGCAGGGGCACCCAACACAGATACCCTTCCCAGTTCGTTTTTCGGGTATGGTGACCAAATAAGAGTATGGTGTACTCCATATGATGTCACTGATGATATCAATGATTATGGAGAGCCTGCAGTGTCTAATGAAGTAGATATAGTCAGTTACTCGATTAGCATTGATGTTAAGCCAGGAAGCTCGGTCAATCCCATTAACCTCGGTAGTAAGGGTGTCATACCTGTCGCTATAATTACCACCGGCGATTTCGATGCCTCAACGGTTGATGCCAGCACAGTAAGATTTGGCCCAGGTGAAGCTCAAGCTGTTCATTCCGCCATCGAGGATGTAGACGATGATGGCGATCTAGACATGATATTGCATTTTCGAACTCAGGATACAGGTATATTAGGGACTGATACAGAAGTTGTCCTTACTGGTGAAACCATTGCTGGAGAGACAGACGCCAGACATTTTACCGGAACGGATTTAATAAAGATTGTTCCTTCTAAAGTGAAGGAGGCGGTTCAGGGTAATGAGTCAGCCCCCGGACAAAACAAGGAGCCTGGTGAGAGTGCTGAAGGTAAGGGAAAGGAGACAGCCCCAGGGCTAAACAAGGGGCCTGGTGAGAGTGCCGAGGGCAAAGGGAATGAGTCAGCCCCCGGACAAAATAAGGAGCCTGGTGAGAGTGCCGAAGGTAAAGGTAAAGGAAAAGATAAATAGTTGGTAAGCAATACATAAAAAGGGCGTCTTTTTAGACGCCCTTTTCTTTTTATCACAAAATATAGTATAATTCATAAAAATATTTAATGAGGTGAACAGGATGGCAGTAGGACCTGCAAAAGCTAACAACCTGAAGGTACAAATTGTAGAAGCTGAAACGGTTGAAAATGTAAAACATGAGCTACGAAAACTCTTGAACCATCTTGCAGATTCTAACTGCGAGGTTTATTCAATACAATATCAGTTCGATAATGGTAAATATTCTTTTGCCGTAATCCACAGCTTCGCAGAATAAGGTTATTAATATAATAGGGGACTGTTATCGTCCAAACACGAGCCGAATCTGGATTATTCGGTTCGTCCTTACATAACATATATAGTGCGAATATAGTTTAAGGCTTGTTTTTCCTTATAAGGGTTGTTTACATAAAAAGAGTGGTCTCTAACTAATATCTTTAGCTTTTATTTTGGCGGTTTCTTCCATTACTTTTTTTGCAGACTCATCTATTTGCTGTCCAATCTTATCCGCTTCTGAAGCACTGCTTACAGTATCTATCTCTTTCTTCTGTTCCTCAATTTCATCAGCTAAGGTTCCCGACCACTCATCTAAATACTTTACATACTCGTTTATTTGTTCTGTTAGAACTTGCGTTGCTTCATTTAGATCTGCTCCAAATATCGAAGCAATTTCACGTATATACCGACTCTGAATTCCTAGACCTGCGAATGCTTCTTTAACTTCCACTACATCAGCGTGTACGAATTGTAGAGATTTTTTGTAGCTCGTTTCTCCATATCTATCCGTAATCTGTAGTAACTCTTTACATGATTTCCCAAACCGGTATTTTGTGATATTTCTTGTCCATTCAATAATCTCATTCAGCAGTCTTTCTCTGCGCTCTTTTTTCTGTAAGTTCTGCGTATGTAAAAAAGAGGCTACGCCTATGCTTAGTGCCACAATAACAGCAAAGAGAGTTATCCAATCTCCAACTTCCATACCACCATTATACCACAATCACACCCTAAGTATTATGTAAACTTTGCTTTTTCATCATCCCGGCTTTTTTACAAAACCACCTCCCCCAAAGATCCCAACCGGTGAAAAAGTAGATAACCTTATGAAAATAAGGGGCAAAAGCCCTAACTTTCGCCCTTTTTTAGCCTATTACCCGTTTTTGGCTGTTATCACAATCGTCAGCAAGCGGCAGAAGCCAAAAATAAGGATTATAGGTAGATTACCATTCGGAAAATATTTTAGGGGGCTAGATTTTGATTACAGAGCCTCGTTTTTTGGGAGTTTTTCCAAAATATTGCATTTTGATAAACTGACGACCCGGTTGATGGTTTCCAGCAGTTTTTTAAGACCCCACCCCTTTTTCGCCGAAATCATCACCATGTTTTTACCGGCACCACTTACCATTTTGGTAAGATAATCCATCGCCTCTTCTTCATCCCATTCCTTGGAGAACTCCAGTAAAAGATCTATTTTATTTAGCGCCGTAACCCTCGGCTTGTTGCTGAGGCTCAAGTCATTAAGAATATCCTCGACCACCTGACATTGCTCGGCGGCATTGTGTGCCGACAGGTCAACCACATGCAGAATTATAGACGCTTCTGTCAATTCTTCAAGAGTCGCCCGGAAGGCATCAATAACTGTCGGCGGCAGTTTTCGGATGAAGCCGACGGTATCGCTCATCAGGACGACGCTCCTATCAGGTAGTGTCAAGCGCCTGGTTGTCGGGTCCAGTGTGGCAAATAGCTTATCTTCGACAAGAACCCCTGCCTGACTTAGGGTGTTTAACAAAGTGCTCTTGCCGGTATTGGTATAACCCACCAGGGCGACTATTGGCAGACCACTTTCCTGGCGCTGCTGGCGGTACAGCATACGATGTTTTCTCACCTCTTCAATCTTTGACTTCAGTTGATCTATTTTACGACGGATGATACGTCGGTCGGTCTCGAGCTGTGATTCGCCAGGCCCCCTGGTGCCGATACCGCCGCCTAGCCTTTCCAGATGGCTCCACTGCCCGGCGAGGCGTGGTAGCAGATATTGATGCTGTGCCAGCTCCACTTGTAATTTGCCTTCGTGGGTGTGGGCATGTCGGGCGAAAATATCAAGGATGAGCGCCACTCTGTCGATAACCTTTACCTTCAAGGCATTCTCCAGATTTCTCTGCTGTAGCGGCGTCAGCTCATCATCAAAGATGGCAACATTGTAACCGGTGCTTTCTTTTACCGCCGATAGCTCCTCCACTTTACCCTTACCCAGATAGTAATACCGCGACGGTATACGCAACCTTTGAGTAAGCCTGCCAACTATCTTCGCTCCGGCTGTGCTTGCCAGTTGCGCCAGCTCGTCGAGGGATTCCCCCACCGTCCACCCATCACTGGCTCTGTCAGCATCTATCGCCACCAGAAAAGCCCTTTCCGAAGATGTCCGGGTAGATACTGTATCTTTAGCGATGATCCTCTCCTGTTATGTAAAATTATTTCTTCTGTTTAAATCGATCTTTTCTATCCTGCCAGGCGGAAAGCCTGGTCAAACCCTTAACCAGCCCGGCATCAGGAATAGTTAACGACAACCTAACATAACCTTCGCCGTTACTACCATAGCCTACACCTGGTATAACCACCACACCGGCCTGCTCCAGCAAGTCGTTGGCAAACTCCATAGAGGTGTAGCCTTTGGGCACTTTAGCCCAGATATAAAGGCCTGCCTTAGCCGGCTTGGCTTTAAGACCGATATCGTTAAGTACTTCAATGATAAGGTCGCGTCGTCGTTGATAAATGGCGTTATGTTTGGTAATACAATCCTGTGAACTACTAAGGGCTTCGATGGCGGCATACTGGATAGCCTGCGGCACCCCCGAGTCCAGATTAGACTTAACGCTTCCCAATGCTCCTATCATTTCGGCGTTGCCGACTACCATTCCTATCCGCCAGCCGGTCATGTTGTAGCTCTTAGACAAGGAATGAAACTCCACCCCTACTTCCCTGGCTCCATTAGCCTGCAGGAAGCTTATCGGCTGGTATCTATCAAAGGCGACCTCCGTATATGGAGCATCGTGGCAGACGGCTATGTCATGCTGGCTGGCGAACTGGACAACCCGGTTAAAGAAATCAAGATTGGCGACAGCGCCGGTGGGATTGTTGGGATAGTTAAGCCATATAATCTTCGCCCTCTTCAGCACCTCTTCCGGGATGGCGTCTAGGTCAGGCAGATAGTTCCTTCCCTCAACAAGCTGCATGTAGTAAGGCTCGCCACCGGCCAGGGTGGTGCTTATATTATAGACGGGGTAGGCTGGGTCGGGCACCAGGGCGATGTCCCCATCGTCGATAAAGCACAGGGCGATGTGAGCAATGCCCTCCTTGGCACCGATAAGGGGTAACACCTCTCTATCAGCATCAAGAGGGACATTAAATCGCCTCTGGTACCAGTCTGCTATAGCCTGGCGCAGCTCCGGCAAACCGACCGTCTCCGGATAGTGATGGTTTACCGGGTCTTGCGCCGCCTGGCATAATCTTCTGATTATGTTCTCTGGCGTGGGGATATCGGGGTCGCCTACGGCAAAGTTGATAACTTCCTCGCCTTTAGCCTTCTTCTCGGCAATCTTTTTATTTATTTCGACGAAGAGATAGGGCTTTAGTCCTTCCATTCTCCGAGACATTTTCATTTTTCCTACAACCTCATTAAATTTTCACTCTATTCCGGCCATTCTCCGGTAAATACCGTCTCTGCCACTCCACCGAGCATTACCTCCCCCTCCCCATCCCAGTCTACCTCCAGCGTACCACCGGGCAGTTTGATTTCCACCGGACTATCCACATACCCCAGTATTTGAGCGGCGACTGCCACAGCGCATGCACCGCTACCGCATGCCAGCGTCTCGCCCACTCCCCTTTCCCACACCCGCACGTCTACCCGCTGACGGCTACTAACACTGGCAACTTCAAAATTTACCCGATTGGGAAAGATGTTATGTTTTTCCACTGCCTTCCCTATCTGCGACAGCGGAAACTCCGACACCGGTTTCTCCTGAAAGTAGATTGTGTGCGGATTGCCCATAGAAACGAAACTCAACATCAGCTTCCTGCCCTCTATAACAAGAGGGTAATCGGTTATAAGTATTATGTCAACTGTTCTCCCTTTGCCCGGCTCGACCAGTACTGGTATTCTGGTTGCTTCGAACTCCGGTTTTCCCATAGCCACCTGGATTTTACCTGCCCTGCCCGCTTCTGTTATGAGCCTAGCCTTTCTCACACCGACAATAGTCTCAACCAATACTTCGCCGGCTTCGGCTTTAGCAAAGCCGTTATCGACGGCGTATTTAACCAGACACCGCAGCCCGTTACCACAGGCTTCGGCCTCGGTGCCATCGGCGTTTATCACCCTCATACCGACATCGGCAACCCTGGAAGGCAGTAAAAGCAGCAATCCATCAGCGCCGACGCCATAGTTATGACGGCAGATATCTCCAGCAAGGTGCGCCCAGTCACGGCTATCATCAACAGCTTCCACCAGCACAAAGTCGTTACCGGCGCTCTGTAGTTTGGTAAATTTTATCGTCATGCTATAACCTAATACCCGTAATATCGGCGACCAGTGCCGCAATCTCCTCCCCCGCCCTTCCCTGCATATCGAACCACCTTATTCTATCATCTTTTGGATTGAACCAGTTATACTGCTGTCGAACGAAGCGGTGGCTCTCGAACTTTATCTGCTGGACGGCTGTTTCCAAGGTCACGCCGCCTTCAAGGTACATCCCGATCTGCCGATAGCCGATGCTAGACATAGACGGCAGGTCCAACCCATATCCCATATTCATCAACTTCTCTACCTCTTCCACTAGCCCCTGCTCTATCATTTTATCAACTCTGGCGTCAATCCTGCGGTATAGCTCATCCCTGTCTCTGGTAAGACCTATAGTTATGTGCCCGAATGATGGCGTTTCCCTGCTTCGACTTCCGGCTGTGGTTTCAGAGGAATCCCTGGCGACCTCCAGGGCTCTGATTACCCGCCGTGGATTATTGCGGTCGACTCTACTTGCGGCTGCTGGGTCGATCAGCTCGAGCTCGCGACAAAGCTTCTCCCCTCCACCACCAGCCACCCTCTCTTCCAGGTCATGCCTCAAAATCGGGTTGGGCGGTACCCTGGGTATTTCCCAGCCTTCCAGCACCGCCCGCACATACTGCCCGCTGCCACCAACCAGAAAAGGTGTCTTCTGACGCTGGATTATACTGTTGATGGCATTGGTAGCCAGCTCCTGGTATTGAGCCAGGCTGAAAGACTCGCTGGGGTAGATTATATCAATCAAATGGTGAGGGATAAGCGTCAGCTCTTGTCGGCTGGGCTTGTCGGTGCCTATATCCATATAGCGATATACCTGTCGACTATCAGCACTGATTATCTCTCCATTGAAGCTCTGCGCTAGCCGAAGAGCCAGGTGGCTCTTACCTACCCCGGTGGGCCCAACGATAGCTATCAGGTTGTTCATATAACTATATTTAGCTAGCTACCTCTGATTTTCGCTGTTTGGCTGACAATGCTTATAAACTGCTCTGTTTTCAGGCTGGCACCACCAACTAGCGCTCCATCTATCTCCGGCTGGCTGACAAACTCTGCTATATTGTCGGCGGTGACACTGCCGCCATAGAGAATGCGCATATTGCGGGCGGTTTCAACATCAAACAGGCTGGTGACCTTCTCCCGGATGAGAGCTATCGCCTCGCCGGCTTGCTCGCCGCTGGCTGATTGGCCACTACCGATAGCCCAGATTGGCTCATAGGCGATTACGGCACCACCGAGGTTGTCTATACCTGCTAGAGCCAGGTCAAGCTGATGCTCGACCACCTCGGCTGTTCTTCCAGCTTCGTTTTCTACCAGCTTCTCGCCGATGCACAATATAGGCGTGATGCTAAACTCAAGCGCTGCTTTTACCTTCCTGTTGATTATTTCGCTCGTCTCGTTGAAATACTGCCTCCGCTCGGAGTGGCCGATAATAACGAACTGGCACAGTCCGGCAAGCATCGGCGGGGATATTTCCCCGGTATAGGCTCCCCTGTCCTTAAAATAAATATTCTGCGCCCCCAGCTTTATCGAGCTACCTTTTACCATTTCCGCCACCGTAAATAGTGAGATAAAGGGAGGACAGACCACCTTTTCAATGCCCCCGATTTTATTCAGGTCGCCGAGCATTTTCTGAACTAGTTCGGCAGCCTCACCAACGGTGGTGTTCATTTTCCAGTTGGCGATAATAAGTGGTGTTCTCATAATATCAAGCACCAAACTTATTCAGCTTGAGGGCATTAGCCATAGCCAGTGGCATTATATCAGTTGCCGGCAGCCGCCCCAGCCCACCGAGAATACATGCCGATTCCGAGAAGTGGCTTACTCCATCGGATCGGCACCACTGCGAATGCAGCACTACCGGCACCGGGTGCCAGCTATGCCCTTTCAGCATCGCTGGCGTTGAGTGGTCTCCGGTAACTACAATAACATCGGGGTTAAGTGCTATTAGCTCCGGTATCACCCTGTCGACATGCTCCAGCGAGGAGACCTTGCGATTGTAATCGCCGTCTTCCCCAGCGGAATCGGTCTCCTTTATATGGATAAAGAAGAAATTATAGCCAGCATAATTCTGTTTCAGCGTCGCCAGCTCATCTTCTATTGTTGCCCCGGTATTTAGCACATCCATACCGACAGTCTTAGCCAGCCCACGGTACATTGGGTAGCTGGCGATAGCCGCAGGTTTCAGCTTGTAAATCTCGGTCATGGTCGGTAGTTGTTGCTGTTTTGAGAAACCGCGCAGCAGGACCATATTGGCCGGGTGATGCTCTAACAGGATTTTCCTCGCCCTGGCGATAAACTTATTAACAATATCGGCGGTTCTTTTGGCCATTGCATACTTGGCTCTAACATTCTCTGGAACTATACCTGTCTGCTGTGGGTCGGAATCGCTTATCTCGGTTCTTAGGTCTTCGCCACGGAAGACGACCACCAGCCGATGCTCCTTTACCGGGCAGACGATAATCTTAGTCCCGTCTATATCCATACCGTCAAGTAGCCGGCAGAGCTCGGCGCTCTTCTCCGTGGTTATACGCCCGGCTCTGCGGTCGGTAATCAACCCATCTTTATCCAGGGTGCAAAAGTTGCCACGGGCGGCAATGTCTCCCGGCTTGAGGTCAAGGTCTATCCCCAGCGCCTCCAAAACTCCCCGCCCGATTCTGCAGGCAAACGGGTCGTAGCCGAACAGGGCCAGGTGCCCCGGAGCACTGCCAGGGGTTATTCCGGTGCCTATCGGCTCGCTTAGCCCGCAGATACCCTTAGCTGCTAACGCATCCAGGTTGGGAGTATGTGCCATTTCCAGCTCCGTCTTGCCTGTTATCAGGTCTGGTAGACCCCCCAGTCCGTCGATAACCAGCAGTACAATCTTTGTCGCCGAGGCTCTGGAGACTTCCCTTATTAGTTCCAGTTTGTCCATATCTTCAATGCTTCCATCAGGGTCAAATATGCGTAAGCCATCCGGTATCTATAGTATCTCTTTATCAAGCAAGACTTCAACTCCGGGCAGTGTTTCACCGCCCAGGAACCTAAGTGAAGCGCCACCACCAGTAGAGACGAAGGTCATCTTCTCCGCCAGCTTCATCTCGGTTACTATCTCGGCAGTCGAGCCGCCACCAACAATGGTGGTGGCATTGAGGCTGGCTATGATATTTGCCATAGCTCTGGTACCCTCGGCGAATCTGGGTATCTCGTATATTCCCATAGGTCCATTCCAGAAGACCGTCTGGCACCTTTCCAGCTCTCTGGTAAAGTTGCTGATGGTCAGAGCTCCGATATCGACAATCCTCTTATGGCGAGGGATATCTTTTACAGATACATTACTCACTCTGGCACGGTTGCTGATTGTCCGGGTAACAACGACATCTTCAGGTAATATAATCCTTACCCCGTTCCTTTTTGCTTTCTCCATCAACCCGGTGGCGGTATCCAGCCCATCGTCAAGCAAGGATAATCCCACCTCATATGATTTTGCCTTTAGAAAGGTGGCGGCCATACCGCCACCGATTATTATATAATTTACTTTATCCATAATGTTGTCTATCATTCCTACCTTGTCGCTCACCTTAGCACCACCAAGAAGTATGGCAAATGGGCGGGGCGGGTTTTTCAGGATACTTCCCAGAGCGGTGAGTTCTTTTTCCAGAAGCAGTCCGGAAACTCCCTTTAGATATCTGGTAATAGCCACAATTGAGGCGTGTTTCCGGTGGCAGGTACCGAAGGCA
>Ga0209427_10008069_pt1 | contig 11868 bp, 11 predicted proteins | sample DeeMarSWOR136_30_FD_187465 | JGI IMG/M metagenome (GOLD analysis project Ga0209427, IMG submission 187465) | Marine sediment microbial communities from White Oak River estuary, North Carolina - WOR-1-36_30 (SPAdes) (version 2) | ecosystem: Environmental > Aquatic > Marine > Intertidal zone >... | reverse complement strand
TGTTACGTAATATGGAAAACCTGTGGATTTGAGCATGACAAGCATAGAATCGATATGAAGTGTTGTAAAAAATTGAATCTTCACTTTTGTTAATGGGTGACACACATATCAGTTATTTGAGGAGGGAACGGTTATGGCTCTGACCAAGGCGTATCGCGAGATCAACTTGAAGAACATCAAGCTATGGAGGAGGGGCAAAGTCCGGGATATCTTCGATCTCGGTGAAAACATGCTCATGGTGGCGTCGGACCGTATATCGGCATTCGACGTGGTACTGCCAAATGCAATACCTTATAAAGGCCAAATTCTCAATTCCATTTCCGCATATTGGTTCGAAAAGACTAAAGATGTTATTAAAAATCATATCATTTCAGTCAACGTTGACGATTTTGGTCTCGATCTGACCGATAATGAAAGGGAAATGCTCAGGGGAAGGAGTTCTCTGGTCAGAAAGGGAAAGATGATAGAGGTAGAGTGCGTTGTGCGGGGGTATCTTGACGGTTCAGGATGGAGAAGCTACCTGGACACGGGCAACCTATTCGACATACCCTTGCCCAGGGGTCTGAAACAGGGGGACTGCCTTCCCGAGCCCCTGTTCACGCCCACCACCAAGGCACTCACGGGTCACGACGAGTACATGAATTTCAATGAGGTCAAGAGTCTCATCGGTGAGGATGTTGCGAAGTACATAAGGGACTCTTCCATCAATCTCTACAATCTGGCGAACAGGGATGTGTATGAAAAAGGTCTCATTCTGGCGGATACGAAGTTTGAGTTCACCTATATAGATGGAGAGATTTGCCTTGCAGACGAGATTTTTACACCTGACTCCTCCCGTTACTGGGACAGGGAGAGCTACAAGCCTGGAGGACCGCAACCGAGCTTCGACAAGCAGTATATCAGGGACTGGCTCTCGTCACAGGATTGGGACAAGACTCCACCTGCACCCGAGCTTCCAGACGAGGTGGTTCATAAATCCGTGGAAAAGTATCTCGAGGTGTATAGACGGGTCACCGGGAAAGATCTCAAAACCATAGTGTAAAAAAGCATTCACCTTCAAAACCTTGTCATTCTTCTCACGTATCAGGAGTATTGTAACAACATAGGGTCTGTAGTATCGATTCGATCATAAGGAGGATGCCTTGAAGGTACTCGTACTTGGCAGTGGGGGCAGGGAACATGCGATCGCACACACCATCTCAAAAAGCTCTCTGGTGGATACACTGTACTGGACACCGGGAAATGCGGGTACCCGCGGTCTCGCTGAGAACCCCCACATTGAGCCTAACGACTTCGATGGGCTCATCTCGTTTGCCCGGAAAGAGAAAATAGACCTCACCGTCGTGGGCCCCGAGGCACCGCTTGTGGCAGGTATTGCGGATGCCTTCAGGGAGAACGGAATTCCTGTATTCGGGCCTTCGGCAGAAGGTGCACGTATCGAGGGGAGTAAGTCATACGCAAAACAGCTCATGAGAGAGGAGAGTATACCCACCGCATCGTTTATGGTATTTTCAAACAAGGCTGCGGCGCTCAAGGCCATAAAAGAGGGGGAAATGCCCCTTGTTATCAAAGCCGACGGCCTCGCTGCAGGCAAAGGAGTGATCATCGTACATTCCGAGGATGAAGCCGAAAAGGCGCTGTCCGATATGTTCGACCGCAAAGTATTCGGTGAAAGCGGGCTCATGGTCGTGATTGAGGATTATCTCCAGGGAGAGGAGGCAACGGTACTTGCGCTTTGTGACGGTACGCACGTGGTGCCACTCATCTCCTCGCAGGATCATAAACCCATCCATGACGGCGATCAGGGACCGAACACGGGAGGTATGGGCGCTATAGCCCCTACTCCTGTAGTGAGTGCACCGGTCATGGACAGGGTTATCGATACCATACTCCTCCCACTCGTGAAGGGCATGAAAGAGCGAGGTATTGATTACCGGGGAGTGATCTACGCAGGTCTGATGATACGTGATGGAGAGCCATCGGTGGTGGAGTTCAACTGCAGATTCGGTGATCCCGAGGTGGAAGCGGTTCTCCCGCTCATGAAATCCGACCTCCTCGATACCCTGCTGCGTACAGTAAACGGTGAGCTCGGAAACCATACCATTCAGTGGAGGAGGGGATTCGCCTGCGATGTGGTGCTCGTGTCGGGAGGTTATCCGGGCGCCTACGAAAAGGGCCTCATCATAGCGGGTCTGGAAAATCTGCGGGACGTCGAAAACCTCACCGTTTTTCATGCCGGAACCATTGATTCTGGAGAGGAAGTACTCACGAACGGCGGCAGGGTGCTCAACATCGTCGGAACCGGTCCCACCCTCAAGGAGGCAATTGATTTTACCTACAAATATGTGGACAAGGTGTTCTTCGATGGGGTGTTCTACCGTACGGATATCGGTTTTAGGGGATTGAAGTATTTCGTTAAAAAACGAGAAAAAAATGGTCGGTAGTTGTTCGTGAAAAAACGAGATGCAACTATATTTCTCAGGCTATCTTTGATCCTTCATGGATCGCGTTTCTCAGTCTATATTCGATGTGTGTCTGAGCACAATCGCCTATAACATACAAATTGTTTTTTCTACCTTTTAGCTGTGCTACTAATTTTGATTCAGGCTGCACACCTAAAGCGAGGACAACTGTTTCAGCAGTAATAGTATGCTTCCCCGATTTATCTAATACCTCGACTCCTTCCTCGTTGATTTCATTGATGTACGTATCTGTGAGAATTTTGACCTTTTACTCTTTTAATCTCTTACCTGTAACATCTTGCTTGCCACGTTCTGTCCCGGTGAAATCAGGGATTGCTGTTCGATAATGGTCACCTCTTTTCCCTGAGAAGCAAGGTACAAAGAGGGGAACGTACCCGGGGCGCTCGGCCTGTATTTGAAAGCGGTAGAGGTAAAACCGGATTCGGCTGAAATCTACAACTACATTGGAATGTGCTACGGTGCATTGAAGGAGTACGGTAAAGCCATCGAAGCGGTCAGAAGTGCACTATACTACGGCCCAGACAACTTCCAGTACCACTTCAACCTTGCCTCACTCCTCGCGGTGACCGGTAAATACCGGGAAAGCAGAGCTGAGCTTGAAGAGTCACTGCGACTGAATCCGAACTTCACCAAAGCGCACGTTGCCCTTCAACAGCTCGATGATTTTTTACGTAAGCAGCAATAAAATCAGTATGAATCGTACAGAATATTTGCCCAGGTGAAGTAATAGGGTGATGGAATAGCCATTGAATCATCATAGATGCCGACCCAATCGTTTGAGGCAGGAGAAGTTGCACTTCCATCGCCATTTGTATCGCCTTTTCTTGAATCATCCCTGAAGGAGGTGAAATAGACGCCAGTTCCATTATAATTCACAAGTGCAGATGCTCCATCTTGGAGGAGAAACACACTACCTGGTTTGAACTTTAATACCACGTTGTTGGCAAGCGTAAGCGTTGACCCTGCATTCACCCACCAGTCATTATCGTCGATAACAAACGCAACTTCTGTTTCACCCCAGGAAATATTGGATGTAACATGGTTCGTTGTATAGACGGGAATTCCATTGTAGGTATTGGTCTCGGTTGGATTATCCGGATTGTGGAATACATTGCTGTCATCAATACTGAAGTCATTACTGATCGAGAGTGGACGTACATTATCATAAAAGGTATTATTTTGGATAACGACGCCAGATCCACCATCATTCGCATCCAAAGCTCCATACCATCCTGTCGAGTCGCTCCCGTCATTATGGGCAAAGATGCAGTTCGTGACCGTAGCGGTCGAACTGTAAATCGTAAGAGTATAGGTGTAGCTTCCTGAACCGCCATAGTAGAAATCGCAGTAATTGAAAATGGAGCCATTTAGACTGTTGGTATTGATTGCTCCCCAATCTCTCCTTGCCGGCTGGGTAGCACTCCCATCACCATTGGTATCACCACCATGTGTATCGTCTTTGTAAGAGGTAAAAACTATGGGATCCGCCGCAGTTCCGTTGGCTATTATTGTTCCGCTTCCCCCGAGGGTAAGATACGGACCTTCTGTAGGATGGAATTTGATAATTGCGCCAGGTTCTATAACAAGCGTGTCAAGGACATAAAAATCCCAAGCCTTAATCACATAAATTGTATCGCCCCGCCATGTTGTAGGACTGATAAGATCATCCTTGATTATCACTATATTTCTAATTCCGTCCCCATTTCCACCTGCACCATCACAGTAAATGAGCACAAGGCAAGAGAGCAATATTGCAGCAACAACAGCTCCGTATAATCTTTTCATTTGATCCTCCTCCTTTTACTGTTGTTGTCTTTCATAATACTATGATTATATGAAAAAGCAATAGAGAGTGGAGAATTGAAAAACGATAAGGAAGAGGTAATAAATTAATTCTTCTCCAGACTCAATGCTAACAAACAGGCATAAGGTATCCGGCACAGACATAGTTACCACCAAATAGAAAGAATTATATTGACAATGATTATCATTATCAATAGAATAATAAATAGAGATGTTGTGTATATTTTTTACGTAATTTCATGGCTCCGAAAACTATAAAAGAAAGAGAAATACTTCATTAGTATTTTAGGAAATATCTGAAAAATACAGATTTTTATGGAATAGAAGGAGGACTCATTATGCCTAGAGGTAACGGAACCGGTCCTGCCGGAATGGGACCTATGACTGGAAGAGCAGCCGGATACTGCGCCGGCTACCCTGTGCCTGGATATATGAATCCTTATGGAGGTCGGCTGGGTCTTGGATACGGATTCAGTTATCCTTGGGCCTCTTATCCATTGCCCTATAGGGGCTACATGCCTTATCTCTCCTATCCTATGTGGGGATATCAAGGGTACTTGAGGTTTGGCAGGGGTAGAGGCAGAGGTAGAGGCAGAGGTCGTAGGTGGAGAATATGGTAACAGAAGGTCTTGAGACAAAATAAACTCACATAGGAGGAGGTGTAATCATGCCAGGAGGAGATGGAACCGGTCCTGCCGGAATGGGACCTATGACTGGAAGAGCAGCCGGATACTGCGCCGGTTATCCGGCACCGGGTTATATGAACCCGGTTCCGGGATACGGCTTCGGCCGTGGTTGGGGTCGTGGGTTTGGACGTGGTCTTGGTTTTCGTGGCAGGGGCGGCTATTGGGGAGCACCATACAGCACAGCGTCTTATGGTTATGGCGCCCCATACCAAGTGCCGCCTGCCCACTATACAGCGCCCTATGGCGTCAGCCCGAGTCCCGAGCAGGAAATGGATGCACTAAAGGGCCAGGCCGAATACTTCGAAGATGCTCTTGAGGGAATCAAGAAGCGAATTCAGGAACTCGAAGCCGAAAAAGAGCAGAAGTAGTATGACTGAATGGAGAGGGAGAGCCGTTGTCTCTCCCTCTCATCGTTTCAATACGGCATCTCGAAAGAATGTTTAAGTGCAATGCTCAAAATGCTTCAAGGAATAGGTTTCAGCTGCATGCAGCGTATATGGTCGCGGCATCAAAAAGACCGTGCTGGTTATTGAATCCGCTTGAAACGGCAGGGAAACTGTCCATAGTGGGATTCTTTTAACCCTTAACGGAGGAAATCATGAAGATAGCAGTCACATCAAGTGGGAGTAGTTTCGATGATCAGGTCGACCCGCGTTTCGGACGATGTCCGTATTTCCTGATTATCGAAACGGAAACGATGGATATCGAACCCATAGCAAACTCCAGTGTTGCACTTGGAGGCGGCGCTGGCATTCAGTCCGCGCAGCTTATGGCTGAGCGCGATGTCAAGGTCGTTCTAACTGGTAATTGCGGCCCGAATGCTTTTCAAACCCTGAAAGCGGCTGGCATTGAAGTGATTGTAGGAGTCTCCGGAAAAGTGCGCGACGTAGTAGAACAGTTAAAATCGGGTACTCTCTCATCAACCCAAGCACCGAATGTGGTCAGCCATTTCGGGATGGGAATTGGAGCTACTCCTGCATCTACGGATGGCACACAGTCTCCAGGGCAGCAGATGGGTATGGGTCGAGGCATCGGCGGTGGCCGTGGTATGGGTAGAGGAATGGGAAGAGGCATGGGTCGAGGAATGGGCCGCGGTATGGACATAGGGCAAGATATCCCTTCGGCAGGCTCCCAATTTCGTCAAGACTCCGTCGGGCAAGAAAGACAGGCAGGAGGCGTCATGCCTGCAACGGAGCAAGAACTCGATGCACTGAAGGCTCAAGCACAGGTGGTGAAACAACAGTTACAGGCCATCAATGAGAGGATTGCACAGATCGAAAGTGATTCTGTATACGATCATCTGATAGCGGTTGTGAATGCCAAGAAATGTAATGCTTGCGGTCTTTGTGAAGGCATCTGTCCTGAAGGAGCAATTAAAATTGATACTATAGCCATCATCGGCAGAGCCAAATGCACAGGCTGTGGGAAATGCGTTGCTGAATGTCCACAGGACGCTATCACTCTGAAAAAGACATAATAACATCACTTGTAACCACTTATAAAGGAGGTGTTATGAGCAAGGTGGTGGAAATCACTGATCAAACCTTTGAGGTAGAAGTTCTGAAATCAGATGTACCCACTGAGGTCGATTTTTGGGCACCTTGGTGCGGACCGTGCATGATGGTATCCCCTATATACGATAAGCTTGCAAAGGAATATGAGAATTTCAAATTCTGCAAAATCAACGTAGATGAGAACCCCAAAACAGCAACAAAATATCAGGTCATGAGTATTCCTATGCAGATGTTCTTCGCGGATGGAGAGAAGGTTGACGAACTGCTCGGAGCAGTTCCTGAACAGATTATCAGGTCAAAAGTTGGGGAGGTTATTCAGAGGTTTCCGACGGACGAGAGAGGTAGGCTTAAGGTTATCCTGTCGTCCTGGGTTGAGTGCAACAAACAAGATAGCGAGAAATTTAAAAAATGGACACAGAATGCCCAGGAGATAAAAAACGATACGATCTACAGTAGCCTGCAAAAGGCAGCAAGTGAGATGGAAAAGGCAAATGAAAGCTTATCCCAATTATTGAGCGAGCTATAAAAGATATCCGCTCAAAACAAATAGAACAAAACGGAAGTCCCGGTGTCATCTACTACTCGTAGCGAATCGCAAAACGAGTAACATTAAACTGTGAATAAAGATTTATAGGACCCCGCTCAACCTTAAAGGGGGGTGAAATACATACCATAGTTTATGGAGGAGGAGATTTTCAAATGGCCTTTCGAAATAAAACATACATGTCATGCTACGGTCGAAGAGATAGGAGAGAGTGGCTCCGGCAGAAGATGTGGTCATTGGAGTAATATTCCAGATAATTCAATGCCTTTCGATCCAGTAGATCAAACATCGCACGTATTGCTTCAACGTATGTCGAAAGGTCAGACGATAGAAAGCCTCAAATAGCAGTCTGGAATCCTTAAAAAACAATTGGATTCTACACTTGTGCGCATAAATGAATTGAGAGACAAAAAAGGTCAAAAGACTAAAACGCAAGTAATGAAGAAGAGATGAAAAACGCCACCATCATATCGCAAAATAAACTGGAACGAAAGGATTTCAGGTGGAATTTTGCCATGGGCCTTATTTACGGCACCCTTTTCACTATTTGACAGTTTTTTTACTTTTGATTTTTCTTCTGGTATTTACCGTTATGGGCGGAGTTGTTTCTATACCATTTTATGATATATGGGGAAAGGCGCTTTCCCCTACTGTAAGGGGAAGATTTTTCAGCCATCGCCAGTTTTGGGGAGGAATTCTTGGCGAAGGATGTTTTGCATATTGCACTGGAAATGGTGTCAATACGGGAATGACAAAGGTTTTTTAATGGCAAAGGTAACATCGACATGATGAGAGACAAATGATACAGAAAAACTCAGAATCATGGTTTCAATTATTGATGGGGTATGGGGCAGTCCCGATAAAGATTTATAACTCAACAATGAGGAAAAAATTAATAATGTAAGGTGTTGGTTAATAAAACATATGGAGGTATTTAAATGCATGCAACAATTCAGAAGCCTTTAACGGAAATTCTCAGCTTTCTTAAAAAAGGAGAAAAAGTTTTTGTCGTCGGATGCAGCAATTGTGCTGCAAAATGTCATTCTGGAGGCGAGGAAGAAACCAAGTTTATGGCAGAGCGTCTGAAAGGTCAAAGTGTAGAGGTTACTGGTTGGGCTGCGCCTCCTGATGGCGGTAGTCTCTGTAAGCTTTCTATAGCAGAGAAAATGTTAAATGAAGACCATAAAGATGCAGCGCAAAAAGCAGACTCCTTTTTAATCCTTTCATGCGGGCAGGGAATACATACCATCATTGATGCTACGGGTGGAGCCCCTGTACATCCAGGATGTGATACAATCTTTGGAGGTGAAACAGTAAGAGATGACTACATTACTGAATATTGCTCACTGTGTGGAGAATGTATTGTTGAGATAACCGGTGGCCTTTGTCCTTTAACCCTTTGTCCAAAGGGATTATTAAATGGTCCTTGTGGGGGGTCAAAAGATGGAAAATGCGAAGTAGACAGTGATCAGGATTGTGGCTGGCAACTTATATATGAAAGGTTAAAAGAACTTGGAAAGGTGGAACGCATGTATCAATATACGGAACCTAAGAACCATGGAACATGGAGTAAACCGAGAAGCTTGGAAGTTGGGTTAAAAAAATCTGCGTTTAAATCTCTAGCCGGATTAAGAACAATAGAACAGGAATAAAAGGAGATTGAGAATGAGTAAGTTGTCAGAAAAGCTAAGAAGTAAAGAGTTTGTAGTGACAGGTGAAGTCGGTCCTCCAAAAGGGGTTAATATTGAAGAACTATTAGAAGATGCAAAAAGATTATTAAAGGACACGGTTGTTGCTGTTAATGTGACGGACAATCAAAGTGCTGTAATGAGAATAGGATCGATGGCAATCTGTCATTTACTAAAACAAAACGGTATGGAACCGGTGTTTCAGATGGTAACTAGGGATAGAAACCAGATAGCGCTCCAATCGGATCTGTTGAGTGCATGGGTGCTTGGTATTGAGAATGTTCTATGCCTTACAGGTGATCATAATACTCTTGGGGATCATCAGCAAAGTAAGGTTGTTTATGATCTTGATTCAGTCCAATTATTAAAGGCAGTAACAGGATTGAATGAAGGTCATGATATGGCAGGTAATGAATTAGAAGGATCACCACAATTTTTTCAAGGTGCAGTTGTGACACCGGAATATGATCCGGTGGAACTTCAAATAATTAAAATGAAGAAAAAAATAGATGCAGGTGCACAATTTTTTCAGACACAGGCGGTGTATGATGTAAAAACCTTTGAAAGCTTTATGAACAAAGTTGAAAAGTTCAATGTTCCGATATTGGCAGGGATAGTTGTTTTGAAATCTGCTGGTATGGCCAAATATATGAATCAATATGTTGCCGGTGTATTTGTGCCTGATGATTTGATAAAGGAAATGGCTGATACAGAAAAAAATGACAGGAAGAACAAAGCCATAGAAATAGCTGCCCGGATTATACGTGAATTAAAACCCACCTGTCAGGGTGTTCATATCATGCCTCTGGGCTGGGATAATACGGTGCCTGAAATTATTAAACAAGCCGATCTGGCATAAAGAATCAGACAAGATGAGTCTGTACATCGTAGGGGCTATTACCAATCCCTTACTCATTTTATTAGATTTGGAATAAGCTCCTGATTAAAAAAATAAAGTTTTCTATATAAGAGACGGTACTCTACAGCGCGCTATGAAAATTGCTGTCTCTATTGGCGATCAATGACAGGTATCGCAGATGTGGCCTTTCTCAAGTTTTACAGAAAGACAACAAAATTAAACCTTTAGGAAAAATGATGCTTTAATGATGATTGGAAAAGGAGAGATTTGACCATGAAGAAAGGCATATCTTTTAAAGGAATCTCTGTCGTATCCTGCGGAACTTTAAAAAGTGAGCTTGAATACCTAAAAAATACGCATTTTCTCGATGCAGATGAAATACTCTTCACAGCTCCAGGTTTACATGAAAAGCAAACGGAACTTGAGAAACAACTTTCAAGACAACTGGAAAAAGCGAAAACATACTCCCAAAAAGTAATTGTTGTATACGGGGAAAGATGTTACCTAGACCCTGTTGACCCAACACGAGATATAGACCGTATTATTCTTGAAAAAGGGTCAGGAATTTCAAGAGTGCAGGCACGGTCCTGTGTTGATATGCTTGCTAGCGCGGGGGAACGAGAGCGAATAAGCAACGGAAGAAAGATTTACTGGCTAACCCCAGGCTGGATTACATATTGGAAGACGATTTTCAGAAACTGGGATATTGGTCTTGCAAATGAGACCTTTCCCGGAAATGAAACGGCAATTGTGCTCGATGCGCTTGATGAGTATGATAAAATATCTGAAAAATCTCCAGAAAAAATTCTTGAATTTTCTGATTGGATGAAGCTCGGTATTGAACCACACAGAATATCACTTGATCGTCTTAAAAACTTGCTCCTTACTCAGGTCGAAATGGGGTAACTGCATCAGTTGTTACTGCTTACCTGTAAATCCTTCTTTAAAAGTTAGTTGCCGTTCCCCTCGAGCTGTTTAGTTTAGGGTCTCTCATCCTGGTTATTGGAGTTGATCCCCAGGTTTCGGTACGGTTCCTGGTTGCCTATGAAGTAAAGATTGCCGTGAAGGTGGTGTTTCATCCTCCTCCCGGGTGAAACTGAATACGAATCAACCAGTTCCTACGAATAGTCGCATATCTTCCATCATTCGGACTGGGACGGGAACATCGCGTGCCTGGCGGGTTTTCGTGGGACCGAGGCCGAATTGTGGATCCCAAGAGTGGGCTACGTGAATGTATCCATCATGGATGGTCCTCATCCTGTATGGCCAGGATCTCTCCTTGGTGCATACCAGTGGCAGCAGCTAACTCATTTATAACGCGGTTGAGTAGGTGTCCCTCCCATACAGGCTCAAGGTTTTCTTGAGCGAACAGCTTCCGAACTTCGTCTATTGTGCACACGCCACGCTCACGGGAGTTGTCAGCCAGCGGTCGTACGGCTGTGATCAAAGTTATTGCAATATGCTATCTCCTTTGATAACAGAGAATTAAAGCTTGGAGGCGGCGGGCCCACTCCCGCCGCGATGGTAATGAACCTTGCTGAAGTTATTGCATGGTTAAGAAAAGAAATGGAGTGAAAGAATTAAACATTGGAGGCGGCGGGAATCGAAACCGAATTCAGTTTTTCCCTACCTATCCCTATATTATTCTATTTTACTATATCTCAATGACTTAAGGCAACAACTTTCTCTCTGTGTTTTCCTTCATTTCCCTAAATTTCTCTGGCGAAATGGTCACATATTTGGTTACACAATCGGAGTAATTCGGTAAGATGAAAATAGGGGATTAATAATATTGACGGGATAATCAAAGTTTGCGATGGGATCATGATCGCAAGAGGTGATATGGGCGTACTTATTCCTATATACGAGGTCTCGATGATTCAAAAGGAGATAATCAAAAAATGCAACCGGGCGAAAAAATTTGTCATCACTGCTACACAAATGTTGGAGAGTATGACCGAAAATCATATACCGACAAGAGCAGAGGTCTCAGATGTAGCTAATGCCATATTGGATGGGTCAGATTACCTGATGCTTTCCGCGGAAACCGCAGTTGGCTTGTATCCTGCAGATTGCGTGAATATGATGAATAAGATAATCGGCTTTACCGAGAGGGCGAAAGAAAGCAGACATTAATTTGCCATTTTGCCTAAATAAATCACAGAGTCCACCAAACGGTGACACTTTATTGAGGATTAAGAAAATTGAACAAATCGTCCGATCTAAAAATCCAAATCAATCCTATTATATAGAGGTATGGATAGGTCACTATTATTAGTAGTGTCACCAAT
>Ga0209427_10008068_pt1 | contig 11872 bp, 15 predicted proteins | sample DeeMarSWOR136_30_FD_187465 | JGI IMG/M metagenome (GOLD analysis project Ga0209427, IMG submission 187465) | Marine sediment microbial communities from White Oak River estuary, North Carolina - WOR-1-36_30 (SPAdes) (version 2) | ecosystem: Environmental > Aquatic > Marine > Intertidal zone >... | reverse complement strand
ATGGCAATCGGGGTCAGCCTTCTAAGCGGCGGATCGCTAATTTCTGCCCTCTGGGTCGGACCAAGCTAACCTCTTGATCTTCAAACAGATCTGTCCCAATAATACATGTTTTCTTGGCTTAAATCTTCATTTTCGGCCCCCAAAAGGGCCTCGTAAGGAGTGTCAGGCTCTCGTAATTCAAAACTTCCATTAGCGCCCATCACTTTCCTACCTATTCCCCTGATGCCGAGCTTTTCTTGCGCGTCTCTAACGAAAGACTCACTCCCTACAGCAATACTCTCAGTCCACCGTGGCTGCCTCTCCCGGCTCTGCCTCTGCATGCCTTCTTGCAACCAGTCTCTGTAGGCCTTTTTCAATTCATCGCTGTCCTTGATGCCAAGCAAACCCATGAGCCCCTCGCGGTCGATCAGAGAATACCTACGACGAGGATCTTGGATTTCATTATACCCGCAGAAAGGCCACTCGGAAGGGTGTATCACAACTCCTGCTCGAACCATGTTCAAATCAACATAAACCATGCACTCAATGAGATGAGAATCGGCTTCTACCGCGGTGGCGTGATAACGATCTTCCCAAAAAGCACCTTTGCGTCTTTTCCTCTGATTGTATTCTTGGCCTGTTCTTCCCGCGATCAATTGCATGCTCTGTGGAATGACCTCTTCCCCTTTATCATCCTTTACAATTAGATGAATATGGTTTGAGGTTACAGTGTAGTTTAGAATGGAGATGTTAAATCGCTTCTTTGCTTCAAAGAGCCACTTCAACCATCGGCGCTGATCACGGGTAAACTTCAGCAGGAATTCTTTTTTGTGACATCGATGTGTGATGTGCCAGACATAGCCGGGGAGGTAGTGTCTGCTTGCCCTTGCCAACTTTAAACCCCTTGGAAGGCCTGTTTTGGCTTCAAAAAAGTCGTTCTAAGAGCAAAATAAGGGCTATTTATTCGCTCTTTATCCAAAATATCAAATGGTTACCTTGGTCCGACCCCAAAACCGCCAAAACCGTTAAACCGGAACGCAAACCAAAACCGCAAAACCGTACACCGGCGCGATTAGCGTCCGGTGGATGCTGATGTTAGAACTTGAATCCAGATATCTATGGTTTACAAAACGTATTAATGCGATAGCCGTAGTACGAACACGCCCCAACCCAAATAGTGCCGACCATACTTGAGATAAACACGACGGTTGTTGCTTATCCACTCGTTCAGTGCTGGAGCATCGGGATCATCAGGATTAGAGCACAAAAAATCATCCACAGCCATCCATCGTGGTGCTTCGTATCGATCCCAGCCATAGTGATTTGCCAGTACCATCTCTACCAATCGCATACCAACTGACTCATACCGATCTAACGTTTCATCTAAGGAAACATAATCTTCCTTACTGACGCCCATGGCTTCATAAGCTGCTTCCGGGGGCAGATCTATCCAGTATGGTTCGCCTATCAGCATCAGACCACCTGGTTTAAGCGCTGGTTTCATCAATTTTACAGTGCCGGTTAAGCCATTGCCGATCCAGGTTGCACCAATGCAACTGACCACGTCAAAATCATGTGTCGCTTGAGGAAATACCCCTGCATCACCTTGGACGAACGTTAACTTATCAGTAACGTCTAATTCTGCCGCCCGTCTTTTTGCGGCATCTAAAAATACTGAGCTGATATCCACGCCTACACCGCTAATTCCATACTTTTGTGCCCAACGACATAGCATTTCTGCCTTTCCGCAAGCGAGGTCAAGCTGTTTCATACCTGTATGCAAATGGCAAATTTCACCTAACAGCATTAATTGGTCTTCAGTGAATGGATTCAGAATACGATGATAGGTTTCAGCAATTTCATGAAAACGTAGTGACATATTGATTCTCCCTACAAATACATTTATTTCAAAACTCCCAAAAACTTTCTTTTGTAAACACACAGTTCTAACGCCTAAGCTAACCGGCGCGCGGCTTTTTGCGCGTCCGCGTTGAGCGACGTGTTAGCCGGTAGCACCCTATTCAGGTATTGCAGTCCAGATAACAGCTGCGAGTGTAACGATAACGATGGCAACGATATCCAACCAAGCAAAGACTCTTTTACTCTTAGCGACCCTTTTGTCGATAATCGCCTCGCGCGCAAACCAAAGTCGTAATACTAGTAGCCCAAGAACGAGACCTACTGGGTAGGCCCATCGCGCGGCCGCTACTCCTTCTATAAATAGTATCGGTCCACCTCCTAGAGCGGCACCAACGACCGCAAGAGCAGCTTTTAAGTTGCCACCCGCCTTAGCTAGCCCAATGCCTAGTATTGAGCCAACAAATATACCGAGGAATAGAATCCCGAATTCAGAAGTGAAGGTCATTGCCTATTATTTCCTTTATCGTTGTTGCACTTATGTTCGCACGCAGCACTGCTAATTCCTGACCGGCTAACAGATATTAGACAGAAAAATTATATTATGATAAGATACTTCCGCCTATTATTACGCGCCTGATTCTCTCCTAACCTACTAAAATAAAAAGGGGTTCCTTGGTGAAAGCCATGGATTTCCGCAATTCCTCCAAAGAGCGCAAAGTCCTTTGGGAAGCCTACCGGGCGTGCGCGGAGGAGAACGGGGTACGGCCGGATCGTTCGCCCTTCTATGTGAACTGGGCAAACGACTTTGCCAATTTCCTGCCTGAAAAATCTTTGGAAGACAGGTCCAGAAAGGATATCGAAGCCTTCCTGGCTGACCTGGGGAAGCGTCCGGCCATTGCAGCCTGGCAGGTCCGCCAGGCCGAACATGCGCTGAGGATACTCTACGAGATTTTCCTGCCTCATTATGAGCCTGAGAAACATACTGCTCTGGCGCCAGATAGAAAACATCCTGTTCAAGAGGCCAAGGCCAAGACGCACGGGTTTCGAGACCGGGTAATTCCAGGCGAGGTGGAGCGCCGGTTTTCTAAATTGATAGAGGCGGTTAAAACTGAAGTTCGCTCCCGGCATTATTCGTATCGCACCGAGACCTCCTACCTCGACTGGGTAAGGCGATTCATTGCCTTTCATGATTATGCAGACCCCGCGAGGCTTGACGCCGCTTCCGCGGTGAAGACTTATCTCGATTATCTTGCAGTGGAACGGGAGGTGACGGCGAGTACCCAGAATCAGGCCCTTAATGCGCTGGTCTTTTTCTATGGACAGGTCTTGCGAAAGCCGTTGGGGGAAATGGAGGAGTTTGCCCGGGCGAAGCGACCGCGGCGCCTGCCGGAGGTTATGACCCGGGATGAGGTTGAGAGGCTTCTTTCCAAAATGAGCGGAATCACTGGCTTGATGGCCGGGTTGATGTACGGCAGTGGCTTGCGGCTTATGGAGTGTGTCCGGTTGCGGGTAAAGGACATTGACTTTGCCCGGCATCAGATCATGGTGCGGGATGGAAAGGGGCAAAAGGACCGGGTGACCATGCTGCCGGAACGTTTTGCCGCTCCATTGCAAGAGCATCTTGACCGGGTGAAAGCCATTTATGGGCAGGATTTGGCTCAAGGGACCGCTGAGGTCTACATTTGGCCAGCAATGGGAAGAAAGTATCCGAATGCGGGGAAAGAGTGGATGTGGCAGTACGTGTTTCCTTCCAAAAACCTGTCGGTTGATCCGCGGAGCGGCAAGGTGCGGCGGCACCATATCAACGAAACCCTGGTCCAAAAGGCCGTCAAAGAGGCGGCCGCGCAGGCGGCGATTCATAAGAAGGTCGGTTGCCATACCCTTCGCCATTCCTTCGCCACGCATCTTCTCGAAGCGCGTTATGACATCCGAACGGTTCAGGAACTGTTAGGACATGCCAATGTCGTCACTACCATGATCTACACCCACGTACTGAACAGACCCGGACTCTCGGTAAAGAGCCCGGCGGATAACTGAAGACCTTCGAAAATCCTACAGAGAAGGGCCAATTCCATACCAGATACCTTTGTCTCACGGGGGTTACCCCAGATCACATTTACTAGAATTTGTTTTGTTGTATTGATGAGCCGATTGTATGAAAAAAAAAGAAGACCTGTCAAGGAGTTTCCTGAAGATCGATCGCGGGAAGCTGGGGGACGTCCTTGGAGACGTTGCTCAAAGCATTCAAATTAGCTCTCGCGTATCCTCTTCGCCAATTGCCATAGCCGATGTGCTAAAGAGGAATTTGATTATTTTGAACCACGTCCCAACAGTAAACCAACAGCACCTCTTTCAGTGTTAGCCCAGTTCTTTTATCATTCTTTCATATTCATCATGTGTTCCAATCCAGACCCATATGAAGTCCTCGCCATCCTCAACCGCAAGCGCCCTGTGGTTGACCCCAATCCGGGCTGACCAAAACTTGCCAACCTTTTTGAAATGGAGAGATGGGTGAGAAGGGTTGATTTTGATTAGTTCAAAGTTCTTCTTGGATATCCTTTGAATAGGTTCAGGAAGCTTTTCAAGGCATTTCCAGAAGCGATCTGTTGTCCGGTGCATTTAGAGTTCCTTGAGCTTTCCCTTCTCTTTTTCATCATGGGCTTCCTTGATCAGGAAATCCAACTTTTCCGATTCTGAGTCTGATTCAATCTTTCTGTCCCATTTTTCCCAATCCTTTTCAGAAAACCACTGCCTCAACTTGACATATTCCTCTTCAGGAAGAGCTTCAATGGCTGCCTTTATTTTATTCACTTTCGACATTAATACCTCCTCTGTACATCATAGCCAATTCTGTCTTTTGCGGGCTAACCTTACTTCTTATGCCTCTGCATTGTTTGTTCGGAAAAACTAGCCCTTTAATCCATCAAGAGTTTCGCAAACTTCCTGGAAACGTGGAATCAATCTTAACATTCCTTTCGGTTTCGCCCCTCACCCTTCATCTCTCCCCCTAAAGGAATGAAGAAAGAGTAAGATGGTTTATAATATACATCTTTTTTAGACTTTTTGGAAGTAAGGACTTTGGCAAGGAGAAAGAGGGGCAAGGAAAGAATTTAGGGTAATACTGATTATAGTTGGGGTTTAGAGGGAAGGGGGTTATTATGGGGCGAGCAACACTTGATCTCCAAATCGCTCTGACAGTGAGGTAGAAAGGGCATCAAGGGCCTTTTGATCGGTGACCTCTATCATCAACTCGCCTTTTTCGCCCACCACGAGCTTACCGTGTTCCTCGACAATATCCAGAACATCAGAAGGTTCAACAGTCCACCAGCCACGTGTCCGCAAGAGCAGTTCCCGACCCTTGAGTTTTTGGGGCGTGACGAGATCAATGGAGCGAAACCAAGCGTCCCACCCGATTTCCGCAGGTGCCCTTAAGACTGGGCTTACAGGATCATGATAGATGCGGCAGCGGCCGAACAAACGCAAACGGATCATGAAAAAACCTCCTCGAGAATCCTTGCCATACTTTTTACCTCAGGCAATATGCCAGCAGGGATATTGATTCGTTCTGCACCCAAGACCCTCGCAAGACAATGGAAATAGACCAAAGATGCCGACTGTTCATCCATGGTGATACCCATCCGATTTGCAACGCCCCAAGCTCTCTCGAAGAGGGCAAGCGCCTGCTCGCGCCACCTCCTGATTCGTAGGTCATAGGGTATGATATCCAACCGTTCCAGGAGTTCGTGCTGGGCCTTCTCCATCTCCTTGAAAATCCTTCGCATAATCTGTACCGAAGGATCCTTTCCCCATTCATCTCTATCTGTCATATTCGATCCGCACCTTTATTTTTTGATTTAAAGTGGAGCCCCACGGGCTAAAGCCCGTGGCTCCTCCAGATGCTTCGTCGGGCGGAACCCTCCGAAGCACACCCTACTGCGCTCCTTTGGAGCTTCGAAGGGTACCCTCCCCGCATTCATCCACGGTCTAAAGACGCGTGCCTTTCTGCGTAGGAGGGTAAAATATCACTGAAGTTCTATTCTTGTGACCAAGGTGGAAACGGTTTAAAATATACAATTTTTTTGAATCTTTTGGAAGTAGGGGCTTTAGCGAAAGGGTATAGATTTTCCTTTTACAATTCGGCTGAATCTCCTATTTTATGGTATAATGCCTTAACAAAGTTAACAAAGGAGGGCTCATGGAGTTTTTAAGCATTTTGGATACCTTTCTTTCCTATGCCGAGGGAAATACGTTGACCCTACTTGGTCTTGCGGTGTGTCTCCTCTTCCTCTTTTACCGAAAGCCGAAACTGTTTTTCGGCACGCTCTTCCTTGGGCTCTTCCTGACCGGATTGTTTTATCTGATCATGAACCTCTAGTAACCGCTGATCGCCCTCCGAAAACGTTCTGCTCAAATTCTCTGCAAACCTTAGCTTCAAATTCGGGAAAAAATCGGGATGCTGAATCGTGTGATCTATTCGAACTGAAAAGGCGTGTTTAGATTACATTTGAACCGGCCTTATCTCTCTTAGAAACCGTCAGCAAAATAAAATGTGTATTGTAGGCTAGACCCCAACACCTCCCACCATTATGATTTCATCTGCCTACTACAACGGGAAATGACAGGCGGTCCTGATGGTTGCCGCCGATGTCCTTCAACTGAGGCTCGGGGGGATTGCAAAATATCACTAAAGTGCTGTCGCCGGGGCTAAACTTCCCTCAGGCTGGTTTAGAAAAGGAGGGGTTTTTGGTGGCTTTGAAGGTGAGGGCGCCGACGGGGCAGACGCTGACGCATTTGCCGCACTGAGTGCATCTGGATTCGGCGAGGGGTACATCCTGGTAAGTTGATACAACCCGCTTAAATCCACGGCGTGTAAAGCCTATGGCACCGATACCCAATTGTTCCTGGCACACCCATACGCATTTACCGCAAAGGACACACTTATTAGGATCGAATGTCAAGATGGAGAGGCTGTCATCGATGGGAAGGTTCCTTTCGAGTCTTCTGAGTCGCTTTGATTTCAATTTTATACCCAGATGTTTGGCAATCACCTGGAGTTCGCATGACTGGTTTTTCAAGCAGTGACCACAATCGATGGGATGGCTCGCCAGGATCAACTCAGCAGCAGTGCGTGCTAGCCTCTGGGCAATTTTCCCTTTTGTATGGACCACCATACCTTCTTTCACCGGTTCCGTGCAGGCGGTGACGGGTTCTATCCAACCCTCTACCTCTACAAAACAGAGACGGCAAGACGCAGGAGTTTCCAATTTTTCACGAATAGCACAGAGGTTAGGAATGTAGATGCCATTCTCCAGGGCAGCATAAAGGATCTTTTGTCCCTCGCTGGCTTTTATCTTCTTTCCGTCAATGGTTAAAGTTACTTCCTTCAAGTCTTCCTCTGCAAATTAGTCTCAGGAAGGTTGAGGTTTAGGTTGAGGTTAAGAAAAATGGTTTACCTGAACCTTAGCCTTAACCTGATCAATATCTACTTTGACTTCGGCACCCGATCAGGGGGCGACAGTTTGATGACCGCGTTGTATTGAGGTGGGCAGGCCACCATGCAAGTATTACACTTGACGCATTTCTCCTGATCAATGACCTTGATTCTTCTCTTTGGATCAGTGGAGATCGCTTCAACTGTACAGGTTCCCACGCAAGCATCGCACCCGCGTGCACACTTCTCCGGGAGGATGTAATAGGTAATAAGGCTCTGGCACATCAATGCTGGGCATCGGCCTTCCTTAATATGGGCCTCATATTCCTCACGGAAGTAACGGAGGGTTGTCAGCACAGGATTGGGCGCAGTTCTTCCCAGACCACAGAGGGATCCCATCTTGATATCTTCTGCCAGTTCTTCGAGTATCTCGAGATCCTCCATCTTGCCGCGGCCCTTGGTAATGTCTTCAAGAATATCTAACATCTGTTTCGTTCCCAGGCGACAGAGCGTACATTTCCCGCAGGATTCCTTCTGGGTGAAGTCGAGAAAGTAGCGTGCGACTTCCACCATACAGTCATCTTCATCCAGAACAACCATACCTCCTGAGCCCATCATGGCCCCTCTTTCCTGAAGGGAATCAAAATCAATGGGAATGTCAAGGGCTTCCTCAGGAAGGCACCCACCGGAAGGTCCTCCAATCTGTACTGCTTTAAAGCGTTTGCCTTTGGTGATACCCCCGCCCACCTGAAAGATAAGCTGACGAAGGGTGGTTCCCATGGGGACTTCAACCAGACCGGTATTGACGACTTTGCCAGCAAGGGCAAAAACGGCTGTGCCGTTGCTCTTCTGTGTCCCAATCTGCCTAAACCAATCGGCACCATTTTTAATGATGTGACTTACATAGGCGAGGGTCTTTACGTTGTTAAGGACGGTGGGTTTTCCAAAAAGACCTTTGGCTGCTAGACGGGGAGGGCGGTGGCGGGGAATTCCTGGTTTTCCTTCTATCGAGGCAATGAGAGCGGTTGCCTCTCCACAAACGAAAGCGCCTGAGCCCTGAAAGAGTGTGATGTCAAAGCTAAAGTCACTCCTGAGGATATTCTCTCCGGTAAAATGGAGTTCTTCTGCCTGGTGGATGGCGTTCTGAACCTTTTGAACAGCTAGAGGATATTCTGCACGGACATAGATGTAACCATGCCGCGCACCGACGGCATAGCCTGCGATGACCATTCCTTCAATGACTGAATGAGGGTCGCTCTCCAGGATGGCTCTGTCCATGAATGCACCCGGGTCGCCTTCGTCACCATTACAAATCAGATATTTCGGCTCGCCTTCAGATTGACGACAAACTTCCCATTTCTCTCCTGCAGGGAAGCCCGCACCACCCAGACCCCGCAATTTGGATTTCTTAATCTCTTCAACGACCTCCTCTGGTTTCATCCGGAGCACTTTGGCAAGACTTTCATATCCCCCTTTCCCAATGTAGTGCTCAATGTCGTCAGGATTGATTTGGCCGCAGTTCTTTAAAATAACTCGCTTCTCATATTGGGCCCGAGGAAAATCAGAAAAGCTTGGAATGAGGTCGTTCCCTTCAAGGGCACCAAGGACAAATTCGAGGCTAGGATCATCGTTCAAGATAAGGTTAGTTACCAGATTCTCTGCTAAGACGGGGGTGACATGGCCATAACAGATGGAAGGATACCCTGGCTTTCGGATGGTGAGCAGAGGCTCCGCATAACAGTGACCCAGACAACCCACTTCAAATATGGCGCACGCTATGTTTCGTTTCTTAACAACTTCCTTAACGGCCTGCAGGACGTCGAGAGCGCCGGCGGCCCTCCCACAGGTAGCGGTGCCGACCCAGATGACTGGTTTCTGGTCGTTCCAAAGATTTTCCCAATGGGCCCCAGCTCGTTTTCTTATCTCATCGAAGATGAACGTTCCAACTGGTTGAACGGATTCTTTCAATGGTTCGCCTTCTCCTCTTTTTGAAGTTGAAATTGGAGTAGGATACCATCCACCCTTGTAGGGTCAGCCTTAGCCTCCACTTTTTTGTCTACCACGGTGACGGGTGCCATCGCACAACAGCCCACGCAGGCCACTGTATCGAGATCAAATTCGCGGTCGGGTGTGGTCTCACCTGACTCTATTTTAAGCCTCCTTTGCCATGCGGCCAGAGTAATATGGCCTCCTTTGACATGACAGGCTGTGCCCATGCACACCCTAATCGAATGCTTGCCAGGAGGTGTGAGACGGAATTGATTATAGAAAGTCGCCACGCTGTAAACATCGATCTCCGGGATATTCAGAGACTGGGCAACTTCCCACATGGCGTTAGAAGGGAGATATCCAAAGGCTTCCTGGATTTGCTGCAAAATGGGGATAAGGTTTTCTCTTCTGCTCCCCACCTCTTCTAGTATGTTTCTTGTCTTTTCTTGGATTTCTATCTCTTCTGAGACCATCTTCCAGCAACCTGACGAAGGATTGTCACGCGAGGCCTGACCACTATTTATAATGTAATTTGTGTTGATTGTGTAGCCCCACGGGCCAAAATCGTTGCCTGCACCCTGAAGTGCGTTACGGCTCCACAAGCTTCGTCGGGCGGAACCCTCCGAAGCATACCCTACTACGCTCGTATGAGCTTCGTAGGGTACCCTCGACGCATTCATCCACGGTAAAAAGACCCGTGGGTTTCTGCGTAGGAGGGTAAAACGGGTGAGCGGGGATGATTTTCACATCAGTCCGACAGGACCTAATACCTCGCGTGGGCTAGTGATCAGTTTCTGGATCCCCACCTCTTTGGGAAAGGCACCGAAGGCAAGCCCCATCAACTGGGTAATATAAAGGATGGGCATTCCGTACCGGGTTTTATAGGTCTCTTCGATTTGTCTTTGACGGCCATCAAGGTTCGCCTGGCAAAGAGGACAGCATACGGCAATGGCGTCAGCACCTGCTTCTTTTGCTTCCCGGAGAATGTCATTGGAAAGTTTAAGAACGATGTCTGAACGGGTGAGGGTCATCGAGACACCACAGCACTCTGTTTTAAAAGACCATTCGATGGGGGTCGCCCCCAATACTCTAACCATGGAGTCCATACTTTGAGGGTCTTCCACATTATCAAATTGTGCAATCTGGGGAGGTCGGGTAAGAACGCACCCATAGTAACAGGCAATCTTTAGGCCTGTGAGTTTCTTTCGAACCCTTTCCTGGATCTTATCCAGTCCTATCTCGAGGAAGACCTCCAAAGGATGGTAGACTTTTACTTTTCCCTGGTATTGATAGTCAAAAATCTTATGAATCTTATCTCTTAAAGAAGCATCATGTTCGAGTTCCACATTGGCCGCCTTGAATCGGGAGAGGCACGCCAAGCACGGGGCGATCAATTTTGTGAAGCCATCCTTTTCCGCATGAGACAGATTTAAAACCGGGAGGGCTATAGAGAGAAGATGGGAGGTGGCGTGGGCGGAGGAGGCTCCGCAACAAACCCAATCTCTCACTTCCACGAGATCAATTCCCAGTGCCTGGGCAACATATTTAAAGGAGAGATTGTAGTCATAACCCGAAGAACTAAGAGAGCATCCGGGAAAATAGGCAAATCGCATGATTGAGCTCCTTATAAAAGGACCGCTTCGCTTGAGGAGCACTTCGTTCGAGGATCACTTCGCTGAGGCACAAGACTAAAATCTTTTGCCTCCAACCTTAAGCGGAGCCCTGAGACCTTATTAGGTTCAGGGCGTAGCGCTCCTCAAATCCCGCTTTGCGGGACGATCCTCTATCCTTTTTCTAATTCTCTGATTCTAGCCATCACTTTCCGAAGTTCTTTTGCTCCTTTGCTGGTATGAGGGAGGGGTTTGAGCTTACCCTTCAGCAGCATGGGTCCGGCCATGTCAATATCCTTGAAGGGAGTAAGCATCCTCAGGTTAATGAGGAGGGCCAGTCCCAGTTCATAAACTTTTCCAAAACGTTCCACCAGGGCCATAAAGATTCGATGCAGCGCCGGGATGACAGGGTAGGGGTTATAATGTTCAACCTCACTTGCCATCTCTCTCAACCCATCAATCACCCGAAGGATGTTTATCCCTTGGGGGCAACGGGTGTTACAAGTTTCGCAGGAGAGGCAGATCCAGATGGTTCCGGACCAATAAACCTCTTCATCCACGCCGAGTTGGATGGCCCGCATCAGTTCGTGCGGTTTCATCCTCATGGTGTAAGCTGAGGGACAGCCCAGGGTACATTTCTTACATTGATAGCAGAGCATGACGTTCTCGCCCGTCAGGGATTGAAGGTTGCGGGCAAGTTTTAAATTCTCTTCTGATAAAGCAAAAGTCATGATTTTTCCCCTACGCAGATACTTGGATTTGATTCCTTTGGCAAAAGGACAGTAAAGGTAGTTCCTCCCCCTTCCTCGCTTTCAACCGAGATGGAGCCCAGATGGGCATCGACAATGCTTTTGACAATAGAGAGTCCAAGGCCTGTCCCAACAATCTGACGGGTCTCCGAAGATTTGACACGATAGAATTTATCAAAGATCCGTGAAAGATCCTCCTTCTTAATACCGATCCCTGTATCGGAAACGGAGGCTTTCACAAATCCACCCTCTTC